>SKEW01000648.1_pt1 | contig 28879 bp, 19 predicted proteins | sample 4841441 | NCBI WGS metagenome assembly SKEW01 (sample SAMN11008799, study PRJNA524170) | human gut metagenome | isolation source: fecal sample from pouch patient p41 | place: Israel: Tel-Aviv | reverse complement strand
GTTTCCGAGAGAAAGTGTCCGGCTGCCGCCCCGGCCGGCCAGGTCAACTACACCGTGTGCTGCGGCAGGTCCTGCAGGGCGATGACGTCCATGCCCATGTCGTTGGCGCTGCCGTGACCCTGCTGGTCCTCGCGCACGGCCTCGATGGCACTCACGTATGTGTTGGCCGCGGACATCGCCGTCACGCAGGTCACGCCGCGGCGCACTGCCTCGGTACGCAACAGATAGCCGTCGCCACGCGAACCCGGGCCGTACGGCGTGTTGATGATTACCGCAATCTTGCCATCGGCGATCAGGTCACCGATGTTGGGACGCTCGCCGTCGTGCGGGCCGCTAATCTTCTCCACGACCTCGCAGGTCACGTTGCCGCCGCGCAGCACGCGCGCCGTGCCCTCGGTGGAGCAGATATCAAAGCCCAGGTAGCGCAGGATACGCGCGACCGAAAGGATGTGGCGCTTGTCACGGTCGCACACGCTGATGAACACCTTGCCGCAGCTCGGGTCGGGCAGCTTGTAGTCAATCGCCAGCTGCGTCTTGGCGTATGCCTCGGGATAGCTCTTGGCGATACCCATGACCTCGCCCGTCGACTTCATCTCGGGCCCCAGGATAACGTCAGCGCCCGGGAAACGGCCCCAGGGCATAACGGCTTCCTTCATGCAGAACCAGTCCAGCTGACGCTCGTCGCTCGGCAGGCCCAGGCTTGCGATGGAATCGCCTGCCATGATACGCGCCGCACACTTGGCCAGCGGCACGCCGGTGGCCTTGGAGATAAACGGCACGGTACGGCTGGCACGCGGGTTGGCCTCGATCACGTAGACGGTCTCGCCCTTGATGGCGTACTGCACGTTGACCAGGCCGCGTACGCCCAGCGCCATCGCGATGCGGCGCGTGGTCTCGCGAAGCTTTGCCTGCAGGCTCTCGCTAAAGCTGAACGGCGGGATGCAGGTCGCAGAGTCGCCGGAGTGAATACCGGCCTCCTCGATATGCTCCAGAATGCCGCCGATGTAGACCTCTTCGCCATCGCACAGGGCGTCGACATCGGACTCGATCGCACCCTCCAAGAAGCGATCCAGATACACCGGGTAGTCGGGGCTAATGCGTGCAGCCTCGGCCATGTAATCGCGCAGATGCTCGGCATCGTAGGCGATCATCATGCCGCGGCCGCCCAGCACGTAGCTCGGACGCACCAGCAGCGGGTAGCCAATATGCGCGGCCACGGCCTCGGCCTCCTCAAACGAGGTTGCCTGGCCCGCCGGCGGATACATAATGCCCAGCTTGTCGAGCAGGGCGGCAAAGCGCTCGCGGTCCTCGGCAAAGTCGATGGCATCGGGCTTGGTGCCCATGATGTTCACGCCGCTTTCCTCGAGCATGCGCGCCAGCTTAAGCGGGGTCTGGCCGCCGAGCGTCACCACGACGCCGTCGGGTCGCTCAACATCGATGACATCCATGACGTCCTCGTAGGTGAGCGGCTCAAAGTACAGACGGTCGGACGTGTCGTAGTCGGTCGAGACGGTCTCGGGATTGCAGTTGACCATGATGGTCTCGAAGCCGCGGGCCGCCAGCGCGTAGCTCGCGTGCACGCAGCAGTAATCGAACTCGATGCCCTGGCCGATACGGTTGGGGCCGGCGCCCAGGATCATCGCCTTGGGCTTGTCCGCCGGCGTGGTCTCGTCGGGAGCCACGCACTTCTTGGCATCCGGGCTCGTGCGGTAGATGTTCTCGTACGTCTTGTAGTGGTACTCCGTGGCGCTCGAGAACTCCGCAGCGCAGGTATCGACCGTCTTCATGCTGGGAACCACGCCCAGGCCCTTGCGATAGGCGCGCACAAAGCGCTCGTCCGAGCCGGTCAGCGCGGCGATCTCGGCGTCGCTCGTACCGTACTGCTTGAGCAGGCGCATCGCGTCGGCGTCGATATCCTCCACACGCAGGCCGCGGATGCTCTCCTGGACCTGCACCATATCGTTGATACGGTTGAGGTACCACGGATCGATACCGCAGATGGCATGGATGCGAGCGATGTCCCAGCCACGGCGCAGGGCCTCGACCACAAAGAAGATGCGATGCTCGGTCGGGGTTGCCACGGCCTGAGCAAGCTCGTCGTCGCTCAGCTTGTCAGCACCCTCCTTGCCACCGGCGCAAATGCCCTGGTGACCGTCCTCCAGCGAGCGCATGGCCTTGCCAAAGGCCTCCTCAAAGGTGCGGCCGATCGCCATAATCTCGCCCACGGCCTTCATGCGCGTGGTGAGCGTAGGATCAGTACCCTTGAACTTCTCGAAGGCAAAGCGCGGCACCTTGACCACGCAGTAGTCGATCGTGGGCTCAAAGCAGGCGGGCGTTGCCTTGGTGATGTCGTTGACGATCTCGTCGAGCGTGTAGCCCACAGCCAGGCGCGCGGCGGCCTTGGCAATGGGGAAACCCGTGGCCTTGGAGGCCAGCGCGGACGAACGGCTCACGCGCGGGTTCATCTCGATGACGATCAGGCGGCCGGTGTTGGGGTTCACGGCAAACTGCACGTTGGAGCCTCCGGTCTCGACGCCGATCTTCTCCAGAATGGCGAGCGAGGCCACGCGCATGCGCTGATACTCAAGGTCGGAGAGCGTCTGCGCCGGCGCCACGGTGATGGAGTCGCCGGTATGCACGCCCATGGGGTCGAGGTTCTCGATGGAGCACACGATGATGCCGTTGCCGGCGTGGTCACGCATGACCTCCATCTCGTACTCTTTCCAACCCTCGATGGACTCCTCGACCAGCACCTCGTGGGCGGGCGAGAGTTCCAGGCCCTGGCTCACGATGGAGACGAGCTCCTCGTGGGTGTGAGCGATGCCGCCGCCGGCGCCGCCGAGGGTAAAGCTCGGGCGCAGTACGCAGGGATAGCCCACGCGCTCGGCGATGGCCTCGGCGTCGGCCACGCTGTAGGCATAGCCCGAGCGCGCGACCTCCAGGCCGATCTCGGCCATGGCCTCGTTAAAGAGCTTGCGATCCTCACCGCGCTCGATGGCGGCAAGGTCGCAGCCGATCATCTCGACGCCATACTTGTCGAGCGTACCGTCCTTTGCCAGCTCGACGGCGGCGTTCAGACCGGTCTGGCCGCCCAGTGTGGGCAGCAGCGCGTCCGGGCGCTCTTTCTTGATTACGCGCTCGATAAACTCGGCGGTGATGGGCTCGACATAGGTGCGGTCGGCAAGACCCGGGTCGGTCATGATGGTCGCCGGGTTGGAGTTGACCAGGATGACCTCAAAGCCATCCTCTTTGAGCACCTTGCAGGCCTGGGCGCCGGAGTAGTCGAACTCACATGCCTGGCCAATAACGATGGGGCCCGAACCAATGACAAGGATGCGCTTGATGTCAGTACGTTTCGGCATGTTAGTTCTCCTCGGTCTCGGTCGCGGCGGTCTCGGCGAAATTCCAGCCAGCCAGGCGGTCCTTGGCGGTATCGATGTCCAGGTAGTTCTCCTCGCCGTCCATGAGTCGCGTAAAGGCGGTAAAGAGATAGTGGGCATCGGTGGGGCCAGGCGAAGCCTCGGGGTGGTACTGGACCGAAAAGCACGGGGCGTCGAGCAGTTGGATGCCCTCGGCGGTGCCGTCGTTGAGGTTCACATGTGTTAGGCGAATGCGGCCAAAGCGCTCGTTCATCACGACCGGCGCGATTCCGCGGCGCACCCAGACGCGCAGATCTCCATCGGCCGCATGCTCGGTCTCGCCGCCGGAAAGCTCGGGGACAAGCTTGCCCAAGCTGGGGAACAGCAGGCCAAAGCCATGGTTTTGCGCGGTGATCTCCACGCGACGGCTTACCAGGTTCATGACCGGCTGGTTGCCACCGCGGTGACCGAACTTAAGCTTTTCCATCTGGGCGCCGCAGGCCAGGCTGATCATCTGGTGACCAAGACAAATACCAAAGACCGGCACCTTGCCGATCAGCTGCTGCACCTGCTCGTAGGTCTCCACCACGGCGTCGGGGTCGCCGGGGCCGTTGGACAAAAAGACGCCATCGGGATTCATGTCGAGCACCTGCTGGGCAGGCGTATCCCACGGCACGACGGTAAGGTCGCAGCCGGCGCGGACCAGACCCTCCAGAATGCCGCGCTTCACACCGCAGTCGTAGGCGACCACTTTGTGACGGGCAGGAGCGGCAACCGCAAGTGCAAAGTCATGCGTGGCAGGCAGGTCGCTCGCGGCAAAGACGTGGGGTTCGGGGCAGCTCACGGTCTTGACCAGGTTCTCGCCTACCAGCGTGGGCGCTGCGGCCAGACACTCGGCAAGCTCGTCGACGTCGAAGATCTCGGTCGAGATAATGCCCATCTTGGAACCGTTGTCGCGCAGATGGCGCACCAGGGCGCGGGTGTCGACACCCTCGATAGCGACGATGCCGTGGGCGCGCAGGTACTCCGGCACGCTGACGGCCGAGCGCCAGTTAGAAGGCGTGGCGCACATGTCGCGAACGATCATGCCGCGCATAGCCGGAGCGCTCGCAGGGCGCACGGCGTCGCCGGGGAAGGCCGACTGGACGTCGGTCTCGTCGATACCGTAGTTGCCGATCTGCGGATAGGTCATGGTTACGATTTGGCCGGCATAACTCGGGTCGGTCATGACCTCAAAGTAGCCCTCGAGCGAGGTGTTGAAGCAGACTTCGCCGGTCGCGGTGCCCTCGGCGCCGCATGCACGTCCATAAAAAATGGTCCCATCCTCAAGATACAGGATGCAGGGACCGCAGGTGCCCTTGCTGGTTTTGGCCAGCATACGCTGGCAAAGCTCGCTGGGCGCGAAGGTGCGGGCGGCAGCGCCCGCGGTATGGTTGTTCGCCATAATTCTCCTTCCCGGTCTCACAGGACCGGCTTAAAGGTGTGTAGTTAGGCCTCGCGGTATTGTAACCGCAAGCATGCCTCATGGCGTTAATTTCATCGAAATGTTTACGAAATGATAATTATGACTTTCTATGCATAATGATTTTTTAATCCCCGTCCCAGAAAAATCATCCCGCGGGGCTTGTGGCTCACGCGGGATGATGGCGTCTTACTTTTTCTTGTCCTGTTCCAGCAGATCGGACGGTGAGCGATCGGGCTTGCCGCCGCGGAAAATCTCGCGGCCATGCAGACGATGCTCCAGGTCACGTTCGGCCTTTTCCTCGTCAATCTTGGTCTGGCTCACCACCGGGTCCTCAATCAACGACGACACCGAGTTCACCTGCTTCTGAATGCGCTCGGCGATGGTGTCATCCATACTCACGATGCGCATCTTCCAGTCGATATTCGTGGCGTTGGATGAGCTCTTGGTCCACACGAACGTCAGGATGGCGCTCTGGTGGCCCCGCGCGGGGAACATGCCAAAGAAGGAATCGTGCTGAATGTTGCTATCCTCGTCGATATAGGCGTGAACGTTATACACCACGCGGTCAATCTTATCGTTGAGCAGCGCGTTGGTCGCAAGCGCCGCGGCCTGAATCTGCCCGTTGGACAGCAGTTCGAGCTCGTTGGCAGACGATGTGTCCAACACCGTCACCTCGACCGTGCCCGTACGCTCATCGGCTTCATCGACGGTAAAGTCGAGCGGGAACTGAGTAAAGCCGTTGCCCCACTCAAGGCCGCCCTTCAGCGCCGTCGAAACGGTATCGACTGAAACGCTCTCGGACAGGTTGGCGGTATTCAGACGGCGCATCACGCCGTAGCCGATCTGCATGCCCACGATCAGCACCAAAATACCGATGACCACGGCCATCGCGGTCTTCGTAATGGTATGGCTCACCTGCGAGCCCGAAGGATCGTCCTCGGACAGCGGGTCGATATGTTTTGCCTGGCTCGCGCGGTCCTCGCTGCGCAGCTGCGCTAGCGCCGCTTTGTCACCGCGCTTGGCCGCCGCCTCCTTCTCGCGCATGCGCTCGGTGCGCTTTTTGGCAAGCGTGGGATCCAAGACACCGGATGCATCGATTTCGGAGAATAACTCCGTCACTTCTTCCGGAGTCAAAGGGTTCTTGTCAGCCATAAACTTCCTGTCATATCAATCAGTCGAGCTCGTGCGCACGCGCACCTTCGAACTGCATTCGATAGTAACGGGCATAGGTGCCGCCACGGGCGAGAAGCTCCTCGTGCGTGCCACGCTCCACAACGCGACCATGCTCAACGGTCGCAATCTCATCGGCATGCTTAATGGTCGAAAGACGGTGGGCGATGATAATCGTGGTGCGGCCGCGCGCCAGTTCTTCGAGTGACTCCTGCACCGCCTCCTCGCTCTCGTTATCCAAAGCACTCGTCGCCTCGTCCAAAATCAGAATCTTGGGGTTCTTGAGAAACACACGCGCGATGGCAACGCGCTGCTTCTGTCCGCCCGAAAGACGGCTGCCGCGCTCGCCCACGACCGTGTCATAGCCCTGTGGAAGCGACTCGATAAAGGTATCGATGTTGGCGCGACGGGCGGCCTCGGCGATCTCTTCTGCCGTAGCACCCGGCTTGCCGTAGGCGATGTTCTCGCCGATCGTACCGTCAAATAGATAGACATCCTGCTGCACCAGGCCGATGGCGCGGCGCAGGCTCTGCTGCGTCACATCGCGCACGTCCTGACCGTCGATGCTAATGGATCCGGCAGCCACGTCATAAAAGCGCGGCAGCAGCGAACAGGTCGTGGACTTGCCGCCGCCCGAAGGGCCAACCAAAGCGATGGTCTGCCCGGGCTTGATAGACAGATCCATATGGTCGATAACGGGACGCTCGTCGGCATCGCCCTCGCCCAGCTCAACATCCTCGTAGTTAAAGCACACGTCGTGATACTCCACGGCGCCGGCAGTCACCTGCAGATCCGTAGCGCCCGGCTTGTCCTGGATATCCGGCGCGGTCGAGAGCACCTCGTCCATACGCTTAAAGCCGGCGATAGCCTTCTGATACGTTTCGGCCGAATTGACGAGCGTCTCGAGCGGCGTGCAGAACAGCGAAATATAGAGTGCAAAGGTCGCCATATCGACCGCCTGCAGCTGTCCCTGGGCGACCAGCCAGCCGCCCAGCAGCACCACGATCACGTACAGCACGCCCGAGAGCAGGCCATACGTCGCGGTATAGACGCCCATGGCGTGATACATGTTCTCCTTGGACGAAAGATAGCGATTGTTGGAGGCGCGGAACTTGAAACGTTCGGTCTCCTCATTGGCAAAACTCTTGACCACGCGCATGCCCGCCAGCGAATCCTGCAGCTGAGCATTGATGCCGCTGATCTTTTTGCGGTTGTCACTAAAGACCTCGCGCATGCGCATGTTCTGCCAAAACATGATGACCGCAAACGCCGCCGTCACCACGGCCATGGCGAGCGCCAGCACCGGGGCGATGGTAAAGAGGATCACAAACGAGCCGATAATCTCGATGCCGCAGATGATGATCCACTCGGGCACGTGGTGCGCCGCCTCGCAGATATCGAACAGGTCGTTGACCACACGGCTCATCATGTCACCCGAGCTGTTGCGATCAAAGTACGCAAAGCTAAAGCGCTCATACTGGTCGAACAGGTCCTCGCGCATCTTGGACTCCATGCGCGCGCCCATCACGTGACCCCAATAGCTCACAAAATAGCGGCAGGCGCAGCGGACGGCATACATCAGCACCAAGCCCACCGCGATCATGCCGAGCGTCTGCATAATGGCAGCCTGACCCTGAGTAAATAGCCCACCGGTCAAATTGCGCAGGATAATGGGGAACGCCAGATCGATGGCGGCAAGCACCAGAGCGCAAACAGTATCCGCAACAAAAAGCCCCATCTGGGGCTTGTAATACGAAAGAAACCTCTTAAACATAATCACCTTACGCGGTTTTACCAAACCGCGTTTCGTCTCGACGCTGCAAGTGCCCCATTTGGACAATCTGGCCTTCAATCGTCGGTCGCGTATATCCATACGCTTCCCTCCTCTTTTAGGCCACCTTGTCTCAAATGGAGCACTTTCGCTGACTTACACAAACCTGCGGGATCATCCCCGCTCGTTAAAGCTCCGCGCCCCCAAGGCGATGCGCGATGCTATCGCAGGCCAAGGCGCCTACGACGGTCTTGGCGTCTTCGATCTTGCCGTCGAGTACGGCGTCGATCAGCTCGTGCAGCGGCACCAGGTCCACGTTGACAAACTCATCATCATCGGGGTTGGGCGCATCAAACTCGAGCTTGGTAGCCAAGTAGATGTGGATGATCTCATCGCAAAAACCGCAGGACGTGACAATCGACGTCAAAAAGCGAATACGACCGGCCCTAAAGCCCGTCTCCTCATGCAGTTCGCGTTTGGCGCAATCGAGCGGGTCCTCGCCTGGATCGAGCTTGCCGGCGGGAATCTCGACCGTCACGCGGTCGATGGCGGTGCGGTACTGACGCACCAGTACGATCTTGCCGCTCTCGGTCAGTGCCACAACGGCCGCCGCACCCGGATGGCGAACGATATCGCGGGCGCTGCGGTGACCGTTGGGCAGTTCAACCTCAAGACGGTGGACGTCGAGGATCTTGCCCTTCCAGGCGCACTCCTCCGAAAGAATCTTCTCGTGCAGCTCGGCATCGTGCGGGTCGTCGTCGCCCAACACCAGTGCCGGCTCGTCAGCGACCTCGCCACCAGGCTCGCCCTCGGCGTGCCCATACATGCGGCTGTCCTCTTCGACGATCTGCGCGTCCACGAGCTCTTCGTTCTTCTCGTCCATCCGTCTCATTCCTCTCGGATTTTAGGCATCCCAGGCGTCGCGACCGCGCAGCGCGCGCAGGCCGATGTCGTGACGCAGGGTCTTGCCCTCAAAATCAATCTTCTCGCAGGCCTCGTAGGCAAGGTTGCGAGCGTTCTCGAACGTGTCGCCCAGAGCGGTCACGGCAAGCACGCGGCCACCATTGGTCACGAGCTGGCCGTCCACCACGGCAGTGCCCGCGTGGTACACGGTCACGTTCTCCATGGCCTCGGCATCCTCAATACCGGTGATGACCTTGCCTTTCTCGTAGCTGCCGGGGTAGCCCGCGCTCGTCAGGACAACGGCCACGGCCCACTCGTCGCGCCAGTCGAGCTCAATCTGGTCGAGCTCGCAGTTGGCACAAGCCAGCATGACCTCGACCAGGTCGTTCTTAAGGCGCGGCAGCACGACCTGCGTCTCGGGGTCGCCAAAGCGGGCATTGAACTCCAGCACCTTGGGGCCGGCAGGCGTGAGCATAAAGCCGCCGTACAGGCAGCCGCGGTAGTCGATACCCTCGGCAGCGAGCTCGGCCACGGTCTGCTCCATGACCTTCACCATCGTGTCGTGCTCCTCGTCGGTCACGATGGGCACCGGGCTGTAGACGCCCATGCCGCCGGTGTTGGGACCAAGGTCGCCCTCGAGCGCGCGCTTGTGGTCCTGCGAGGTGGCCATGGGGCGCACGGTCTTGCCGTCGGTAAAGGCCAGCAGCGAGCACTCGGGACCAACGAGCATCTCCTCGATAACCACGGTGCTGCCGGCATCGCCAAAGGTGCCGCCAAAGCACTCGCGCACGGCCTCCTCGGCCTGCTCAAGTTCGGTCGCCACGATAACGCCCTTGCCCGCGGCAAGGCCGTCGGCCTTGACGACCAGCGGAGCGCCCTGCTCACGCACATAGGCGAGAGCCGAAGCCTCGTCGGTAAACGAGCCGTAGGCTGCCGTCGGGATACCGGCGCGCTCCATGAGCTGCTTGGAGAACAGCTTGGAGCCCTCCATCTGGGCGCCCTCGGCACCCGGGCCAAAGCAGGGAATACCCGCCGCGCGCACGGCGTCGGCCACGCCCGCCACGAGCGGAGCCTCGGGGCCAATTACCACGAGTCCGCATCCGTGGCTCTGTGCAAACGCCGCCACGGCCACAGGATCGCAGTCGTCGAGAACAACGTTCTCGCCGCAGCTCGCGGTGCCGCCGTTACCCGGCGCAATGTAGAGCTTGCCGGCGCGCGGTGATGCTGCGAGCTTAGCTGCCAAAGCATGCTCACGGCCGCCGCTGCCCAACAACAGGATGTCGATGGTTTGAGTGTCCGCCTTCAAGGGTGCCTCCTCTATGGATTAACGGCTCGCTCCGCGCGAGCCCTTTGCAAGCAAATATACCCCTCGGCCGCCCGCTTGGGCTGCAAAGGGGTATATCGCAATAACCAAATAGTCCCGATTACTTCCAGAATCGGTTGATGATCTGCTCGCGACCAGCGCCAACGCCAATGAACGTCACGCGGGTGTGTGCCAGATCCTCGATAAACGCCACGTAGTCCTGAGCCTCCTGCGGCAGCTCGTCAAAGCTGCGACAGCCGGTGATGTCGCACTTCCAGCCAGGGAGCTCCTCGTAGATGGGCTTGGCATGCTCAAAGCGCACCTGATGCTCGGGCACGCTGGTGTAGCGCTCGCCATCGACGTCGTAGGCCACGCACACCTTGATGGTGTCGAAGGCCGAAAGCACGTCGAGCTTGGTCACGGCGATGTCGGTGAGGCCGTTGACGCGCGAGGCATAGTTGGCGATAGGGCCGTCAAACCAGCCGCAACGACGACGGCGACCGGTGGTCACGCCGTACTCATAGCCCTCCTCGGTCAGCGTGTGGCCAGCCTCGGACTCATAGGAAAGCTCGGTGGGCATGGGGCCCGAACCGACACGGGTGATATAAGCCTTCATGACGCCCAGCACGCGATCGACGTTCTTCATGCCGACGCCGGAGCCGGTAATGGCGCCGCCGGCGGTGCAGTTGGAAGACGTCACGTACGGATAGGTGCCGTGGTCGATGTCGAGCAGCGTCGCCTGGGCGCCCTCAAACAGCAGGTCCTTGCCCTCGTCGATCATGTTGTTGAGCAGCAGGCTCGTCTCGGTGATGTAGGGGCGCAGGCGCTCGGCCATCGGCAGGTACTCGTCGCAAATCTGGTCCACGGTGTAGGTGGGCAGGTTGTAGATGAGCTCGAGCTCGGGGTTCACGCGGGCGAGAGCGGTCTCCAACTTGTCGCGGAACAGCGTCTCGTCCAGCATGTCCTGCATGCGCAGACCAATGCGGGCCATCTTGTCCTGATAGCACGGACCGATGCCGCGCTTGGTGGTACCGATGTTCTTCTTGCCGAGTTTCTGCTCAAAGGCGCCATCCAGATCGATGTGGTACGGCATGATGACATGCGCGTTGCCGCTAATCTTGAGGTTCTTGGTGGTGATGCCGTCGGCCTCGAACATGTCAATCTCCTCAAGGACAACCTTGGGGTTGACGACGCAGCCGTTACCGATCACCGACACGTGGTCGGAATACATGATGCCGGAGGGCACCTGGTGCAGGCCGTACTTCTTGCCGTTGACGACGATGGTGTGGCCGGCGTTGTTGCCTCCCGAGTAGCGCACGACGGCATCGAAGTCGCCGGCGACCAGGTCGCAAATCTTACCCTTGCCCTCATCGCCCCACTGGGCACCGACCAAAACGGTTGACGGCATGTTTACTCCTTACATTCATGGACTGTCTACGCGCCACACCGGCACGCAGAAGCACAAAACATTCCCAGTATACCCGTGCAACGGGCGCCTGTCCTACTCCTCGGCATGTGCCCCATCAAGCTCATAGAACTTGGTGGATGCCGGCAGGAACATCAGGTCGACGTCGCCGATCGGGCCCGAACGGTTCTTGGCCACGACGATACGCGTAACGCCCTCGTCGGGTCGATCGTCGCGCGAGGCCTCAGCCTCGTCGGCGGAGCGGTCCAAGAACATAACGATATCGGCGTCTTGCTCGATGGAGCCCGATTCACGAAGGTCGGAAAGCTGCGGGCGCTTGCCGGTACGGGATTCAACCTGACGCGACAGCTGCGACAGCGCGATCAGCGGGATCTTGAGCTCCTTGGCCATGATCTTTAAACCACGCGACATCTCCGAGACCTCGACGGTACGGCTCTCGGAGCGGCGTCCCGGCGGAGGACTCACCAGCTGCAGGTAGTCCAGGATGATGATTGCCTTCTCCTTGTTATGGAGCATACGGCGGCTCTTGGCGCGAATCTCGGTCACTGTGGTGCCGGGCGTATCGTCAATCAGAATATCGAGCTTGGACAAGGTCTGCGTGGCCTCGTTGATATTGGCCCACTGCTCGGGGCTAATGCGGCCCATGCGGAAGTCACTGATCGAGATCATGGCGTAGGCACAAATCAGACGCTGGGCAATTTCCTTGCCCGACATCTCCAGCGAGAAGAAGCCGACGGTATAGCCAGCAGCGGCGGCGTTGAGCGCCAGGTTCAGAGCGAACGACGTCTTACCTACAGCAGGACGGGCGCCGATAATGATGAGCTGGCCCTCGCGGAAGCCCATGAGCATACGGTCGAGTGACGGAAAGCCGGTGGGCACGCCCGCCGCCTGACCACCGGCCTGGCACACTTCCTCGGCCTCGTTATAGGCCTCAACCATAAACTCGGTCAACGTCTTGTAGCTCGACTTGACCTCGCGTGCCGTAACCTTGAGCAGCTTACTCTCGGCTAGCTCCACGACCTCTTTGGTGTCGGTGGGGGCGTTATATGCCAGCGCGTTGATCTCGTTGGTAGCGCCGATCAGCTCACGCAGCATCGAATCACGGCGAACGATGGCGGCATGGTGTTGCCAGTTGACGAGCGACAGGGTCTGACCCATCAACTCCAAAATGTACGCTTCGCCGCCCACGGCATCGAGCTTGTTGATGCTTCGCAGGTAATCGATCAGCGAGATGGAGTCGATGGGAATGCGGCTGTTGTACATATCGACCATCGCGGTATAGATGGTCTTATGAATGGGCCGGTAGAAGTCATCGGGCTGCAGCTCGACCTGGGCTTCTTCGACCACCTCGGGCGATAGCAGCATAGCGGCCAGTACGTTGGCCTCTGCATCTTGGTTTTGGGGAAGACCCAACTTTGAGCCGCGGTCCTCGACCGTCAGCCCCGTCTCCCTATCGTCATATGCCATGAGCATCCTCATTCATATCGCTTGCGAGCATCCATAGTATCAGCCACGGTCCCAAAACGCGCCGCGCGCCGCCAATCATCACCGAACCAAACGGATGAACGGTCCTGTATATAGGACTTCGACGCAACGTTCACCATGACGCTCACTCAGCGCAAAAAACAAAAGGGCGCCCTGGTTTCCCAGAGCGCCCTTCTTAGAACAAGATTGTTGCGTTGCAGCAAATGCTACTCGGCAGCAGCCTCAGTCTCGACCTCGGCGGTCTCGGCCTCGGCGACCTCAGCGGCCTCCTCGACCTCGGCCTCGGCAGCGAGCTCCTCGGCAGTAACGCCGACGAGAACGACAACCTCGGCCTTGATCTCGCGGTACAGCGAGATGGCAACGGTGTGGGCACCGGCAACCTTGATGGGCTTACCGAGCTCGACGCGCTTGCGGTCGATGTCCATACCGAGCTGAGCCTTGATGGCGTCAGCGATCATAGCGGCGGTAACGGAGCCAAAGAGGATGCCCTCGTCGCCGACCTTGACGTCAACGGTGACCGTCTTGCCCTCGAAGGCAGCCTTGGTCTCGTTGGCGGTAGCCAGACGGACGGCCTCGCGCTTGGCGATGTTGTTGCGACGCTCGTCAAGCTGCTTGAGGTTGCCCTTGGTGGCGGCAACAGCGAGCTTCTTGGGGAACAGGAAGTTCTCAGCGTAACCCTGAGCGACCTCTACGACATCACCCTCGCCGCCCTTGCCCTTGATCTCATCGAGAAGAATAACCTTCATGATGCGTCTCCCTTCTTAGCCGCGGTCGCGGTTGCCACGAGAGGAAACCACGGGGACGGTGTACGGCAGGAGAGCCATCTCGCGGGCGCGCTTGATGGCGTTGGCGATGTCATGCTGATGCTGCGTGCAAGCGCCAGTGACGCGACGAGGCTTGATCTTGCCACGGTCGGTCATGTACTTACGGAGAAGCTGAGTGTCCTTATAGTCGATGAACTCAGTGTTCTCCTTGCAGAACTGGCAGTACTTACGACGCGGCTGACGTGCAGAAAAATCATTAGCCATGTCAAAATACCTTTCATTTGGCAACTTCGGCGAACCGAAGCCGCCTCTCACTCAAAAACAGGTGAACAACCCTTAGAACGGGATGTCCTCATCGTAGACGTCGACCGCGGGCGGCGTAGCCACCGGTGCGGCAGGACGTGCTGCGGGCGCGGGAGCTGCGGGGGCGTAACCGCCCTGATCGTAGCCACCCTGGCCACCACGGGAGCTCATAAACTCGATCTCATCGACGATGACCTCAAGCTTGCTCCGGCGCTGGCCGTCGCGCTCCCAAGAGCTGTAGCGCAGCTTGCCCTCGATCGCGACCTTGTTTCCCTTTGCCAGGAAACGGCTCACGGCCTCGGCGCGGGTGCCGAACATGGTGCAGTCGACAAAGTTGGGATAGTCCTCCCACTCGCCAGTCTGCGCGTTGCGGCGACGATCGTTCACGGCGACGCCAAAGGACAGAACCTGGGTTCCGCCGGCGGTGGCGCGCAGCTCGGGATCGCGGGTGAGGTTACCGGTGATGTTCACTCGATTGATGCTCATAACTCACTACTTCCTCTTGGGGCACAAGCCCAGTCCAAAACGACAGTCTTACTCCTGGTCGTCGCGACGGACGATCATGTGGCGGACCACAGCGTCGGTGATGCGCAGGACGCGATCAAGCTCGGCGATCTGGGTAGGATCTGCGTGGAAGTTGATGAGGGTGTAGTCACCATCGGTGAGGTCGTTGATCTCGTAGGCGAGCTTGCGCTTGCCCCACTCGTCAACGGAGTCGACCTTGCCAGCGCCCTCAGCGATCGTGGTATCGATACGCTTCATAACAGCGAGACGAGTCTCGGGGTCGAGCGACGGGTCAACAAAGAACAGCAGTTCATAAGCCTTCATATTGTCACCTCCTCTGGGCAAATGTGGCTTCAGGTCGTGAAGGTGCGCCTGAAGCAGGAAAAGACTTGGTAATAATATCTTTCAACCTCCCAGGCCGCAAGAATATGCAGCTACAACCTCATGACCTCCACATATGCCCATGCTCGCACCACGTTTCATGCGCATTCCAACCAAATCCTGACCAAAAGCTTGACGGATTTGTGGACAAGATACGGTACCGCGGGGACAAGCTGAGCCAAGCCACAGGTCAACGGGCACAAGGCTGTGGTCGCAAAATGCATACCAGTGGTCCACAGCACCACCCAAAGATTTTTAAATTCATTGCCAAGTCGCTTATGAATACCCCTTTTGAACAATTGAGTTGATCAACCACGCTGGTCGGAAGCCGTTTTTTGGCACCTCAAACCCCACTGCAACGCCAAGCGCGGCCAAGCGTTTTAAAAAATGCCAACTTTTCTGTTTGCACTTTGCGATTCCTCGTGTATACTGACTTTCGCATTTAACGGAGAGTTGTCCGAGTGGCCGAAGGAGCACGATTGGAAATCGTGTAGGCGTCAAAAGCGTCTCCAGGGTTCAAATCCCTGACTCTCCGCCAGTTAATTCCAAAGCAGGCCTTCGAGCCTGCTTTGTTTTTACCCCACGCGGAGGGGTGGCAGAGTGGTTGAATGCGGCGGTCTCGAAAACCGTTTGGCCTGTATAAGGTCACGAGGGTTCGAATCCCTCCTCCTCCGCCATTTTGGTTGAGAAAGCTCCCAAGAATGGGAGCTTTTTTGTTATCGAAATACGTCTCGATCCCACGCTTCCCCAAACATGTACGTCACCCTCCAAAACCGACATTTTTCGACATCTTTGGAGGCTGACGTACACGTTTGGATTGAGCTCACGGGAGCGGCACTATTCGGAAGGTGCCTCCTCGTCTCGTATGCTTTTCCAGTTGCGGATAAGTGCCTTGCGTAGTTCGTTTTGTTTTCTCTGGTACCCGGTGTCGGTACAGCGAGGCATGCCGAGTGCTTCGCGAATGTTGTTCATGGCGCGGTGAAAGGCGAGCTGACTACTGAACTGAGCCGAAGTGAGCGTAACGATTCGATATCCCATTTGGGAGAGAACGGCCTCTCGCTCCGCATCTGCTCCCTTGCGCTCGAGCTCATCGTGAAAACCGCCCTTATATTCGATACCGAGCGCCCTGCGCTTATAGGTCACGAGCGCATCGATTTTGAGTGTTCGAGCTTTGGCGCAATGCCAGAGACGTTGAGGGATCTCGAGCGGTTTGTTGAGTTCGATACCTCGGATGCCAACGCCGCCTTCGCTTGTTGGGAGCGAGAGGGCGATTGCCGAAGCGGTCTCCATAGGCGAGGCCGAGTGATCGTAGATGTGCCTGAGCGCAAGCCGTGCACGTGTGGCACCGGGTTTGCCGGGGTGCCGATCGAGCAGTTCGGTTATTTCATCCTTGGAGGTGGTGGCTGGTTGCTCGGTATAAGGGTCGGCGGGATTGAGCCTCATGCGATAATCGCCGCAAACTTCATAGCCATATTCGAGATATTCGATCCTATCCATCCACTCGGCAGCGAGCGCGAAGGTGAAGGCTTCGTCGGTGATGAAGATTCCGGGCGTCAACTCGTTAATATGCTCGTAGGGAAGATTTTGTCCAAGAATGTGGCAAACGACGCCTTTGGTACGAATTCGCTCAAATTCGAATACAACCGCGATATCGATAGTCTTAAGCATATCGGACGGAATGCCGCAGTCGGTAAGGACCTGTCGTATGCGCGCAACACGTTGCTGGGTGGAGATGCCTTGTGCGCCTATCTGGTAGTCGTGCCGCGCAAGAGACTGAACCAAATTCTGGGGTGCATGATGGACAAGCCATGCGGTTTTATGCGAAATGAGAACAGGGGTATCCATTGAGGGCCTCTCGCTCTGAGCCGGTATCCAACTCTTATGTCCGTTGAAGTGGGGAAATATACCGGATGTGAGTAAATCAACTCACTCATGCTGTGAGCTCAATCCAAACATGTACGTCAGCCTCCAAAGATGTCGGAAAATGTCGTTTTTGGAGGGTGACGTACATGTTCTGGACCCCTGGCATTCCAGCAACGCCATGCCCCCACCCAGTCCCGCCCGTTTGCCGAGCAATAGGGTCGCAATCGGCGCCGAACATGTACTATGTACGGGCATTGTCCAAATCCGTAATCCAAAGGACCCCATCTTGCCCGTCGTCGCCGCTATGACCATTACCTCACATGCCTCGGATGCCATGGTCGCTATTCCCTTTTGGCTCGAGATGTTCGCTGTTGTCGCGGCATCGATCTCGGGTGTGCTGGTCGCGCGCGAGCACAAGCTCGACCTGGTGGGCGCCGTCGCGCTCGCCGTGGTTTGCGGCCTGGGCGGCGGTCTTTTGCGCGACATGACACTCCAGGTGGGCAACGTCTACATCCTCAACCAGCCGATGGCGCTGCCGCTTTCCATTGCCACGGCAGCCATCATCTACATTTTCCCGGCAATCGTCGACAAGCCCGAAAAACTCATTCCCCTGCTCGACATCATCTCGGTGGGTATTTATGCGGCAACCGGAGCGGACAAGGCGCTGGTCTACGGCTTTGCGCCGGCGGTGTGCATCATGATGGGCTTTTTTACCGCGGTGGGCGGCGGCATGCTGAGAGATGGTTTTATGGGTGTGGTGCCGGGTATTTTCCAGCGCACCAACTTCTATGCCATCGCGGCTATCGCCGGATCGGCAAGCTATGTTTGCCTTGTCATGAGCGGCTTGGTCAGCAATGTCGTCGCACTGGTCGTTTGCGTCGTGGTGACCATGGGGCTGCGCTGGCTATCGCTACGCTTTGATATCAAAAGCCCCACCGAGGACGACATCGCACGCTTTTTGCACCGCAAAAAGTAGGTGGCGCGGCACGACCCTTCGAAATGCAACCGAGAGGCTCTTTTAGAGCGCCCGCACGTTGGGTACCCTGTTAGGTATATGCCGAACACCTAAAAAAAAGGATCAACCATGGCTTTCAATCAAACCGCGGCGGCGCCGTCACACAAGATGCGTCGCTGCCTGCTTATGGCATTCGCGCTCATCGCGCTGGCGATCACCGCGCTTCCCACGGCGTCGTTCGCCGGCACGGACACCGCAGGCAACGTACTTGCGACCGACAATGACGCCAATCCGTCCGGCGTCGAAGGTGACCTGTACTGGGCAGGTCAGGCCCTCAACTTGGACGATACGTCCATCGACCGCGATATCATCGCCGCGGGCGATACTCTCTCGATTCGCGACTGCACGGTGGGCGGTGCCGTCCGTCTGGCGGCACGCACCATCGACATTGCCAAGACCACGGTTGATGGCAGCGTCACGGTCGTTGGTCAGCATGTCGTGCTCAATTCCGACAGCACCTCCAACTGTTTCTATGCGATAGGCGAGACAGTTGCCCTGCGAGGCTCCACCAAGTCGGCAGCACTTGCGGGCGACACGGTGACCATCGATGGCACCGTCGATGGCGATGTCGAGGTTTGGGCCGACAAGCTCATCTTGGGCAAGAACGCCCGCATCACCGGCACGGTGAACGCGCACGTCTCCGAGGACCCCGAGCGTGCCGCGGGAGCCGAGGTCGGTGCCCTCAAGATCGACCGCACCGAGAACGAAGATACTTCCACCGTTAACGATGTCATCGGCGGTATCGTCGCCGCAGCGCTCTCGACCTGCTTCATCGCTCTGCTGCTCGAGCTCGTCTTTCCACGCGCGACCGCCAGCGCCGCCGGCATGCTCCACCAGCGCCCCGCGCCCCTGTGGGTGAGCGGTCTTCTGGGTACGATTGCTGTCGTCCCCGCCGTCCTACTGCTGATTATCTCTATCGCTGGCCTGTCGCTTGCCGGAGCCCTCTTGTGCAGCGTTATCGGCATCGCGTTGGTGTCGAGTGCCTTTGCGGGGTGCGCAATCGCCCGCATAGTCGGACACAACCAGAACCGCTACGCCATGGCAGCCGTGGGCGGCATCGCCGCGGGCGTGCTTACGGCAATCCCCCTCGTAGGCGACTTCATCAGCGGCGTGGCCTTCGTCTTTACACTCGGCTACATCATCCAAATCATCTGGCGCAACGCCCACCTCAAACCGCAGCAGGCAGCCAACACGCCGGGACTCCCCACCGCTTAGCAGCCGATCGCCACAAAGGGGCCAGGCACCTTTGTGGTGGTGCAAAGGGGTCAGGTTACTTTGCACCAACAAACGAGGCGGGGCACTCGGTCATATCGACCGGGTGCCCCGCTTTTCTTGGAGGGTTCTCTAGTAACTTTTTCAAAACCAATGATCATCAGGTCGGTAGGCCTGCGCGTCACTCGCTACGGAGGCAGCACGCCATTGAGCAAGGGGGGCAATTATTTTTTACGACGACCGCCTCCCCGCTTGCTGACGAGCGCGACAACAATAGCCGCCACTCCGATGGCAGCCAAAACCGCCACCAGCACCAACGTTCTATCTCCCGTCGAGGGCATAAAGCCTCGACTTGCTTCTTTGCTTGGGGTGTTGAGCACCGACAGCTCAATCGAACCCATCCCGGCATCGGCGGTATCAACCCGCAGAGGGCTTTCGGCCGACACGGTCACCTTGGGCCTCGCGGCTGCAACCTGTTTAACGTCCAATCCCTCGGACGTAACCGTTACCGTTCGCTTGCCCTCAAAGGCGGTGTATCCCTTGGGAGCCGCGACCTCTTCGACGGTATAGACACCCGCGTCCACACCGCTCAATTCCACATGGCCGTCCGCGCCCGTGGTGACGCACGCGGCGGCATCCGTCGACCACGAGCCGTCGGTCGTTAGGATGTGCCCGCGGTCATCGATGATGCGCAGCTTGGCGCCCGCGAGCGGTTTATCGTCTGCGCTTGAGCGCTTGATCAGACTGAGTCCCAAGGTGTAGGCGCACGCGTCATCGCTCGGCGTGCGGGTGAATCCGGCGTCGCCGGACTGGTCGGCGAGAGGAGAGCGCGGGTAGCGCAGGTAGACCTCGTTGGGGTTGCCCTTGGTAGCGCCTCGATTGCAGTTGGCCCCCAACGGCGCATTGTAGACAGCAACCACGCGGGCGCCCGCGGCGAAGGCGTCGGCCCCGCCGAGCGCGGCGATGAGGTCGCCGGTGCGCACGGTGAAGGTCTTGCCGTCGACCGAGACCTTGCACTGTGAAGTTATGTCTGTCCACCCTTTAGCCGGCGTCGAGCTGGCGTTGCCGCCCTCACATGCGACGGCGTCGAAGCCGCCGTCCGCGCCCGCCGCCGCGTACACGCGCATGCTCGCGGCGACCTTGGAGGGGTCGAACCCCGCGCTCATGGTGTCGACGAACCGCACCGCATAGGTGTCGTAGGCGGTGAGCCCGGCCGGGACCGTGGCGGAGAGGCGCCAGTACAGGTCGTCGGCGACCGTGGCGTCGGCGGCCCTCTGCCAGGCGGCGGTGCCGTCCTCCAGCACATGCTTGGACACCTTGGGGGTCGCCGCCTTGGGCTTGACGGTGACGGCGCCGCCGCCGACCAGGGCCATGATCGGCGCGCTGCCGGCCTCGCCCTGGGCGACGGCGTCGTCGTCGGCGACGATGAGCCAGTATCCGCTGGGCAGCTCGGCCGTCGTGTCCGCGTTAAGGCCCACGGAAGTTGCGCCGACATTGCAAATCGCGCGGGCAAGCTTTGCCGTCAGCGCGGTCGTCATGTGCCCGTCGGCATTCATCCATTCAGCAGCCTCTTGCGCCGTCGATGCCGAGCCATCGAGCCCCGCATCATGAAGCACGGAAAGGACAGCTTGGCAAACCGTGCCATTCGCCCACGTTACGTCGGTCGCAATCTTTTGGTCGGCATCGGCGTCGTCGACAACGGTCGCCGAGAAGACCTGATACGCGTCGTAACGTGTCGCGACTGTACCGTCCACCGTAATGGCTCCGGCATCGGCAGCACGGGCCGTCCCAGGGGCAATCGCGAAAGAAAATACGGCAACCACGACTATCACCACGACAGTCAACATATGACGAAGCGGCTTACTCACGGCGACCATCTCGATCCAGATCGCGGTGACGACGAGCATGCATCCATGTCGCAGCAAAGCACAGCAGAGAAGCGCCTGCCAGATACGTCATAGTCAAGCCAGCCCCACCCGCCTCGGGAAGCGTGGTCGAGTACTCGTTGGTAAAGATCGGCGGATCATGAGAGCCATCGTCGTAGCTAACTACGGCGTTGAGCTGGTCCGCGCCATTAGTTACCTCAACCGTAACGTTGTGCGCGATCGTGTCATAGGTGATGTGGTCTTTCACATGGCCGACAGTACCCTCAGGCTCGACCTCAGAGATGGTGTAGGTATAGGTTCCCGCCTTGTTGTACTCGACGGGAAAAGAGACGTTTCCCTCGGCGTCATTAGTCACCGTCTGGAGCACCTTGCCCTCGGCATCCTTGAGCTCGAACGAGAACTGTCCTTTCTTGAAGGCTCCGCCTTTAAGCACTTTCTTTGCCTTTATCGTCGCTTTGCCTTCAAGGGGCGCGTCATACACCCAAATCTCCGCATCTGACGTTATCTCCGTATTGGCACCAAGCAAAGATTTCGCCGTATCCATGGCTTGCTCGTATTGCTCGTTGCTCTCGGTGCCTTTGAGCAGAATCCATGTTGGTTGGGCGACGTTATATCCGGCAGGCGCCTCCGTCTCCTCAAGGCAGTAAAGCTTGCAGGAAGCCATGGCGTTCGAACTTGTTCCAAAAGTCGCACTCCCGTCAGAGTCAGTCGTTTCGGTGGAAAAAAGCGTCTTTGCACCATCAACACCGGCACTGCCCCGCGCCTTGTCCATGTCAATCTCATAGAGTTTGAACGTTGCCCCAGCCAACGGCACGGTAACGTCCTTTTCATCCACTTTGTGGACCACAATGCCGTACCCCGTTCCGCCTCCGGATGCGCCGGCATCTATGTCATATTCACGCCCGTGTTTTACATAACCGTCTGCAACGCCTTCAAGCTCTGCCTTATTAGAAAGGGACACTTTGCTAGACTCGCCAGACGCGATGACGTCATATTCGATTTTCAGGTACTTCTTGTCGGGAAGCTTCAACGTCAATCGCTGTTGCTTTCCGGCACCCTCATCAACCAAATCGAGAGCTGTCTTGTATTGTTCTTTCGCCAACTCGCGCCAAGTGCCATTGTCACACTCAGACACGCTAAGCGACGAAGGCACAAACGTGCATTTGGAGTCCATCACATCGAACAGATCAAGATAGTCGGTTCCACTTTTTAGGTCCAATGCCGATTCGTTAACAAAAATCGTGTAGTGAATTCGTTTGCTATTACTTACCGACGTACCGGTCTTTGACAATACGACGTTCTTGATCTGTACGGTATCAGAGCCCGCCTTAAATACTTTATCACCCGAGCTCGCACTCGCCGAGTTCGTGAGCTCGCCGAGATTCTTTGACGTATCGACTACCGACCTTTTAACAGCAGTCGAATACGTCAGCTTTGCGTACCCTGTATTATTGTCCAGCTTTTCCGTTGGAATCGAAAATGTAACCGCTCGACGATCGACAACGGGATCTAGCAAGACACCCAAAGCCACGGTTTTTTCTCTCTCATGTTCCCATTCGCGGCCGGGCACCGCCGTCCTGTAGGGATTTGAATACAAAGAATATTTAGCCGAACCGGGGATATAGCCCATTCCATCAGGAAGCTCATCTTTAACAACGACATCGTTACCATTAAGCTTGCCCGCGCCATAATATTCACCGGCAGGCGTCTTAACTCGATTGACATAGACCGTCCAGTCGACAATCCACGCCCCTTTGTCGTTGGAACCATCCACTGGTCCCCAGTCAAATGTCTCGTCCCACCGCGCCTGCGAACCATCATCGTTTATCTTTACGCTCTTCTCAACCGAAGGCTCCGTTTCACCTTCAACATAGTAAAAGACGTAATCAGAATAGCCGCTAAACCCATCAACAGAGGCAAAGTTAGAGTACCAGCCAGGAAGTGCGTCGGTCACCGTTTTGTACGTAATAACCACTTCAGGGGACTTATCCAGTGCTTCCCTGACTTTATTCGTAATGGTTATTTGAATATTGCAGTTATGCTGGTTGCTTTTCTGTGACGGATCTTTGCCTCGCTCAAAGTCCCAGTCGACACCTTGGTCCAGTTTGGTATCCCCGATGGCAACCACATGCGATTGACCGCCAGTGGTATCCGGCCCCATGGTCTGCTTCCAAGCCGCCAGCATGGAATCTCTGATAAGAACGAATTCTGGGTTTTTCGCATTTACGTAATCACGGAGCTCTACGCGTAATTGCCAAGTTGCTTTTCCGGTCCGCTCCGCCTCATCTTTATTAAGCAGTGTTTTGCTTATGGTCTTGCCCGTCCAAGGGCGAGTATAGTATTCGGTACTTTCTCCAAAGGGCTGATCTGAATCTTCTTTTTTCACGCTTGCCGTGTTGCTTACCTTTTCGTAGGAATTCTCATCTTTCAACTTAGTTTGATAGACGATGCAATAGGTCGCATACCGATCTTCCTCTTTTGGATTAAACGTATATCTAAATGAATCCTCCGACTCACCCGGTGCTCCCTCGCCGATCTTATTAGTTTCGTCAGCATTCTCGCCCTTGTAGACCGTGTAGTTGCCAACATAAGCCTGTTTGCCATCGAGCGTATCAGTAAAGGTATAGCCGGTCATATCAGCCTTAAGCGACCCTTTGTTAAGCACAACCTTCCAAGTAATGGCAGACGGCGTTCCGGTACCGGGCTCTTTTTTAATCATGTCATACTGAAATGAATTCGAGACACCTTCAATCGAAGGAGATTGTTGGGGCTTTGCCTTCCCCCAGGTTGCTTGCACACCGTTCTTGCCTTGCATGGGCGTGCCGTTAGAGAGCGGCAGGTCCGCACCAACCGTCGTTTCGTACGTAACGGTATGGTCGCCCTGAGAAAGGCTACCCAGCGACAACGTTGCCGTTCCCGTTTGCCCCTCAATACTCACGGAAGAACCAATCGGATTTCCATCAAGCTTGAAGCTGTTCTGGTCAAATTCCAGATAGTCGCCGAGTTTATCAACCAGCTTTACATCCGTTGCATACGACTTAACACTCAGATTGATAGTCCAAGTTATCTTGGCAATTCCAGTAGTGCCATCTTGAGAAAAGACACCCGATTTACTTCCCTCGACCGCGCCGTCTTGAATCTCGATAGGCACAGCTTCGCCAACGCCCGGAAATCTCAGTTCGACTTTTGACCCATCATCCAGATTTTTGTCTTTGAGCTCAAATTCGAATTTAACCTTTACATAGAGTGAAGATGGATTGGCGTTGAGATAGCTGGGGTCGTAGTTAAAAATGACCTTGTTCTTTTCGATGCGCCAAGTTCCCATCTTTTGCGCATTCTCGGTATCATCAGTCATCAAGTCGCCGCCCGCGTTGTCCTTCACGACAATCGACTCAGGAAAGGTATAAATCGCCTCAGGCCTCTCAGACGTAAGTCCAGAATTTTCTTTAAAGTAGGCTGCCATAAAACCGTAAATTGTATCGGCTGTCGTAATCGAGGGTGAGCCCTCTTTACCGAGAGGCTGCTGACGATCCTTATCGGCATACAGCCCGACCATAACGTCCGCCGTATTCTCATCAATCGCAATCGGCGTTGGCGTCGTTGCATCCTCGGCGCGCACTGGGGCTGCACCGTGAAAAACAGCGGCGGTGAGGCTAATCAAAATGAAGATCAGGGCCGCCATACCCAGCGACCGTGAGCGGTGTGCGTCCATAGTTGTCCCTTAATTCCTACAACACAGCGTGGAATACGGCGAATCGTCGGATCGAACACAAACCCCAACATCTACGAGAACCTACCTAGCGCATTGCAAGAACCCATTGGGGGGCAACTTCTAAGACGGTTCGTCTATGCCACAATGCATAAAATACAATATAGACACCAGTCATGTAAACCGCTGGTAAAGAGGTCTTTTAATGTAATACCAGTTGATTTTTATCTGTTAACGGTTTTGTATCAAAGCGGTTATATCCTGTGGAATTATGTATATGTTTAAACAACTTAACTTTGACCAGAAAGCCGATCGGAGGGGATAACCGCCCCCGCTGTGGTGCAAACGAACCTGTCCCCTTGCACCAAAAAGGGCGCCGACCATCGCGGTCGACGCCCTTTCTTGTTGGTCGCTATAAAGCTCAGCGCTTATTTGTTGACCTGACCGGCGCGGACGGCAGCCTTCTTGCGGTCGGTGGCGTTGAGCAGACGCTTGCGCAGGCGGATGTTCTTGGGAGTAATCTCGACCAGCTCGTCGTCGGCAATGTACTCCAGCGCTTCCTCCAGTGAGAAGGTGCGGGGCGGCACCAGCTGGACAGAGATATCGGAGGTCGAGGAACGCTGGTTGCCCAGGTTCTTGGTACGGGCGATGTTGACGACCATGTCGCCGGCCTTGCTGCGCTCACCCACGATCATGCCCTCGTAGCACTCGGTGCCCGGCTCAACAAACAGCTGGCCGCGCTCCTGCAGCGTACCCAGAGCGTAGGCAACGGCCTTCTCGGTGGTCATGGAGATCATGGCGCCGTTCTGACGGTTACCGATCTCGCCGGCGTAAGGACCATACTCCAGGAAGGTGTGGTAGAACACGCCCTCGCCGTGGGTGACGTTCATGATGCGGTTCTTAAGACCCATGATGCCGCGCGTCGGGATCTTGAACTCGAGGTGCGTCACGATGCCCGAGGTGTCCATGCTCGTCATGATGCCGCCAGAGGTACCGAAGACCTCAACGACCTTGCCCGAGTACTCGTCCGGGCACTCGACGACGGCCTGCTCGACAGGCTCCATCTTGTTGCCGTTCTCGTCCTTCTTAAACAGAACACGGGGACGGCCGACCTGGAACTCAAAGCCCTCGCGGCGCATGGACTCCATCAGAACGGACAGGTGCAGAATGCCGCGACCCGAGACCTCGACGCCGCTCTTGTCCTCGAGCTCCTCGATCTTCATGGTCACGTTGTTCTCGGCCTCGTTGAACAGGCGCTCCTTGAGCTGACGGGCGCCCACGATGTCGCCATCACGGCCGACGAGCGGGGAGGTCGAAGCCTCAAAGACGATGGACAGGGTCGGCGGGTCGATCTCGATGGGCTCGAGCTCGACAGGGTTCTCGGGGTCGGTGTAAACATCGCCGATATCGGTGCGGTCAATACCCACGACAGCGGCGATATCGCCGGCGCCGACTTCCTGGCACTCGGTGCGGCCCAGGTAGTCGAAGGTAAAGAGCTGCTTGACGGTAGCGGTGGCGCTGGAGCCGTCGTTCTTCACAACCAGAATCTGGTCGCCCTGGTGGATGGTGCCAGAGTACACGCGGCCGATACCGATGCGACCGACGAAGTTGGAGTGGTCGATGGTCACGCACTGCATGGCCAGCGGGGCGTTCTCGTCAACCTCGGGCGCAGGCATGTCGTCGATGATCATGTCGAGCAGCGGGTACATGTCCATGTTGCCGTCGTTGGGGTCAAGGCGGGCAAAGCCATTCATGGCGCTGGCGTAGACCACGTGCTCCATGGCGAACTCAAGCTGGTCGTCGGTGGCGCCCAGGTCGGCCATGAGGTCCAGACAGTCGTTGTAGGCCTTCTCGGGATTGGCGCCCGGACGATCGATCTTGTTGATGACGATCATGATCTTAAGGCCGGTGTCGATAGCGTGACGCAGCACGAAGCGGGTCTGGGGCATGGGGCCCTCAAAGGCGTCGACCAGCAGCAGGGCGCCGTCGGCCATACGCAGCACGCGCTCGACCTCGCCACCAAAGTCGGCGTGGCCCGGAGTGTCGATGACGTTGATCTTGACGTCCTTGTACTCGATAGAGATGTTCTTGGCGAGAATCGTAATGCCGCGCTCGCGCTCCTGGTCGTTGGAATCCAGGACGCGGTCCTCGACCTGCTGGTTGGCACGGAAGGCGTCCGTGGCACGCAGGAGCTTGTCGACCATCGTCGTCTTGCCGTGGTCGACGTGGGCGATGATGGCGATGTTCCTCAGATTGTCTACGCGCATGTAGTTCCCCTATCTTCTATCTATATACAACCGGCACGCGTATGCGACCCACCCAGCAACGCAACGCTCGGCGGGAATATTGAGCCTTTTACCGAAAACTCGTTTATTTTAGCGATTTTAGATGAGAGGGGTTTCCTCACCTGCAGGTTCAGGGTCGCTCCACATAAAACCATCGCCGGCGCCCATGCCCTCATACAGCACATATGCCGAAAAACCACTCTCGAGCGTGGTTTCGAAGAAGCTCACGAGCAGAGCATCGTGATAGCCGCCGTCAATCTCGACGCAGCCGGTGTAGCCGATGGCATAGCGAGCGATACGGCCCAGGCCCTCGTCCTTAAGACCCATCTTGTGCTCGGAGATAAAGTTGGTGGCCGCCTCGAGGCACGCCTCTTCGCCATCCTCATCGAGCGCCGCCAGATAACGGTTGGAAGCGGCGTCCTCAATTGCCACGACCACGCCAGGGTTTTCACCGGCGGCAAGGTCGTCCAAGAACGCGCCGATCAGATCGCACACCATGGCGTCGAGCTCGGCGGAGACGTTACCGGCGTCCTGCATATCCTGTGCCATCTTTAGACCTTCCCATCGAGTCTGGCGTCGTTACAGTTCTTGTGCCTCGGCGGCGATCCTGGCGGCAGCGTCGCGGGCGCGCATCATGTCCGCTGCGCGCTTGTCGAGCACCTTGATCTGACTGGTCAGCATTACCGCATCGACCACGCCCCAGATCACCAGGCCCGTAGAGATCGAAAACCCAAGCGCACCAACTGTACCACGAAGGCGCGAGCAGACTGCCGCAACAAGGGCGGAGATGACAACCATCTTGATAAACGAGCCGCGGCGTTCGCGAAGCGTGCGGGCCTGCGTCACATAGGCAATGCGAGCCGCCTCAGAAGCCTCCGAGCGCATCTGGGCCTCGCGGACGATTGCAGCCGCCTCAGCCGACATACCGCCGGCCATCAGCGAACGCTCCGCAACCTGGACGCCCCGCATTTAGAAGTCATCGGGGGAGAGCGTATGGACGAACTCGTCGAACTTCTCGAACTCCTGCTCGTCGTCGACTTCCTCGGCGTGGGTAGAAACAGTGCCCAGGCGATTCATGATGTCGTCCTCCACAAACATGGGGGCATTGCTGCGCACGGCAAGGGCAATGGCATCACTGGGGCGGGCGTCGATCTTGCGCTCGTCACCATCGGCCAGTACGACGATCGTCGCGTAGAACACCGGCGGCTCGGCGCGAACGATCTCGATGCGCTCGAGCTTGGCGCCCAGGGCGCCAACAGTATCGAGCAACAGGTCATGGGTAATCGGGCGCTCGGCGCGGCCGCTATCGATGCCGCGGCTGATGGCAGCGGCTTCAAACGAACCAGTCTGAATGGAAAGGGAACGCAGCGGCGCGGGCGAGTCCGATTTGCTGCAGCGCTCGCGAAGCACGATAAGCGATGGCACGGGACCGGCGGCCATGACGATGGTCTCTATGTCGACACGAACCATGGAACACCTCCGGTACGTAGCGGTTAACACGCGGCAGTCCGCCGCATTGAATAGCTATACTACCCAATCTTTCGCACAGCACACAAAACCAAAATGAGATTTATCGCAGACAAGAAAAAAGCCCCGAGGCAATGCCCCAGGGCTCTTCACAGTTTTGATGGTGGACCTGACAAGATTCGAACTTGTGACCTCCCGGTTATCAGCCGGACGCTCTAACCAACTGAGCTACAGGTCCATCATGGTGGAGGTTAGGGGGATCGAACCCCTGACCTCAGGCTTGCAAAGCCCGCGCTCTCCCAGCTGAGCTAAACCCCCACGGAGACAGTAATAAACACCCCAGCGGCGACTCGGCTCTCGCTGGGGTGTTTATTGCGAAAGAAAGTGGTGGACCTGACAAGATTCGAACTTGTGACCTCCCGGTTATCAGCCGGACGCTCTAACCAACTGAGCTACAGGTCCATCGCGCAAGGGATATATTAGACGAGTCGTTACGCGCGCGTCAACAACTTTTTTGAAAATCTTTGGGAGGGGTGGTCGCTGGGCTGGCGAGATGGTTTTGGTTTGCTGCTCGGACAGTCCTGCGCAAGACGAAGGCCACATTAAGT
>SKEW01000644.1_pt1 | contig 29077 bp, 37 predicted proteins | sample 4841441 | NCBI WGS metagenome assembly SKEW01 (sample SAMN11008799, study PRJNA524170) | human gut metagenome | isolation source: fecal sample from pouch patient p41 | place: Israel: Tel-Aviv | reverse complement strand
GAAAACTATCAGCAGGCTGATGGTCGTATTGAAGTACCAGAAGTTCTGCGTCCGTATATGAACGGACTGGAATATATTGGCTAATACCCAATTTTTCTGAATCTAAAAAGCGCCTGCGGGCGCTTTTGCATGGTACTTAACTATATGAAAATAAATGGATTTTATTTTCATGTGTCCAGATAATGTCCATCTTTGAAGAAAAAAGTCCACAATACTGACGTTGTGGGCTTTTCTTTTTCCTGATGGTGTCGTGCCGTCAGTGCAACGAACCAAAGGGAGGGGATGTTGATGTTGTTTTCCCTTCGCACCAGCTTTAAAGCCACTCTTGTTAACGATGATGGTACGCCACGGATCACGGCCGAGGTGAGGAATGTGACACCTGATGATATCGGGAAGGTGGCGGAACTTGTCAGGGATGTTTTTGGTACTCCTTCCGGTACCTGCCGTTCAGACTCTGCGGCCAGGGTTGACAGGCAGGATGTTAACGCCGGGTGGCTTACGCGCCTCTGAATGATGATGCCCTCACTGGTGAGGGTGACAAAAAAGCCCTCTCAATGGCGGGCAAATCTGGTTTTTTGTTTTGTCTCTACAGGGAAAGGGCGCCATATCGGCCCACCCCAACAACCGGATAGCGGGGAATTTCTCCCCCGCTGCGGTTTCTTACGGTTTACACTGCAAGAACGCCGCAAAACGCGCTCCTCAGATATCAAAGCTGAATTCACATAACGAATCGTGGACCATCCAGATGACCAGGGTTATTGTCAGGCATAAAATGCCAACAATAATCGTTTTTTGCGGTATAGCGCTTGCTCCTTTTACAAAGAGGCGCTAACCTTCCACTTGTCACGGTAGGAAGGGTCAGGCCTCGGTTAAACACAGATGTTTTCCGGGGCCTTTCCACATCCGGCCTTCAGGTTTTCCCTCCGGCCATCAGCCGAAAGGCACCCGTTTCTTTTTGTTGCGGCAATATTTCAGGTGTCAGTTGGGGTGGGCTGTATCTTGTCTGATGCATAAAAAAATGCCCGCGCTTTGGCGGGCAAAAGACAAGACTTTTCGTTTGTATATCATGGATAATGGACACCCCTTCCTGTTGTCAGGTGGCAGGCACCCGTGGTTAATCTACTGTTTTTGTGCTTTTGTCTCAACCCTGAAGTTTTCATGGAAAATCAGGGTTGCTTCATATGTGCCAGGAAGGTGCGGCTATGATAACTGCCAAAAAAAGCCCGCTTTCCGGCGGGCAAAACAGCAATGTGAGTTGTCTGTCATTGATACTGGACAGCCTTCCTGTTGTCAGGTGGAAGGTACCCGTGGTTAATCTACTGTCTTTGTGCTTTTGTCTCAACCCTGAAGTTTTCATGGAAAATCAGGGTTGCTTCATGTGAACCAGGAAGGTGAGGCGATGGTAACCGCCAAAAAAATGCCCGCTTTCCGGCGGGCAAAACAAGGAAGTACGGATCATGTATTATTGATTACGAGGCATTCCACCATGCCCACGTTTAATTTAGCTAGTTTTCATTTTATTCACAATATAGTTACTTATCATATTTATGAACAAAACTGTAATTTCATCTATAGGTATAAGTGATTTGCATTAACATGTTTCTTCTGTATTGCTGTTGGTTTTCCGATGCTGATATTTATGATACATTCAGGGGCAAATGAGGTTGTTCCACAGAAACGATGTTGAGATATTTCTGCTCCAGAAAGGACAAGCTAAAAAAATAAAGTGAAATTATGATATGTCAGGGATGTTCAGGCATGTCAGTGTCTTATTAATAAACTCGTTGCTGCTGTAATAACACCAAAAAAATCAAAGCATAATCTGCATGTTGTTCCTGATGACCCAATAACCACAAAAGAATAAAAAAATGCCCGCTTTCCGGCGGGCAAAACAGCAATGTGAGTTGTCTGTCATTGATACTGGACACCCTTCCTGTTGTCAGGTGGAAGGCACCCGTGGTTAATCTACTGTCTTTGTGCTTTTGGCTCAACCCTGAAGTTTTCATGGAAAATCAGGGCTGCTTTGTGTGCGCCAGGGAAGGCGCCTCGATGGCAGGCGCAAAAAAAATGCCCGTGCTTCGGCGGGCAAAATAAGGAAGTACAGGTTACATGTTATTGATAAAGTAGCATTGCTCTGTCCGTCTTTAATCTAACGAGTTTTGAGTTTTTTCACAATATTGTTACCTGTCATGTTATAGATGAAACTGCAATTTCATCTATAGGTATAAATGATTTGTATTAATGTGTGTCCACTGTTTGTCTGCTTTCTGGTTTTCAGTTGACTGTGTTTCTGATGAATTCAGGAGGTTGTCTTATGAGGCTGTTCCACAGAAACGATATTGAGATTGAACTGCATTTCTCCTCCGGTGAGGATAAGGTTAAATCAATAAAGGTGAAACTAAGACATGCCCGGGATGTTCAGGCGTGTCAGTGTCTTATTGATGAACTCGTTGCTGCCGGAGGAACGCCAAAAAAACAAAAATATAATCTGCACGTGGTTCCTGATGACCCCATAACCACAAAAGAATAAAAAAATGCCCGCTTTCCGGCGGGCAAAAAACAATTTAGGTCATATTTCATCATGGATAATTAAATACTTGCCCGTGGTTGCGGGAAAGTATCTGCCGTTAATCTACTTGCCTTATGATGTCCTCTCAACCTGATTATTGTTCTTAAATATCAAGATTAATCTGAGTATTCCCCCTGTGAGATCCCGGAAAATCTTCCCACGGTATCCGCTCTGTACCCTGCGGCGACGGGGCGCGTTTTGATGTGAATTTGTTAAAACCCTCCAGTGTGGTAAAGCCGATCCCGCATTCGAGGTTATTGCACTGGTAGTACTTCAGGCGAACTGTGCCTGAATCATTTTCATTGCGACTGGTGCGGATACGTGCGGATGCACCGCATAGGGGACAACGGAACATGGCTTCTCCTTATCTGGCTGAGTGGAGATGGCTCATTTTAATTTTATCCGCCTGAATCTGCTATCCATTCGGGGATTTTCGCTTCCAGCTCCAGTTGTGTGGTGAAGCCGCTTTCATCTATGATGTGCTCCACCCTGGCAATAATCCAGTCCTGATTGTCCACCTCGCTTTTAAAACCTGTTACCCTGCCGTGCATTTCGGGATACAGGTCGGCACGACCCCGTGCCAGAGTGATGGAGAATGCCGCTGCTCCCCGCTGTAACTCCTGCCACTTTGCCGCAGCTGCACGTCGTGCGGTTTCTTCATTCTGGTAAGTCCTGCGCAGAACGTAGACGTTCCCTTCCGCGCCTTCCATGTAATCACCCTCCCGGCTGCTGCTCTTCTCCTGTTTCTGTTTCCCGGCTTCCCTGCGTCGCTTCACGTTCACTTTTTTCTTTTGCCCGAACTTCAGATCGAGCCAGTGCGCCCGGACCCCCGTATACGCATCACGGTCAGCAATGCGAAAGCGGTGACTGTCGCCGCTGCTGCGGGTAATGGCGAACGAAGGCAGGGCTCTTCCGTCCGGCCCGGTTCCGCCACCCGGCAGAATGAATAACAGGCTGCCGTTTTTTACGGTGGCAATCGCACCCAGCATTTCAGCCATGCGGGTCAGGAAGGATATATCGCTCTCTTCGGTCTGGTCAGCGTGGTCAATTTCGATATCCATGAGGATTTCGCTTATCTGTGTCTTCAGGCCGTAGCGGTGAGCGATGGCTGACACAACCTGTTTTACGGTCACGTCGTGCCAGGATACCTCCCGCCTCACGTTGAACTCTTCCCGAAAATCTGCGCTGCTGGCGGTGATGATCAGTTTATCTGGAGGTCCTTCCCACGCAACCTCATCAACGACGTAGGTGCCCTTGTTAACCAGTGATTCTCCTCGCCAGCCAATCATCACTCTCAGGCGTGCGCCACGTGGTGGCAACTGTAACTGCCCGTCCGTATCGTCAAGGGTGAGGGTGACGCGGTCTGCCTCAAAGGCCCGGTTATCCGTCAGGGTCAGCGTCATGAGTCGCTCTGTGAGGTTTGCCAGTGTGTTGTTGTTGATGGTGATGTCGATATCCGGTGACGGAACGGTAACTGACAGCTCTTTCATGGTGTTCTCTCCTGGTGCGTTCTGTAATGGTTTCATGCACCGCAGCGGCGTTGAATGGCTGTTTTGTTGTCGCTGTCAGGAGACAACATCAAAGGGGTGAGATTACCGCGTGTGTGGGTAATGATTACGCAAAATCAACCAGCCAGACAAGGGTGAAACATATGAGTGAAACACGCTTTCATGGTGCGCGCGTAAGGGAAAGTACCGGCCTTGCCACCGCCATTAATGATGTGGATTCCAGTGTTATTGGTATTGTGGCTACGGCAGATGACGCGGATGAAACTCTGTTCCCGCTGAACAAACCCACACTGCTGACCCGCGTCAGTGATGTGCTGGGTAAGGCCGGCACAAAGGGGACGCTTTACAAATCGCTTAAGGCTGTCGCCGACCAGGTGAGCACGAAGGTGATTGTGGTGCGCGTTCCTGAATTTAAGGAAGAGACGCATTCAGGACAAACCCAGGACAAACTCGTTATCGGTGGTTCTGATGATGACGGAAACTATACCGGCATGTATGCACTTCTGATAGCTGAACAGGATGATGCCATCGGTTACCGTCCGCGCATCATCGCAGCTCCCGGACTGGATACTGAAGCTGTCACAAAATCCCTGTGTGTAATTGCAGAAAAACTTCGCGCATTTGTCTACGCGGGCTGTCACAACTGCAAGAAGCCCGCCGATGCAATCAGCTACCGCGCCAGATTTAACGAGCGCGAACTTATGCTGGTCTGGCCGGACTTCATCGCCCATAACCCGAAATCCGGCGCTAATGAGGTCTTCCAGGCTGCGGCGTACGCCTGCGGTTTACGTGCACGTATTGACCACGAACAGGGCTGGCATAAATCGCTGTCCAACGTGCCGGTAAGAAATGTGCTGGGTATTTCCAGCCCGGTGTTCTGGTCCCTTCAGTCCGAAGACAGCGATGCCAACAATCTCAACAACAAGGAAATCACTACCATCATTTGCCGTAACGGTTTCCGCTTCTGGGGCAACCGTACGCCGGAAACGAAGGCGTATATCTTTGAGGTGTACACGCGAACCGCTCAGGTGCTGGCTGATTCCATTGCGGAAGCGCAGTTTGAAACGATTGATGCCCCGCTGACCCCTGCTAATGTGAAAGACGTGTTAAGCGCAATTCGCGCAAAACTGGATGCGCTGGTTACGTCAGGACGTCTCATTGGTGCGGAGTGCTGGTATGACGTGGTGGATAACAGCACCACGGAACTTCGTCAGGGACGCGTGCGTATCCGCTACAAGTACACGCCCGTTCCGCCGCTTGAGGATATGGAACTTTACCAGACGTTTACTGATGAATTCTTTGGTCCTGCATTTGCGACGCTTGGAGGTGCTTAATGGCCGTACCAAAAAATCTCAGGGTGTTCACGCTGTTTACTGACGGGGTGAACCAGATTGGCAGGGTGACCGGCTTCACCCCCCCCAAACTGACCCGTAAAACGGAAGCCTATCGCGGTGGTGGTATGGCCGGCGCGGTGAATATCGACCTTGGTCTGGATGACGGCGCGCTGGATGCGAGTTTCACCATGGGCGGGCCGACCCGCGAACTGTTCCTTAAGTACGGCGGCACGATCGACGGTACGCTGCTGCGCTTTGTCGGTGAGTACTACAACGATGAAGAGCAGAGCGACCTGTATGAAATTGAGCTTCGCGGCCGCGTGACGGAAATTGATACGGGGGAGGCAAAACAGGGTGAGGTCACGTCTCACACCTATGCGGTCAGGAGTACCTACTACAAACTCAGCATTAACGACCGTCCGGTGCTGGAGATTGATTTACTGAACCACATCGAACGCAAGGACGGCAAAAACGTCTTCCCGGACCGCGTGCGCTCGGCGATTGGTCTTGGTGGTTAATGTTTCCCACGGCGGCGCGCGGCGTCGCCCCCTGATTTGAGGTTTTATGCATGAAAGAAAATCCGGTTGTTGCCCCTGTTACTGACGGTGCTGATGCGGCGGACGTGACCAGTGAGCGCGGCGTGACGCTGAAAACGCCCCTTGTGCTCGGTAACAAAAAAATCACGTATGTGGAAATCACGCCTGCTGTACAGCAGGCCGGTTCACTGCGCGGGCTGTCACTGCTTGACGTGCTGAACATGAAAACGGACGCGATGTTTGAGTTACTCCCGCGCGTCACTTCGCCGCGACTGGACGAGGTTCTGCTTAAGCGCATGGGGTCCGCTGATTTTATTCAGCTGTGCGGGGTGGCGGTTAATTTTTTGGCCGGTCAGGACTCTGGCGGGAAGAGTGGGGCGGCGACGGCAGGCTGATAACCGTCGTGCCCTTTGAGCACATTGAAGACTTTGTGGCGGATATCGCCGTTATTTTCAACTGGTCTCCCGCTGAAATCTTCCTGATGGATCCCGGCGAGGTGGTCGCCTGGCGTGAGCGGGCGGCCCTTCGCAGCGGGAACGCAGAGCATGAAAACGCTTGATATACGGGTCGCCTTCAGCGCTGTTGACAGGCTGACCCGTCCCACCGAAAACGCCCGTCGCATGATGGGCCAGCTTGGCGACTCCATACAGAGAACGCAGGGTGCGATCAAAAACCTGGAACGCCACGCCCGTTCATTTGATCGCGCCCGCGAGGCTGCAAACAAGGCCGGAAACGGCATTGTCAGGGCGCAACGCCAGTTAAGCGCACTTCAGCAAATTCAGCGCGCCGGAACCGTGCTGTCTGACAAACAGAAAAAGCTGATGAACGATTTGAGCCTCAAACTTGAGCGTCTCAATGAGGTCCGTGCGCGTGAAGTTCAGCGAATGCGCGAACTGGGTGGTGAGCTGCGGCGCCACGGTATTGCGCTTTCCGGCAGTGACAACACCATTCAACAGGCCATACGGCGAACACAGCAATACAACGACCAGCTGGAACGCGAACGGCAGGCGCTGGCACGTGTCACGCAGGCACGCCAGCAATATTCCCGTGCTCAGGAGACGGCGGGAAAACTTAAAACGGTCGGACTTACGGCGGTTGGTACGGCGGCGGCAGGCGGCTATGCGGCCGGACGTTTCCTGCAACCGGCGGTCAGTTTTGGTAAGGAGATGTCGCGCGTCCAGGCGCTGACCCGTATTGACAAAAACAGTCCGCAGTTTAAGGCGCTGCGCGAACAGGCCATTAAGCTGGGCTCTGAAACGCAGTTTACCGCCGGTGATGCTGCCAGCGGTCAGGCGTTCCTTGCCATGGCCGGCTTCACACCACAGGCCATACAGGCGGCGCTACCCGGCGTGCTTGATCTGGCAATGGCTGCAGGGATGGACCTGGGACAGACTGCCGATATCAGTTCGAATATCCTCACACAGTTTGGTCTGTCCGCTGACCAGATGGATCGCGTGGGTGACACGCTGGCCGCCACCTTCACACGAACCAATACGGATCTCCGTTCGCTGGGTGAAACCATGAAGTACACGGGTCCGGTTGCAGCTTCACTTGGCCTGTCCCTTGAACAGGCGGCAGCCATGACGGGTGTCCTTGGCAGTGTGGGGATCCGTGGAAGTGATGCAGGTACGGCGCTGCGTGCCAGTCTGTCACGTCTGGTTGATCCGCCGAAGGCCGCTGCAATGGCACTGAAAGAGCTTGGCGTGGAGACGCAGGATGCTTACGGGAACATGCGCCGGATGGAAAATATCCTGAATGAGCTGTACCAGGCCACCCGAAAATACGGTAATGCCGCGCAGGTCTCCTTTTTCAGGGCTATTGCCGGGCAGGAGTCCTATGTTTCCCTGATGAATCTTGTCACTGCGGCGGGGGAAAATAATCTTCCCCGTCTTACGCAGGAGATTGAACTGGCCACCGGGGAACTTAATCACACTGCCCGTGTTATGGCTGATAACCTGGACGGTGACCTGAAATCACTGAACAGCGCATGGGAAGGACTGCGTATCCGTGTCGCTGACCTCGTTGACGGGCCGCTGCGTTCTGTCACGCAGTCGTTCACCCGGGTTATTGCGAAAGTCACCGCGCTGGCTCAGGCGCACCCTGAACTGACAAAACAACTGCTGATTGCCGGTGGTGTACTGCTGGCTGCGGTTGCGGCCATGGGGGCGCTGTCACTTGCCACTGGTGTGTTGATGGGGCCGCTGGCAAAACTGCGTCTTGGGTTTGCCCTGCTGACCGGCACATCCGGCCTCGGTCGTGCGCTGCCGTTACTGACGCAGCTGCGCGGCGTACTCGGTGGTCCGCTGGGCGGTATCGGTGGCTGGCGCGTGCTGTTTGTCGGTATCACCTCCGGTGCCGGACGGTTTGCTGCACTGCTGGGCGTAGTTGCGGGGCGGCTTCGTGGTGTGCAGGCGGGACTTGGCGCGCTGCGTGGTGGTCTGCTGGCTGCGTTCACTTCACCTGGCGGCGCACTGATTTCACTGGGGCGCGGTATCGGAATACTGGCGCTCAGACTGTCAGGTCTGCCCGCACTGTGGGGGATGGTGAGTGGTGCGGTGGGCGCACTTGGCGGGGCGCTGGGTTTTCTGTTAAGTCCGGTGGGCCTTGTGGTGGCGACACTGGTCGGTGCGGCAGTGCTTATCTGGCGGCACTGGGACCAGCTGAAGGCTGTCGTGGGCGGGTTCTTGTCCGGCCTGTGGCAGGGGCTTACGCCACTGCGCGAGGCTGTGGCACCACTGGGACCGCTGTTTGAGTATGTCGGGCAGACAATCGGGCGTGTGTGGCAGTGGTTCGTGGATTTGTTCGCGCCGGTAAGCACAACAAAGGATGAGCTGGACAAGTGCACGGAAGCCGGGCGTACGTTCGGGCAGAAGGTCGGGGAGTTTATCAGCAATCTGGTGACCGGTCCGGTTACGCTGCTGATTGACTCATTAACCCGGGTGCTGGAAAAACTCGGGCTGATTCCGTCGGCGGTTGAGCGCGCCCGGAAAAAGGCGGAAGAACTAAAACAGAAGGAGTTGCTGAACGAGAAAGCTGCCATGCTTCTGGCGGATGTTAACGTCATTAATCCGCCGAAAAAGGACGAGGATAAAAAAGACGGCGAAAAACCCAAAGGGGGGCAACCACCCCTGACGGGGGAGAATACCGGCACTATGCGCCGCCTGAACAAAATCGTCGATAACACCGGTGGTCTGCTGGATGAGGCGAAACAGGCGAAAAAACGCGCTGGTCCCGGCGATATTATCTTTAAAAACCTGCCGGAAGCGCTGGCCGTTCGTGGTGAGTGGAAGGAGGAACGCTTTAACCGAGCAGCTTCCCTGTTACCGGGTAGTGTCAGTGAGCCACCTGTCAGACTGCCGCAGGTGCCGTCGGTCAGTGTGCCTTCGTTGCCACCGCTGCCAGCGCCACCGCCTGTCAGTGTTTCGCCGCTGATATCCACCACGGCGAACGTGTCGCCGGTCGTGAAGCCGGTGGTGTCCGTGAATAATGTGCCGGTTATTCCTCCGGTCGTCCGTCCGGTACTGTCCGGTAATATTACGCCAGTGGTTCCGCCGGTGATCAAACCGGTTATGACTCACGATGTCATGCCGACGTTCTCCCCGCTAATGACACCAGTGATGGCGGCAACATCCCGTCCGGTGGTTGAGGCTGTGCGCCAGCCCATATCCCCCGCATCGCCCCGACCGCGCCAGAGTGAGCCGGCACCATGGGGATTAACTGGCGAACTGCATATTCACCTGCATGATGTTCACACGCAAAACCCGCGCGAACTGGCAAAAATGGTGGGTGATGCCGTCCGTGCGGAAATGGAACGCCGTATCCGCCAGACAGTCGGTAGTTTCCGTGACAGAGATTAGGAGTACCTCGCATGATGATGATTTACGGCATGTTTGTTTTTGAGTTGCGTACGCTGCCTCATCAACAACTGCAACATAATAAAACCTGGCGCCACGTTAAAAATGAACGCATCAATCGTTCGGCCAGCTGGCAGTATATCGGGGCGGGTGACGACCAGATCACGTTGTCCGGTGTGCTTTATCCCGAAATTACCGGCGGTGAGGTTTCCCTCAGCCTTTTAACGACGCAGGCTTACACTGGTCGCCCATGGCCGCTGATTGACGGTGTGGGGCAGATATACGGCATGTATGTGATAACGGCTGTCCGCACAACGCGAAGCGAACTTGACCGCCACGGTAAGGCCAAAAAAATTGAGTTCACTGTCAGTCTGGAACGCTGTGATGAGGATTTGCGGGAGAGTATGGCCTCGTCGCCGGTGTCTGATATGCTTTCGGGAATGAAAGGGAAGTTAAGTTCGGTCTGGAATACCACAGTAAGCGGCGTAAATGATCTGATGTGAAGGTAATGTGCCGCATTCTTGCGGCACCTGCATGATGAATTATTTATGAATGCCCGTTCCTTTTCCCCGCTCATTCCATTTCTGGTGGTGTTTCCGGCCAGCTTATTTCAGGCTCCGTGCTGATATCCAGTGCGTTCAGCTCGTCGATATAATCCAGCACGGCATTCAGTTTTGCCGTTTCTTCTGGTGTCAGACTGCGACCTGCCCGCAACTTAAGGTTGATGAGGTCGATGGACTTCATCGCCTGATCCACCCGTTCCTTGCGTTGCTGTCTGGCAACCTCCAGCTCTTCGGCTTGCTGCCGTTCTGTATCGGTTACCCACGCCTCACCGTTCCAGGTATCCCATGGTGTGGCAGGCTGTTTTGTCGTTGTCCCTTCCGGGTAGTCACCTGGTTGGGTAATCTGGACCGGATTACCGTTCTCTGTGCTGTATACCGTCTCTCCACGATGATCGGGGACATACTCCCACCCGTCCAGCGTGGACGTCCGGCAAATCACGTAACCCGGCATTGCCTCTGGCGGGGCATCGGCGCATGAATGTGCCGGGGTACCCCCCCCCAGGGCGAGATACTCCACAGAGGATGAGGTGTATTCCCGGGTTTCCTCATCATAGTGATATACAGTGATATCGCCTGCGAAAGTGGCGATACCGTTTTCATCCAGAACTGCAGTGTTACTCATTAAACTGCCCTCACAATATAATTAAAAGCGATATTGCGCGGTCTGATCGCTATCCATCTGTCTTTTTCATTACTCACCAGCTTACCGGCTCTGGCTATTGCCCATCTGTCAACTGGTTTTGTGCCGTACAGGATGCCGTTACCGGTTCTGGGTTGATCAGGGGTTATGTTTATGATGTCGTTATCATGTGATGCAAATGAAATCCCTGCCTGAATATCTGCACCTCCCGCTACGCCGTGGTACGCCTGTATGGCGGTACAAATATATGTTGCTTCCTGTGTGGATAACAATAAGCGTCCCCTGTCAATCATTCGCAGGTCATCCCATCCACGAATAAATTCCCCGCGCAAATCTGGTAGCCTGAGGTCAGGGTAGGCCACCGCCAGTTTTGGGTATTTTGTACGCGTGAATGCGGCACCGTTGCACTGTAACCACCCCTCAGGTGGTCTTGACGAAGGCCACGGAACGGGTACGCCAACTGGCAGCGTCGAGCCTTCTCCTAAACCAAAGTAATCAAGAATATCTTTTATGCTTTGTTTACCCATGATGACGCGGGCAACAGACGAAAAAACAGGGGCGTCTGTGATCTGAGCCCAGCGATGAGTGTGGGCTGCCGAGGCTTTGCTGTTGGCAAGGTCATACGCAGCTTTAACAGCTTTTGGTGTGGCCGCCAGCGTTTCGGAATTGCTGTTTGTGGCGCTGCTTAGCTGTACGATGCCTTTGCGTCCGGTGGTTGCATCCTGTCCTGTATACTTGCTCGTCACCATATCGTGTAAGGCTTTAACCGCTTTGGGGGTGGCCGCCTCAGTCTCTGACTTACTGTTTGTGGCACTGCTCAGCTGTACGGTGCCTTTTGCCGTCAGCGAGGCTGATGGCACACCAGTTATCTGATTCCACGGGTGGGTGTGGCTGGCGGGTGCTTTACCGGCTGCAAGGTCATATGCAGCCTTGACGGCCTTCGGTGTGGCGGCCAGTGTTTCAGAGGTGCTGTTTGTGGCGCTGCTCAGTTGGGTGAATCCTTTTTCTGTCAGTGTCGCGTCAGGGTGGTTACGGGAACGTGCGTGTTCCGCCATTTTCTCATCAATGTAGTCCGTGGTCGGCAGAATTGTTGTTGTGTCCATGACCAGTTCCACCACGGCGTCGGAGGTGACGGTGATTACTGCACGGAATATCTGCGCCCGCCCTGAACCTTCCTCTCTGGTGGGCTTGTAACTTTCAGCGGTATTTCCTACTGCAATCATTGTACCTGTATCATCAAACACACCAATTTCACGCACCCAGAATCCGCCGGTTTCAGGAGGAATGACCAGTTCGGCGATGAGGCGGTTCGGGTTCTCCGGGTCGGTGAAGACGCGGTTGACAGACTGGCGCCAAACCTCATTGTAAAGCGATGTCTGGTTTTTCTGCGGCTGACGAAGCTCTCCATTGCCGTCCCCTACAGCCATGTGCGTAAGGCGTACAGGTCTACCGCCAGGCGCCGTTGTTGCGGCCAGCTTTGCCAGCCCGATGTCGGTGATAAGGGTTCTGAATTTTCTCGTGCTCATGGTTCAGTCTTCCGGGTAAATGGTGATGATGTCGCCGTCGTAACCTGCGGCAGCGGCGTAAATGGCACCGTGTATTTCCTGGATGATACTAAGCCCCACGAGGTGGCGGCTGACGGGGCGCGCATCGGCAATCAGACGCTCCATTTCTTCATGCAGCTCTTCACTTACTCCGGTTTCAAGTGTGCCAATCTCAATGGTGAAGGTCCCGGGCGAGCCGTCAAACTCCCACCATTCTGATACACGGATGAGGTAGCCCAGTGGTTCAACGATGCGGCGGAGTGCACTGATGGTCCCTTTGTGGCGATGTATCATCCATGCGTCCCGAATCACCTGTCGCCTGGTCTCTTCCGGCCAGTTGCGGTCCCAGCTGTCAACGGAACATGCCCATGCAAGGTAGGGCAGGAGGTGAGCAGGGCAGCGGTCCGGCGACCACCGGTATGGTACTGATGCGTACTCCTGTCGCCTCTGTGGCGCGCATGAATGGCCCTGCGGACGGTGGAAGCAGTGATGTACTGTGCTGTGCGCTGTCTGTTTTTTTCCTGTCACTCATTGCGTCCTCCTTCGCTGATGCTGAATGTGGTACATCTGGCTGCCTGAGTGTCACTGATGGTGATGTTCTGCGTGGGTTTTATGACCTCAACGCGCTGGACACCGTGAACATGCAGCGCTGCAGTGATGGCTGACAGGGCCACGTCCTGACCGATACGGCCCTGGTCTGCCAGCCATGCACGGAAAGCGGCGTCAGCGGCCGCAAGCATGGGTTCAGACTCCGGCCCTGGATAAAAATACAGCTTCGCTTCCATTACCCAGTTCACGATGGTAGCACTCTGCACAGTCAGGCGGTCGGCAACCGGGCGCACGTTCTCGGCATTCAGGGCGGTGCGCACCGTGTTCAGTAACGCCTCACCGGCGGTGCCGTCACCGTCTGCTGACAGGATGGAGACGGTGACTGTGGCCGGTGACGGGCTGATGGCGCGCGCATCACGGACAAGACCGCTTGCGCTCCGGGCAAAATACTCATACGCGCCGGACGGTCCGGCCACACTCAGGCCGTCCCAGGCTGACTGGGCACGCAGACGCAGCGATGTGTCGCTTTCCATCACTGCTTCCGTGGTATCAGTGGCCGGATGAATGACCAGGCGGCGGGTGTTGTTGTTGGCGGCCAGATTGTCCAGGTCACTGCCCCGGCTGTGGCTGAGCATGCAGGCGCGGGCGGCTTCATTGATGCGCTGGCGAAGCAGCATTTCACGAAAGGCCATGGCCTGGGAAATGATGTTCAATGGCTCGGATTCCAGAGTAAGGGCACGGGTGACGGCGGCGCGGTATTCTTCCGGGAAGGAGCTCACCATCATGGTTTTAATGTCTGCCAGGATGGACTCAAAATCCGGCTGCGCGATGATGGCCGGTTCCGGTAACTGTGACAGGTCAACGGAAGGCATGATTTACTCCCTCAGGGTGATACTGAATGTGATGTTCTGCATGGTTTCGGTGATGATGCCGGATAACGTCACCACGGCGCGTCCGCCAGCCCGCCAGTTCACATCGACGTTCTGCAGTGCTATACGGGGTTCATGGCGCGCCAGCGCAGTCACCGTGGCGCTCATGCACTGTAAACGCGTGGTGTCGTTCATGGGCTCGTCGATGAGGTCCGGTAGGGGTGAGTAAACTGCCTGAATCACATGAGGGGGAGAAATGATTCAGGATACATTTGTTCGCCAGCGGGCACGCCAGCTGTACTGGCAGGGTTACCCTGTTGCGGAAATTTCCCGCCTTATGGGTATCAACCAGAACACGATCCATTCGTGGAAAAAACGCGACCAGTGGGATGAGACGCCCCCGGTTCAGCGTGTCACGCAGTCCATGGATGCGCGACTCATTCAGCTCACGGAAAAACAGAATAAAACAGGCGGGGACTTTAAGGAAATTGATTTGCTGACCCGTCAGCTTAAAAAGCTGCATGACGGTCTGCCGGATGAGACGGCAACAGGAAAGAAAGGCCGGGCGAAAAAACACAAAAATCATTTCACGCCGGAACAGATCGCGGCGCTGCGGGAAAAAATTACCGACAGGCTGGCCGGACACCAGCGCAAATGGCTTGATGCTATCGGTGCCTGTGAGCGTGCCGGAATTACTGACAGGATGATCCTGAAATCCCGCCAGATTGGGGCGACCTGGTATTTTGCGCAGGAAGCGCTGCTGATGGCGCTGCGTGACGATGTGGCACAACCTTACCAGCGTAACCAGATTTTTTTGTCTGCGTCTCGTCGTCAGGCGCTCCAGTTTAAAAGCATTATTCAGAAGGCTGCATCTGAAGTTGATGTGGAACTGAAAGGGGGCGATAAAGTCATCCTCTCCAACGGTGCAGAGCTGCATTTTCTCGGCACTTCTGCGGCCACCGCGCAAGCGTACACAGGGAATCTGTATTTTGATGAGTTTTTCTGGACGGGGCGTTTCGCAGAGCTGCGCAAGGTGGCTGCTGCTATGGCAACGCTGGATGGTTTGCGGTGTACCTATTTTTCCACGCCATCAAGTGAAACACATGAGGCGTATGCATACTGGAACGGCGATCACTGGAATGAAGGGCTTCGTACTCATAAACGTCAGCATTTTGATGTGAGCTGGAATGCGCTTCATAACGGCCTTATCTGTCCTGACTATATCTGGCGGCAAATTGTGACGCTGGAAGATGTGGTCAGTCAGGGATGGACGTTAACCAACATTGACAAAATCCGGCGCAATAACACTGAAGACGAGTTCCGCAATCTCTACATGTGTGAATTTGCTCGCGAAGGGGAATCGGCATTTAACCTGAATATCCTGATTGGCTGCGGTGTTGACGGATACGACGAGTGGCCGGACTGGAAGCCGTTTGCACCGCGTCCGATGGGGAACCGCCCTGTGTGGATTGGGTACGACGCCAACGGCAGTAGCGGGAACGGTGACAGCGGGGCGGTTGTCGTGGTGGTGCCGCCAGCCGTACCGGGCGGGCGTTTTCGCACCGTGGAGACGCGGCGGGTGCAGGGGCTGGAGTTTGAGGCGCAGGCGAAGGTGATTGAAGAGTTCACCTTTCGCTATAACGTTGAGCATATCGGTATTGACGTAACCGGCGGTCACGGGGATGCGGTGTATCAGATTGTGAAGCGCTTTTTTCCGGCAGCCATTCCCTACACCTTCACCCTGTCATCAAAGCGCACGCTGGTTCTGAAGATGCTGCAGCTCATGCGCGCCGGGCGGTGGGAGTACGACCGCAGCGAGCGCGAACTGGTGAGCGCCTTTAACGCGGTACGCAAAACAAAAACGCAGGCCGGATTTATCACCTACGAAACAGATCGCGCAAGAGGCGTAAGCCATGGCGATCTTGCATGGGCCACCATGCTGGCCGTTATCAACGAACCTGTCGGCGGTGAACATGATGCCGCCCCCTTCAGTGTTACGGAGTTCTGATGAGCAGAAAAAATAAACAACGACGTACGAACGCCCGCGCAGCGCAGGGCAGCCTTGCGGATTCCCTGCGAAGCGACCCGACACTGAGTGCCTTCACGTTTGAAGGACCTTACCGGCTGTCAGGGGCCGACCTGCTGGACAGCATGTACTGCGCCGACAACGGGCGGTGGTTTGAAACGCCCGTTGACTGGTACGGACTGGCACGGGCTGCCCGCCAGACGTCCTGGCACCAGTCGGCGCTCAGCTTCAAACGTAATGTGCTGCTGGGCTGCTATATTCCACATCCTCTGCTGTCCCGCCAGGAGTTCGCCGGGGTGGCGATGGACTGGTTTGTGTTCGGTAATGCCTGTCTTGAGCTGCGGCGCAACATGCTTGGCGAACCGCTGGCCCTGCGCCGGGCGCTGGCGAAATACATGCGACGTGGCAGCGATATGAAATCATGGTGGTATATACAGGAAGGACAGGAAGAGTACCGCTTTCGTGAGGGGACGATATGCCACCTGATGAATCCTGATATCAACCAGGAGATTTACGGGATGCCGGATTACCTGGGCGGCCTGCTGTCTGCCAGCCTGTCACATTCCGCCGATATCTTCCGCAAGCTCTACTACGATAACGGCTCACACGCGGGCTGTATTGTCTACATCGGTGCGGCGCAGGTTGACCGTGAAAGCATGGAAAAACTGCGGGAAACACTGCAAAGCGCGCGTGGTGGCGGGGCGTTTAAAAATCTGCTCATCCACGCGGCGGGAGGTGGTAAGGATGGCGTACAGATTTTGCCGTTTCAGCAAATCACCGCAAAGGATGAGTTCATGAACGTCAAGGCTGCATCGCGTGATGATGTGCTGTCCGTGCACCGTGTACCGCCGCAGCTGATGGGGGCCATGCCGGGTGAGAAGGGGTCATTCGGGGATGTGGAGAAGGCAGCCCGTGTGTTTGCCATTAACGAACTGATGCCCGTCATGGAAGCAATGAAACACGTCAACGACTGGCTGGGCGAAGAGGTGATCCGTTTTAACCCTTACGCACTGTTAGACACCCAGCCCATATCCTGACGCGCTTCGCTTGTCTGCTGCTTCGCCGGGGCATAAAAAATTTATGCCCCGACTCTCCAGCTCTGCTTAACGAAGTGCTGATGGCGCTCGCTTTTTCAGGTGATTAGCGATGTGCTTTTTCATGTGCATAACAACATCGCCCCAGGCTTCTTCGCTGGGTTTATTGATAAATACGCGAACAGAAATATCGTCTTCCACCCGGACTCTCAGAGACACCCGTTCCGCATCTACTGAATATAATTCAAGTGCAATAACCACGCTTACCGGGTAGCTGCTGTCAGATGACTTAACCCAGGTTCGCACGGCCATGCGGAAAATATTGTCTGGTGCAGATGCGATATTGTGGACTGAAAGAGGACTAAAATCCGCCGCTGTCTTACATGGCAAGCCTGTCTCCACGTAGCGGTGCAGGTCGCCATCATCGTCTTCCCAGTACATGGATGGAAGCCCCAGCCATTCTTCATAGAAATCAATCAGCCTTGCCGCTTCATCCCGCAAAATTTGAGCTGCCTCAGCGCGTTTTTCTTCAGCTTCACGATTGATCTGGCATAAATCATTAAAGTGGCTCATGACATTATCCTCTTTTGAGTTGATGCCTGCCGCTATTCTGACTTTGCCCGGGTTCTCCTGCAAGCTGGTTATTCCTTCAGATAATTTCACAACATCTCCAACCTTGTAGCCATCATCGCCGGGCGGATGCTTACGCAACCCCGCAACTCTGACGACATATTCTCGCTGCCTCAGTGCGATTTTGACGGCCTTATCTTTCACCCCCATCAAATCAAGCTTTTACGTCTTTTTTACGCTCAGCGTGAGAAATACAGCCATTCTGTTGTGTCGCTGCAACATCGTTCAGGGAATGCTATTTACCCCCTGAAACGCGGGCTGTTCCCCCGTCACCTGCGCGCAGAAAAAGGCCTTTTTTCGTGCACGCACGGATCCCCGACGGTTCCAGACGCCACACGGGCCGGAAGGGCAAAAAGTCGTTCAAAAAAATTGTGCAAATTTGTGCACTATTGTGCATTGAAATAAACGCCCTGGAGGAGGGCGTTTTGCTCATCTATTTATAGCCTTGCCCCTTACTGGCCAGCGCCCTGATGGCAGGGCGTGCCAACACCATATTTTGGCAATGATGAATTGCCCGGCAAAATTCATCTCTACCCATTGGATGCTCAACTGGCAATGTAAAATACAGGTTCCATGCATCGCCTAAAAGTTGGGCTATCTTTTGTTCTTCAGATGTCAGCAAGCGGTACTCCCCATCCTTGATGTAGTCACTTGTGCCATCGACCTGCTGTTCTGCAATGTGGAAAGCACCTATTGGTTTTGCTTCCAGCGATGCCAAAGCAATCCGTGCCAGTTTTTCCGCTTCTTCGGCTGGCAGTACAACGTTGCTACCAGGTCCGTATGTTTCGCGCCACTGCCTGATTGTCAGTAGTCGCTCTTTGGTTATAGTGGTCATTTGTTAATCCTCAAAACTTTATGCCCGGGCGCAAAAGCACGAGTTTTGTCTTTGCTTATTCGCCAGCCATCCTTACGCGCCTCTTTTGCACAGCCAGTCCATGACGTACCGATATATTCACCGAAGTCTGGCGTTTGATATTTACCATTTGTACACTGGCGACAATCACAATAGAGATGCATGGTGTAACTTGCGGCAATAGCCATATCAGTCTCCTTTGATGCCAGTGTTTACAACCTGACAAGCCTCTTTGAGCACCCAGTCAACAGCGTCTTGCCATGCTCCGGTTTCGACTGGCGGATTCTCACGCTTTACCAGTTCATAGAAACGTACTGCTCTAACCAGTCCATCTGACGGTTTTGCCTGTAGTGCAGCCTGAGCTATGCGGTATACCTGGAGCATACAGGCGTCGTTGATATCCATTCCGAATGGAATATCTGATGACTGAGATTCCACATCTTCCAGCCTGGCAATTTCTTTACGTAAGAAGCCTTTCAGTTCCTGCTTCTGTTTCCTGTTCATATATTTTTCCTTCAAAGTTCGGTTCGCTGACAGGGTTTCTCTTTACGGCAGACAATGACGCTTCCTTTGCTCGAGTCGGTGATTGTTACCGTGCCGTCATCACACTGGACAATGACAACGGTGTTGCTCTTTTTCGCTACGCAGTTCGGCGTGGCTGATTGTGCGAATGGCGCGAAAAACAGCAGAAAAAGTAATATTCTGCTCACTGTTGTTTCCTCCCGTTCTGTGCTGGTCTGGCGAATGAATTGCGTTGTGGTGAAAAGACCATTCGCGCCAGCGCGGCCTTGTGATTGACTGTGTTCAGTGTTCTGGCCAGTCCGCCGTTGTGCCTGCGTGTCCGCTCTTCGTGATATCTCTGCATGATTTTCCCGGCAGGCGTGCACGGCTCCGGTTCCTCCGGCGAACGGCGCGGACGAATGACGACAGTCCAGCTATGGCTCTCGCTGCCCGGCCGCCTGTTGAGTATGTCGGCGATGGTGGTCTCCGTGGTGCGATCGGGGCTGACTATCGTGATTTCCAGCTCGTCGCCCGGTTGTGGCCTTGTGGCAGGCCTGAACAGTGTCAGCACCGGCATACGCTGGCGCATGATGGCCTCAAACTGTGGGCGCTGCATGGTGCAGCAAAATCGCGTCATGCTCCCGCCTCCACTGGCTGCTCTGTGATGATGTGACGGGCTGACTCATCCCAGTACGCTGTTCCCCCGTTATCCAGACGCACACGGGCACCGTTACGCACGGAGATGATGGCCGCGTCAGGCAACTGCACACCCAGCGCATCAAGTTCGCGGGCGATTTGCGTGTCCGTCGCGGTATCCGCAGGCACGACAATCCCCACCCTTACAGGGGTGTCAGATGCCGGTGTGGTGTCGTTTTGTCCGGTTTTTGCGCCCGACGGCTGATTTTTAATCTGATTACGCAGTTTTCTCCGATCGCCCCTGCTTAACGTATTCAGCCAGCTTTCCAGGTTCTCTTCGGGAAGCGTCAGTCGTCCGGGGTCCTGCCTGTTTTCTGGTCCGTGATTGTCTGTTTTTTCATCCCGGGGACAGTTATTGCCACGAGTCCAAGGGGCGACGGGGTCGCCCTGAAGGTCAAAACCCTCGCCCGTGCGGTTGTCTGGTATTGTTTCTTTTTTAACCAGTTTCCACTCGTCCGGATGGGTGCATATGGTGTACCGCTCTCCGAGCGACGGGGCGCAGATTCCGTAGATACGTTGAGGGAATTCACCGTAGTCGTTGGCTTCGTCTGCGGTTTCGTATGCGGTGCGGACCAGATACTGGTTGCGCGGAATGAGCACACCACCCTGTTTCATGATGTAGGTGGCAAAACATCCCACATCTGCGGCAGCCATAATGGCGTCAATATCGTCATGATCGAGGTGCTTCGGTGATGCCGGGTTGCGCTCCATCTGGCTTGCAAGGCGGCGGAGTTCACGCCATACCTGGCGGGGCGGAATGCCGAAAAACTGGAACTGACGGATGCGGTGAAGGCTTGCCCAGGCAATGGCGTTCTCCACGGTTTCCGCCATGGTTTTCCCGGATTCCTCATCAACGTAAGGTTTTCCGGTTTTCGGATCATTGTTGTGGAAAGCGCTGGCGTCCAGGTTCTTACCGATATAGGTTGCGATATAGCTATAGGGGGATTGTTTACGTGACACTCTGCCGGCGGCGCGCAGTAACTCCTCCCGCCAGAGATCGGCGACGTGGCGTAACTGGTTGTTCCACCAGGTCGCGCAGGTGATGCGCAGTACCGCACCCGGAACCCGTTCAGGGTCCGGCGGTGTGCGTCGGTTGTGCCTGATTTCGAGTTCCGGCCAGTATGGCGGGACCATGCCCAGAATTAAGGCTGTGCGTGCCACCTTCTGGTAGGCCAGCAGCCAGATAGCTGAATACAGCGGCGGAATACATGTTTGACAGTGCGTGGCTGCGCTCATGCAGCATATTGATGTGCATGATATGCGCGACGCGGAATGCGCGGAAAAGTCTGCGGTTGATTTCAGTCTGGATGTGACGACGCGCAGCGTATGCGCGTTGTTGTTTGCGGTTTGCCATGGTGTGGCCTCTGTAGTTGCAAGTTTTGAAAACTCACCATCCAGAGGTTGCAATTCTGGGTGGCGAGACGTACAGGGTTGCAACCACCGGCAACTACAGAAACCGGCCCGACCGAAGTCGGCCCCATACGCCCCGCCATAATTCTGGCGCGAAAAAGACGTGGCGATACGGTACGCACAAAAAAACCGCTGGCGCGGTTGTGCGCTGTAGTTGTCAGCGGGGGTTGCAATCCCGGCACCCGTTTTATGAGGTGCAGCGGAAATGTAACCTGACTGATTGCGGCATGGCAAGCGGTTTTTTTGTGTGTGCATAGTGGTTACTCAGTCCGGTAGCAGTTCGCAAAGCACGGTGTCAGCGGCGGTATATCGTGCGTAAAGCCGGGCGAGGACCCATCTTTTAAGGGATATCCCGGCCGTGTCCCGGATGTACTTTCTGATTTCGCTGAATGTCATCCCCTGTTCATCGCGCAGTTCAGTTACCAACTCCACCAGGTGATCGCTGTATCTGGCTCTGTGGTGGAGTTCCCCGTATTTCCTGAACCGGTACCCTCTTTTTCTCAGGTTCAGTCCCACCGTGGATGTCGAGCGCCCCAGTTCATTCGCGAGTTCCCGGATGGTTTTTGTGTGGCGATTCCTGATGAGCGTGTTGAGTTCTTTTGTATTCAGGGGGGGTTGTTTGGTGTGGATAACCCCCTGAGAGAGCAAAAGACGGATGCGGCTTCGTATTGCTGGCCCGGTTCTCTGAAAGTGTTTTGTCAGTTCTGGTACGGTGTGGGAGGGGTATAAACCGACCAGTAGAGCATCTTCCTGTTGTGTCCAGGCTCTGACATGCTTCGGTGGTACACCTGATACACCCATAGGTTTAAGTGCGGGCATAGTTGTTCTCCGTTGTTCTGTTTTGTGTCGGGGTAATGGTCCGGTTTTTTCGCCTTCAACCGGAAAAGAAGGGCGTGTTAGCATTGATGAATCCGCCGTTCAGTGGATCTGGCGGACACTTTGTTCAACACGCCCGGGGGTAAAGATGTCTGGCTGCAAAAATTCCACGAGCCAGGTTACCCTGCACTCTGCGCTGATTAGGGGCAGAGCGATGACGATGAGGGATAAAACACCATGCAAAACAACCAACGTAAAAAATCGAGAGAACGGGATGAGGTCATGTTCCGTCTCTGGTACAGCTACTGGCTGGAGCGCATCGCGGCGGTATTCAATCGTCGCCTTGATGCGATCATCAACATTTTGATCCTTGCGGCGGGTGCGTTCATCGTAGCCGGCTGGCATTTCGGCTGGGTGCTTGGGGCAGTGGTGGTGGTTCTCGGAGCCTGTAATTTCATATGTCGTTTCGGGCAACGTGCGCAGGCGGCGAGTGAGCATGCCCATCGCTACAATGAGTTGATTACCAAAAGCGCCCTCCTCAGTACGGAAGCTCTGCTGGCACGCCTTCCAGAGCTTGAGATGCATGACTCTCCTGTCCTGGAATGCATGGAAAATGTGGCGTACAACAAAGCCTGTATGTCTCTGAATATCAGTCATCGTGAATCTCTCTCTTTCGCTGAAAAGATGATGGCTGCCATTACGATCGGTTTTTCCCGATAAGTGCCCTGCGTGTGTCATCTGACGCTCGCCATGTTCCCGTCAGTCGTTCGGGTTTATGACGTAATCCACGACGTTTTCCACGCGGCGGCGTAATTCCCTGTGTATCTGGCCTGGTGTTGCTGGTTCGCCCGGTTGCCCCAGGCCTGCCACAAAATCGTCGATTTCACTCATAAGCAGGTTGCGCATTACGGCGATATGGTGACGCGCCTCTTTGCCTGGTCTGCGTGCGTTGGTATCGTGTTTGCTGCTCATGTTCTTACCTCGCTTATTATCTCGAGTTCGCGCCATGACTCTGTCAGGACGGTTATCTGTGACCCGTCCGTCAGGTGGACGTAAATCAGTTCGTCACCTGCCGGGCATCGGGTGGTGGTGGCGATGACACTGCTTTCCACTTCGTATTCCATCCCGGATGTATCGGTAAAAAGCGTTTTATTGCGTCTTCTCAGAATTGCAGTCATGGTGTGGCCCTCAGTGTATTCGTGATGACGTGCCAGCCTCAGTGCTCTGAAGCTGACGTCTGAGGTTTTTCAGCTCCTGAGCCAGCCTGATGTTTTCTTCCCGGAACTCAGAAAGCGCCTGCACGGCAAGGGCGATGGCTATCGCTTCTGTCTGGTGCATCATGGCTAATAATATTTCTTCCGGATGTTCCATTAATTCACGGCTTAGTTTGTTTTTTTTCTTAATTAATTTGTTTGTGCCTTCGATTATTTTGTTGACCTGTTCACTGTTATCAATGATTCGGTTTTTTTTATTATTAAGCATTCCTGATTTCTCCTTTTTGAGCGGGTCAACCCCTCCGCGTGAGCGGATGTTTCTGGTTGTTTCTGGTGTTAAACGCCTGTTTATTTACGGCGCTTATCGCCAGTAAATAACGATTCAATGGTGTTAATGCTGTTAATTACCCGCATAATCTCCACAGCGCAAATAATGGCAAGGATAAGAATTAACCATGACATAAATACGCTCATGCTTCCTCCTGAATTACAAAGGGGGTTATTACGTTTCCTTCAGACAGGTCTTTATTAATGGCCTGTAATTCCGTCAGAGCTTCATTATCTCCGGAACCAAAGGCGCAACAGGTCAGGCCCTTGATTGCTGTAGTCAGTGCTGCAAGTGAAACAGCGTCACCGTTAGTGCCACGGCTTGTAAGTCCGTAATGGTAATTCTGAAGCGCGTCGTTAATGAGTTCTTTATAGGCTCTTTTCATCTTGCTGCCTCTTCTGTCTTATTAAGACTCCTTTTGCCTTAGTAGTCGGTATGCTGAAAGCTGCGCCCCTCGATTAAGCGGTCGGCAGTTCGCAAGGCTTCGTGCAGTGTGAAATCCTGTCCGAACTGATTGTCGCCGCTGCTCAGTGCAAAAATGCGGTTTCCGGTAAACGGATTGCGGTGGCATCTGTGGATCACGAGTCCGGCCTGCTCAATCAGCCAGGTGTGTTGACCAGTCTGTTTTACAGCATGACCGCCCGGCGTTGCGTGTGTTTCGCGCAGGCTCCAGCGGTTATTGCTGCGTGGTGCACTGTTGCGGAAATGTGGCTGTGAATAATTTTTTCGCATTATTTATCTCCTGCGCTTATTTTTCCTTCTATGCAATCTTTCATGAATAACAAATACTCATTGGCTTCCTCTTCCGTTTTTAATGTTCTCTCCAGATAGAAATTCTGAAAGTGTATATAGACTTATGCTCCTACCTTTGTTGTGGCTATTATGTCTTTTGCTTTAAAGTGCAATGCGTCACTACTTCTGGAGGTTAATCTTTGTCTTGGTTTCATGTTGTTGTCTTCCTTTACTTGAATACTATTGCGGAAATATAGCTACGAATGATTACGTTGTGTGCCTCTACCTGATGAGCCAGATGACAAACGCTGTAAGTCCCGCGCCAACAACTATTGGAAAAAGCCCTTTAGAATAAGCTGCGACGTAATGAACGTTGAGGACAATAAAACGTTCTTTTTGTCCTGTTAGCTTGCCAAGCAGATAAATCACCACTACGCCTAATTCCAGGAATATAATGTTCAAAACGGCATTGATGATATTGCTGGTCATTTTCGTGTTTAGCCGGGCTGGTTGTTTTTGAGTTGCTCCAGTTTTGAAACTCTGGGGGAGTAAACCTGCTTACCTTTAACGGTCTGGCAGTCCTCCTTGTTTGCCGGTGAAAACTTTCTTTTCTTGCGGTCGTACGTCCAGTAGCTTTTCCAGTTGTGCCACTCTGGCGGTTCGCACTCCAGTAGTTCGTCGGCTAGTTCGTCCCAGGCTTTGGCGTTAAACCACCATGTACCGTCTGACTTTTCATCTTCGGGATTTGAGCGCGTTTTGTGACCCGGCATCTGCCCGCGCTGAATGGCGGCGCGTAGCGCAGATTTTGTTACCCCCAGATAGGCAGCCCCTTTTTCCAGTGACACAAGTCCTGCGACTGGGCCGTCCAGTCGTAGGGTTGCGCCCTTTTTGTAGGACGGTCTGGTTTTGGTTTCCAGGTGTTCGTTGTCGTTGGCAGCTTCAATGAATTCATTGTCCGCGCCATCATCCTGAACCGGTTGAGCGCCAGATAACTCTTTGTCGGCAATAATCTCCCGCATTTGTTATCCTCTTGCATTGGTGCGCTTGTTGCGCCTTTTGATGATTTTTGATGACTTGTAAAGATAATCGTACGGTTATCTTTTGTAGGAGATTAATCCCCAAATGAGTATCTTGTCAATAGACTATGCGAAAAAGTTGCGTTTGATACGCAAGACGGAAGGGCTAACTCAAAAGCAATTTGCTGATATTACAGGGTTATCTCTGGCAACTGTCAGGAATTATGAGTCAGGGCAAAAGATCGCCAGAGCAAAGATTGTTGAGGCCGTCCTTCAAGTGGATCGGTTTGAAAAATATATGTTCTGGCTAATCAAAGATAAGACGCTACCTGTTGCCGGTCAGATCGCCCCGGCTCTCTCTCTTGATGGCTCCACGCAGTCGGAGGACGATCAGGTTTCAACCCGCAATACCCAAAAATCACCCCAATCAGGCCGCAATGCTGGCTGACGCTGTATATTGAACGGGCGGCGTTCAGTAAGCAGGGGTTAACAGGTTTATCCGTCGGAGGTGCTGATCATGTCGATTAAGCAACTCAAAGACGGACGTTATCAGGTTGATGTAAGGCCTCAGGGGGCGGGAGGAAGGCGGATTCGTAAGATTTTCACCCTGAAATCAAAGGCGCAGGAATTCGAAAGATACGTTCTTCAGAATTTCCACAATAACCCGTGGCAGGCAAGGCCCGCCGATCAACGGCGGTTATCAGAACTGATTGAGGTGTGGTGGATGCTTGATGGTCGTAATCAGGCATATGGTGATACCTACAGAACCAGACTGGAGAAGGTGATACGTGAAATGGGGGACCCGCGCGCCAGCCAGATGACACGAAAATTCGTGATTGAGTATCGCTCGGATAAGTTGCTGTCAGCGCCAATGATATAAGACAGTAATTCACCATTTGGATTGTCCGCTCCACCCAACATGTTGTTTCCTTAAGGTTCCTACACCACAAAGGGAACACTCATGCTGAGCAGAGAGGATTTTTACATGATAAAGCAAATGCGCCAGCAAGGTGCGTATATTGTTGATATTGCCACTCAGGTTGGTTGCTCTGAGCGGACCGTCAGACGGTACCTGAAATACCCGGAACCTCCGGCCAGAAAAACACGCCACAAAATGGCCAAACTCAAGCCGTTCATGGACTATATAGATATGCGTCTGGCTGAGAACGTCTGGAACGGCGAGGTCATCCTGGCGGAAATCAAAGCGATGGGTTATACCGGTGGCCGTTCCATGTTGCGCTACTACATCCAGCCCAAACGTAAGATGCGGCCATCGAAGAAAACGGTTCGCTTCGAAACTCAGCCCGGTTACCAGCTACAGCATGACTGGGGAGAAGTTGAGGCTGAGGTTGCCGGGCAACGATGCAGGGTTAACTTCGCGGTTAATACGCTGGGGTTCTCACGTCGCTTCCATGTCTTCGCGGCACCAAAGCAGGATGCTGAACATACCTATGAGTCACTGGTCCGCGCCTTTCGCTACTTCGGCGGTAGCGTGAAAACCGTGCTGGTCGATAACCAGAAAGCCGCAGTTCTGAAAAATAACAATGGGAAGGTGGTGTTCAACTCCGGGTTCCTGCTGCTGGCCGATCACTATGGCTTCCTGCCACGGGCCTGCCGTCCACGAAGGGCCAGAACCAAAGGTAAGGTTGAACGGATGGTGAAATACCTCAAGGAAAACTTCTTCGTCCGGTACCGCCGGTTCGACAGCTTCGCCCATGTTAACCAGCTACTGGAGCAGTGGATGGCTGACGTTGCTGACAGGCGAGAACTTCGCCAGTTCAGGCAGACACCGGAACAGCGCTTCACGCAGGAACAGGAGCATCTGCATCCGCTGCCGGGTACGGACTTCGATACCAGCTATTTCGATATCCGTCATGTCTCCTGGGATGGCTATATCGAGGTTGGCGGGAACCGTTACAGCGTACCGGAAAGCCTGTGTGGCCAGCCGGTATCAATACGGATCTCGCTGGATGATGAACTACGGATCTACAGTAATGAGCAACAGGTAGCATCGCACCGTCTCTGTTCGGCTGCATCCAGCTGGCAAACCGTGCCGGAGCATCACGCCCCACTCTGGCAGCAGGTCAGTCAGGTGGAACACAGACCGTTGAGTACGTATGAGGAGCTGTTGTGATGCATGAACTGGAGACACTGCTGAGTCGTCTTAAAATGGAACATCTGGGCTACCACGTTGAAAGCCTGCTGGAGCAGGCGGCCAAAAAAGAACTGAACTACCGCGAGTTCCTGTGCATGGCGTTGCAGCAGGAATGGAACGGGAGGCATCAGCGCGGTATGGAGTCCCGGCTGAAACAGGCCCGCTTCCCGTGGGTCAAAACGCTGGAGCAGTTCGACTTCGGCTTCCAGCCAGGTATCGATCGTAAGGTCGTCCGTGAGCTGGCCGGGCTGGCGTTCGTGGAGCGTAGCGAGAACGTGATCCTGCTGGGTCCGCCCGGTGTGGGTAAAACGCACCTGGCAGTCGCTCTCGGGGTAAAAGCGGCGGACGCTGGTCATCGGGTACTGTTCATGCCACTGGATAAGCTGATCGCCACACTCATGAAGGCAAAACAGGAAAACCGGCTGGAAAAACAGCTACAGCAGCTTGGTTATGCCCGGGTACTGATACTGGATGAGATAGGCTATCTGCCGATGACCCGCGAGGAAGCCAGTCTGTTCTTCCGGTTGCTGAACCGTCGATATGAAAAAGCGAGCATCGTGCTGACATCAAATAAAGGGTTCGCCGACTGGGGAGAGATGTTCGGCGATAACGTGCTGGCAACGGCAATCCTGGATCGACTGCTCCACCACTCAACCACACTGAACATCAAAGGAGAAAGCTACCGGTTAAAGGAAAAACGCAAAGCGGGAGTGCTGGCAAAAAACGCCACGCCAATCAGTGATGATGAAATGGCGGAAAGCGGACAACATTAATGACCAATAGCGGACATTAAAAATGGCGAAAAACGGCCAATAATCTTGGCGTTGACATTGCAGGCGGGACTGATGCCGTCCAGTATCAATCGCGACCTGTGCGCCTTATCTGCGATGTTTTCGTTGTTAATTGACGCGGAGGTTTATCATAACGAAAACCCTGTGCGCGGAATACGTAAACTCAAGGTTCAGAATACAGAAATGGCCTTTCTTTCAGATGACGAGATTGATCGCCTTCTGAAACGGCTTGAGGGTGATGCACGACGCATTGCCATTCTGTGCCTTTCGACCGGGGCCAGATGGAAAGAGGCGTCAACGCTTCGCGGGGAACACATCGTGGGTAACAGGGTGACGTTCTTTAACACAAAGAACGGGAAATCGCGCTCGGTTCCTGTAGCTGATTCCGTTGTGCCGTTAATTAAAACCCGCCGGACCGGCCTGTTATATCAGGTTGATTATCTCAGTTTCAGGGAGATCCTTCAGGAGGTGAAGCCCGACTTACCCAAAGGGCAGGCCACGCATGTCATGCGGCACACGTTCGCCACGCATTTCATGATGAACGGCGGGAACATCGTCACGTTGCAGAGGATCCTGGGTCACGCCACGATTCAGCAAACGATGACGTATGCGCATTTTTCACCGGACTTTTTACAGGATGCGATCAGCTTTAATCCGCTGGCTGAAAGTGTCCATAAACTGTCCATCGACCAGTAATTATTTGTGATAATTTGCTCCCCTTGTTTTTGTTTACTTATTGAAAAATAAGGAAATCAGCAAGAGGAGTAAGTACCGTTAAATCTCCTGCGGGCGCTTTTTTTGTCTCCCTTTGATACCGAACAATAATTACTCCTCACTTACACGTAATACTACTTTCGAGTGAAAATCTACCTATCTCTTTGATTTTCAAATTATTCGATGTATACAAGC
>SKEW01000635.1_pt1 | contig 29372 bp, 30 predicted proteins | sample 4841441 | NCBI WGS metagenome assembly SKEW01 (sample SAMN11008799, study PRJNA524170) | human gut metagenome | isolation source: fecal sample from pouch patient p41 | place: Israel: Tel-Aviv | reverse complement strand
AGAAATGATATTGTCATTTCCTTTTGTATTAGAAGAACGACCTGTCGTTCTCTTCTGACCCTTTGTAACAAGCACTTCTTTCGGCATAGATTCGCAATAGAAAAACTCCTTCCATTGATCCGCTAATATTCCACCAATTGCACTCATACCTGCTTTAATAAGTCCCATACTGACTCCTCCTTTTTCAACTTATGATTTGTCTACATTTTAAAATTCTACAGACAAATCACGGTTTGTTTCCTGCTGCCTTTTTACATCGCATAAATCTGATCCATCAGATATTCAGCTGTCATAGATCCATAGAAAAACTGATCAATAAAACCATTCTTCTTTGCATCCCGAATCTCTATCGCTGCCTGTCGTTCCGTATTGGAATCTACAATGAGAGCAATTTTACAGTGGGGACACATTTTCTTTACTTCATCACGAAGCTTCAATCTCTCACAGAGGTTCCACGGGATATAACCTGTCACTTCCATTATAAGAACAAATGGTTTGTACACCTGACACAATTCAACCGTATCCTTCGGAGACTCCGTACGAATCACATCGATCTCATAATCTGAATTTCTGAATGCGGTCGCTATGGAATCAGCAAACAGAAAATTCTGCATATCGACCACAATTTTCCGCATCAAACCATCCCCCTTTCCTTTTGCGACATATCCGATGTGTTCTTTTCTTTTATTTTATTATAACAAAAAAGAAAAAATCCGTCTGTCCTCGAAAGTGAGGACAAATAGATTTTACATCTGTCGGTTGCAAAGTACAATGAGCACTGACCATTGCGTGGTTCTTCTACTGTCCGGTTCAAATAGCTGTTCTGGTTCAAAAGCCCTGTGAGGATACACATAAAGCTTAATACAAACAGATCAATTGTCGTTAAGACATAACATCACAAACATTCCAATCTTCGAATTTCTCTACATCTAACAATAATGCTACTATCTGCAAATGATTGCCAGTAGCGAAAAAACAAATAGCCGCATTCCCGAAAGAATGCAGCTATTTGAAGGGCTAAAAACTGTTAAAAGTGAATTGGCTTTTAAATAGTTTCTGCCTGCAGTTTTTGCTCGAAACGATAAATTGCTTCTAACACAATCTTAATTTCTTCGTCCCAACCTTTTACAAGTCCCTCATTTACATTTTCATAAATTACATCACCTGTGACCAGATTTCCAGAAACTGCACTGATCATAGCAGCACGTTTCTTTCTACGGTGACAAACTGTATAAAGAGCAGAACTTTCCATTTCTACATTTAAGCAACCTAAGCCGGATAATTTCTGAATCCACTCCTCTGTCTCACCATAAAAAGCATCATCAGAAGCATTGATTCCGTAATGCACTTTTCCGGATAGCTGCGGCTGCATCTCTCTTGCAGTATCAATAATCTCACGAGTTAAATCAAAATCCGGTACAGATGGGAAACAATCCGGTACATAAAAGCGGCTTGTCCCTTCATTTTTCATAGAACCTGTAGAAATCATCAAATCTCCGATTTTAATGTCATCCTGTAACGCTGCACTGCTTCCGATTCGGATCAAACATTCTGCACCAATATTCATCAGTTCTTCTGCTGCGATTGTAGCAGAAGGACATCCCATACCAGTGGAAGTTACAGAAATTTTTACCCCTTTATAATATCCTGTAAATGTACGATGTTCTCTGTTTTCAGCAACAAATTCAGCATTATCCAGATATTTTGCAACACGGTCTGAACGTGCCGGATCTCCCGGTAATAAAACATATTTTCCGATATCTCCGGGTTTTAAATGTATATGGTACTGCTTCTTTCCTAATGTCTTTAATTCTTTATCTAATGCCATAACAAAATTCTCCTACAATCATTTTTCTATTTTCTTAACTCAGGTTGCTTCAGGATCTTATTTCATCAATACATTAACAACTTCTTCATAAGTAGGCATTCCGCCCTGTGCTCCGAACTTTTCAATAGACAGACTTGCGGCAACATTTGCAAATTGTAATGCATCCTTAACGGATGCTCCGCCTGCGATCTGCATTGCAAATGCTCCGTTTAATGTATCTCCTGCTCCTGTTGTATCGACAACCTTTGTCTTTCTTGCCGGAACAGTCAATGTCTCTCCGTCATTTAACTGCACAAGTACACCCTTTTCACCCATTGTAATCAGAAGTTTCTCCGGATATTTTTTTACTAATTCCTCATAATCATTTGTCTGAAAAAGTAATTCTGCTTCATGCTCATTTGGTGTAAAATAAGTAACCTTTTCAATAATATCCATATCCACCCCTTCGATTGGTGCCGGGTTAAAAAGTACAGGAATATGATTCTGGTTACAAAAATCTATCACATACAGATTCGTTTCTTTCGGAATCTCATTTTGTAAGACAACCAGGTCAAACTCTGTCAGGTAATGTTTGATTTTATCAATATACGGCTTATCCACATAATGATTTGCACCACTGACAATAATAATTGTATTATCATCATCCCCAACTGTGATCAAAGCAATTCCTGTAGGAACATTTTCTATCGTTTGGATATGTGTTGTAGATACTCCTTGTGATTCCAAATTTTCAAGCATTGCTTTTCCATTCGCATCATCTCCGACACAGCCAAAAAATACTACTTCTGCTCCTAACCTTCCCATCGCAACAGCCTGATTAGCGCCTTTTCCTCCCGGAGTGTATTTCAATGATTGTCCTGCTATTGTTTCACCTTTTCGCGGAATTCTATCTGTCTCAACTGACTGATCAATATTAATACTTCCAACAACTGCAATTTTCATAACTATGTGCCTCCTGTACATTCAACGTTCCATCAATCTTTTATATCTCCGGATGCCTGCGGTCCTTTTGATTTTCCACCTGCAAGAACTAAAACAATCATTGTTAATACATATGGAAGCATCTGCAAGAATTGCTCCGGAATATCAAATTCCATTATAATTCTAATTGCCTGTGAAAATGCAAACAGAAGACTTGCAAAGAATGATCCCAAAGGATTCCATCCTCCGAAGATCGTTGCTGCCAGCGCAATATATCCCCTACCTGCAACCATTTCTTTTACAAACAGATTACTCTGAACAATTGAAAGATAAGAACCGGCTAAACCGCACAACATTCCACACAAAATAACAGAAACATATCTGTATTTTTTAACATTTACTCCGGCTGTTGCAGCCGCCTTCGGATGATCTCCTATCGTACGAAGTCTCAAGCCTGCTTTTGTTTTAAACATGATATACCATGAGATAAAAACTATAAAAAGTGTAATATACAAATACGGCGACTGATTAGTGAACAATGCACCCAGAACAGGGATCTTACTCAATCCAGGGATTGTAATCGTCGGAATCTGAGCAACTTCTTCACTCAGACCTTCTTTATTCCAAATCACTTTACATAATACCAATGTCAATCCAGAAGCAAAAATGTTAATTCCAACTCCGCTGACCGCCTGGTTTGTATGATATTTGATACATAAAACCGCATGTAAAAGTCCGAATAATCCACCCATAATAATCGCAAGTGCAACTCCAAGCCAAGGAACTGATGTAAAAGCAGTCCCCATAACGGCTCCGATTGCACCCATCAGCATCATACCTTCAATTCCGAGGTTAATGATACCACTTCTTTCACAGATTACACTTCCAATTGAAGCTAGAATTAAGGGAATGGCCATTCGCAAAGTAACCATGACCATATCCATAGAAAAAAGATGTGCTAAATTTTCCATTATTTCGCCCTCCTTCTCTTCATGAATGCAACTAATTCCGGAGTCGCTACGAATAGAATAACCAGACCTTGCATCACTTTGATCATACTTGTTGAAACGCCGGCCACATAACTCATTGTCATTGCACCTGATTCTAAAATTCCAAATAAAAGTGCACTCAAGATAACTCCAACCGGATGGTTATTACCTAATACAGCAACCGCGATTCCTGTGAATCCATATCCAGGAGAAAATCCGTCTACGAACTTTCCTGTTTTTCCGAATACTTCCGTAACTCCTGTCAGCGCTGCAATCGCTCCACTGGCTGCCATCGTAATAATAACTGTCTTAACCATACTGATTCCTGCTGCCTGTGCCGCAGAACCATTTTCTCCAACTGCACGAAGTGCAAAACCTGCTCTTGTTTTGTTGATAAATACATATAACAGTGCTGCCAGGATCAATCCCAGAATCAATGCTGTAGTCAGCTGAGATTTTGGCAGGATTTTCGTAAGCATATATTCCTGACCGATCGAAGGTGATTGCATAACTTTGGATTTCGGATCTTTCATCGGACCATGTACACAGTAGCTTGCAAAAAACTTCATAATATAGTTCAGCATGATTGCCACAAGTACTTCATTAATATTCAGCTTTGCCTTTAAAAGGCCATTGAATCCTCCAACCAGTGCTCCGAACATCATTCCTGTTAAAAACGATACAAGAATAACAAGAAATCTAGGAAGCCCCTGCATTGCCAACGCTGTCGCTGTTGCTGTCAATGCTCCGATATAAAGCTGGCCTTCACATCCGATATTAAATAAGCCTGCTTTGTTAGAAAATGCACATGCCATACCAACAAATAATAACGGTACTGTTTTGCCTAATGTTGTCGCAATCGCAGTTTTAGATCCTAAAGCGCCTGCTAACAGTGCCTGAAATGCATTGATTGGATTTTCCCCTGATACAAGCATGATCAATGCAGTAATTAATAAGGATAAAATAATTGCAAATATTGATAAGTATAATTGTTCAAGACTTAAAAATACTTTTTGTTTTTTTACAGTTTGTTTTTCCATTATGATTCCACGCCCCTTTGACCAGCCATTAGCAGACCTATTGACTCATTTGTAAATTCTTCATTTTTTCCAAGTGCCATGACCTCTCCTTTGTACATAACCGCAATACGATCACATAATTGGAAAATGTCTGTAAGTTCTGCTGAAATCAGTAAAATAGCTTTTCCTTGATTCCTCAGTTCCAACAAGATTTCATGAATATAATTGATTGCTCCTATATCCAGACCTCTGACCGGCTGGCAGACCAGAATGAAATCAGAATCTTTTTCTACTTCTCGACTCAAAACCATCTTCTGCTGGTTTCCACCTGACAAAGATCCTATACTCTGCTTTTCATCCACCGCACGCACATCATATTTTTCCATTAATTTTTTTGTTGTCTCAGATAATGTCTTGAAATTAATCCAGCCATGCTGAACATATTTCGGATCATTCTGATTTCCCAATAGATAATTTTCTAAGATTGAAAATCCTGGAAGGATTGCACGCTGATGTCTTTCAGAAGGAATATAACTCATACCAAGTCCCAAACGCTTTTTCGTTGGACATTCTGTAATATCTTCTCCCTTGATGGAAATCTTTCCTTCTTTACACTTCTGCAGTCCCATGATCATCTCTTCCAACTGCATCTGTCCATTCCCTTCAACTCCTGCAATTCCAAGGATTTCCCCGGCATGAACATCAAGTGAAACTGTATTGGACGCATTTTCAAGCAACTTTACATTCTCGATTGATAATATCGTTTCACCTGCATCCTGTTTCTTACGCTCCAAATGGAAAGAAACTTCATGTCCGACCATCTCATTCGCAAGCATTTCTACCGTAACATCCTTTGTAGCTGCCTGGAACACCGATTTTCCGGCTCTTAATACAGTAAGTGAATCCGATACCGCTTTTGTCTCATTCAGCTTATGTGTAATGAAGATAATCGTCTTTCCCTGTTTTCTGATATCTCTGAAAATATCCAAAAGCTCTAATACTTCTTGTGGAGTTAATACGGCTGTCGGTTCGTCCAAAATCAGGATTTCTGCACCGCGGTACAGAGTTTTCAAAATCTCTACTCTTTGTTTCATACCAATTGACAAATCTGCAACCTTAGCCTCTGCATTCAAATCGAAATGATATTTGTCTGATAACTCCTGAACCTTTTTTATTGCTTCTTTTTTATTGATACTGAACTTTCCTGGTTCATTTCCGATCACAACATTTTCCCATACTGTAAGTGCATCCACTAACATAAAATGCTGATGAACCATTCCTAATCCACATTGAAAAGCATTTCTTGCAGAATGTTTTTTAATCTCTTTACCGTTTATCTTTAATTCGCCTTCGTCTGCTTTGTACAAACCGAACAGCACATTCATCAATGTTGTTTTTCCTGCTCCGTTTTCTCCTAACAGGCAGTGTATTTCACCTTTTTTTACTAAGAAATCGATTTGATCGTTTGCAGTAAAACTACCAAAGCGCTTCGTAATTTTTCTCATTTCCACAGCATACATATTTGCCACCTCGATATTTTATGAAAAAGAAGATGCTTAAACTTCAAACATCTTCTTTTCTTATTTCCTACAGTTCTACCGGAACCTGAATTTCTCCAGCAATGATTTTCTCTTTTATCTCTTCTAATTTTTCTACTACATCTTCCGGAACTTTAATATTGCTGCCATCTAATGTATATCCAATTCCTTCATCTTCCAGTCCTAAAACCATTTCGCTTCCAACCGGAAGATCTCCTTCAAGTGCTGCTTTTACAATATCATATGCTGCAACATCAACACGTTTTAACATACTTGCTACGATATGATCCGGATCTATGATATTCTGATTTGAGTTTGCACCGATTGCAATGAAATCAGATTCCTGAGCTGCTGCAAACACACCAAGACCTGATCCGCCCGCTGCATGGAAAATGATGTCATAACCTTTCCCCTTCTGAGTCGTTGCAATTTCTTTTGCAGTTGTTGTATCACCAAACGGATTATCTCCGCCTACATACTGGATTGCTACATCTGCATCAGAATCAACATACTCGATTCCTGCACGATATCCTGCTGCAAAATGGTTGATAATATCATTCTCAAGTGCACCTACAAATCCATATTTATGATTATCTTCTAATCCATATGTAGCTGCATCCTGTTTCATATATGCTGCCAACGCTCCTACAAGGAACGATCCTTCCTGTTCTTTACAGGAATAACTTACAATATTATCCCCTACTAAAGATGAATCAATGGAAGCATATTTCTGATCCGGATAATCCGGTGCTACTGATGCTAACGCATCTACAGAATCAAAGCCAACACCAATGATTACTTCATATTCGTTTGAATCACTCATCGCACGAAGAATTGTCTCAAAATCTGTTACTTCTTTTGGCTCAGCATAGTCATAGTCTACGCCGAGTTCTTCCTTTGCACGTTCCATACCTTCATATGCAAGGTCATTATAAGACTGATCTCCCAGGCCGCCTAAGCCAAAAACCACAGCAGCTTTCATGTCTGCTTTATCTGAACCAGATTTTTTCTTTCCTTCATCTGATGACCCTGAACATCCCATTAAACCTACTGTCATCATACCTGCTACCATAAGTGCCAACCATTTTTTCATCTTTCTCATTTTATTTCCTCCTCGTAGAATACGTTTTCTTTCTTCTTAATACTTTTTAATAAAACGCCGCGAACAAAGTGTCTAAAACTTTTTTGGAATCAACTTCCATACAATGATTTACATATTCTCCATCAATTGGATATTCTCTTAAGTCTGTTACGACCATTCCTTTACAATATGCACCTTCACATTCTATTCTGGTAACACATCTGTGTGTCTTTACCACACTTGGATCTACCGCTACGATCATTGCCAGCGGATCATGAAGCGGACAACATTCTCTCATCCAATTCTGCTGTCTTGCGCCCTGCATATACCATTTCATCTCTTCTCTTAAGAAATGAATCTGCTCTTTACACTCTTCTCTGCAATATTTTTCTGCATATTCTAAGTCTTCTTTTCTTAAGATTGTCTTTAATGTCACATCCAATCCTACCATTGTCATATCCCATGGTGTTTGAACGACTATGTCGGCTGCCTCAGGATCTCCTCCGATATTAGCTTCAACAACAGGCGAAACATTACCTGTAGCTAAAACCGTTCCGCCCATGGACACAACCTTTTTAATCTTTCCGGCGAAATCCGGATAACGTTTGATTGTTTTTGCAATATTGGTCATTCGTCCTAATGTGACTAACACCAGTTCGCCTTCATTTTCAGAAGCAATCTGATACAGAAAATCACATACATCCATATCAACAGGTTTTTGATCGGATGGTGGTAATTCAACATTACCGATTCCATTTTTCCCATGAATAAATTCCGGGAAATCAACCTCATCTCCATTCAACGGTTGTTCAGCCCCGACACATACCGGAATCTTATGCTCCATTCCTGCTAATTTTAAGATTCTCAACGCATTGTCAGCGCCTTGCTTTGCTGTCACGTTTCCAACACTTGTAGAAATGCCAACAACTTCTACATCCGGTCTTGCCAGCGCAAATAATATAGCTAAAGAATCATCTACACCCGGATCGCAATCAATACAAATCTTCATCTTTTCCCTCCTTTTACTATATCAAAATAATATTTTCAAATCCATTATCCTCCGCGATTTTTTTGTATTTTATCATTTCATTGGATGATGGAGTCCTGAAAATCTGATCATATGGAGAACGAACTCCAAACTGACGATAAGCGATTATTTTATATCGAATTTGTTTTTTATCTAAATACGGCTTCAGCAATTTTGTGATTTGAAAAACAGTATCTTCATTCGGCAGTTGATCCGGTACTATAACTGTACGAATCTCCTCAAGCTTTCCATGTTCAGCTAAGTAAACTGCATTTTTCAGAACCTGCTCATTACTCATACCGGTTAATTTCTTATGTGCATCGCAATCAAATGCTTTAACATCCAACATCACACCATCACAAACATTCATAAGCTCTGCATCCTGTGAAAAATCATAACTGCCATTACTATCAATTAATGTTGATAATCCTTGCTGCTTCGCTAATAAAAATAACTCAGCCAGGAAATCTCTTTGCAGTGTACACTCACCGCCTGACACCGTAATTCCTCTTATATATGGAAGATCCGGTGCAATCTGTTCCATAATCTGTTCCGCTGTATAATCTTTCACTCGTGGCGAAGACATATGAGGACATACATGGATACAAGTATCACATTCACAACATTTATCTTCATCCCATACAATCTTTCCGTCTTTCAGGGAAAGTGCTTTGGCTGGACACTTCTCGACACATGCACCACATTGAACACACTGCCCGATTGTCTCCGGATTGTGACAGTAAGAACACTTAAAATTACATTTTTGTAAAAAAACAGCTGCTCTGTTTCCCGGTCCGTCTACAACACTGCTATGAATAATTTTATTAACGATCGCCATTTAAGCTCCGCACCTTTCTTTCATAGATCTTACTGTTTTTCACTTCGTAATATCCCCATTTTGCATTTGCCTGAGGAACTGCAATACCATTGTCTAATTTAGCAATATCCGACTTTTTCACCAGATATCCTGTGATTCTAATAACATCTGAATCAGACGAATAGGTTGAAAAATACTGCATTCCTTCTTTAAATCCACCCTTGATCAGATCCAAAATAGCATCCGGATTTCTTTTTGCGGTTTCATCAAACGGGAAAATATCACCCACGCCTGATGGGAAGAAATGATGTACTTTTGCACAGTGATGTAAATGCTGATGCAGCGGAAGCTCCGATCCAATCGCAATACGTGCTCCCGGACTGATATCATAGTCACTGTCTATTCCAACCTGAGCATGTAATGGAAAATGATGTTCCGTGCAATCACAATATTTACTCTCAAAAGAGTTTACACATTCCTGAAGTTTTTCCAGGATTCGGATGGCCAGCTGATCTGCATCTTCGCTATATCCATAACGGTCAGATTTATGCTCTTTTTCCATCAATGTGTTTACGCACTCATTCATACCGACAACACCAAACATGCCGGTGAAATTTTCAACCTTAACAAATCCCTCTTGTACTAAGAAATTTGATTTAAAGAAATGACTCTTTTCTACCAAAAATTCGATTTTATTTTCAATATATCCACACAGTTCTTTTACTGCGCGCGGCAATAACTCTTCCAGGAAATGCTCGCTGTCTTTTGCACGTTCTGCCAGTCTACTTAAAACAACACGAGATAATGTAAAGGAGCCGCCTGCTATCGGTAAAGCGTTGTAGCAACTTGCAATTCCATAAGCGCCATCATACAGCTTGCGATACATTTTGTGATTTGCAAAACTTGGCTTCGCACAATTCAATGCACAGATCACACATTTTTCTGCAAAATCATCCGGTGTTATATCTGGATCATAAAGCAGTGTGATTGAAGGAATTGCATTTTTCAATTCTGTTTCAATCTCAACGATCATCTCACCTGCCCTTGTTGCTTCAGGTCCTAAGTTCATGTGGCAATAAGAATCCGGAATTGAGCGGTCTAAAAAGATCAGGAAGCTTTTGATCAGCTTATATGCATTCTCATCATCCATGAATGGTTCCAGCAATTTATCTACAGATCCCAGGTAAACCGGATAATGTGTAACTGATGGGACATGACGATAAAAGATTTCCAATGTCTGAATCGCTTCGAATAAATTTTCAGGTGGATCCAAACGTAAGAATTTGCATCCTTCTCTCATTAATTTTTCATAATCCGGAAGAATATATCTCGGTTGATATGTGACATTTCCTTCTGCCATTCTGCACAAACATCCCGCCTCACACAATTCTCTAAACTCATTTGTAGTTTCGAAAAATTCCACATAAGACAATGGCACATCCGATAACGCGATCATAGCCTGCTCATGCGTAAGTGCACTATTTGTTATGATCGATTCCACAGTTTCTTTTAAATTAGTAATGTTTAACATGGCAATACCTCCCAAATAATTTAATACTGAAACAACGGTTGAAATTTATTGTCCTCTTATGGCCTTTATGATATCATTAGGATGAAATTTAAAAAAATGCCATTTGGCATGTTTCTAGAAGAAAGGAACAAAAAATGTCCGGAGATCTAAAAAAAATTGTTGAATATGCAGAAAAATTTTTAGAAAAAAGCTTAGAATCTAAAACTTTTTTAGATTTACTTAATCAGGCAGGGCTAAAAATTGAGCACGCCGCCAAGAATGATTGTCTTATTTATAATGATATGCCTTCGAAATATGTCTATATACTTTTAAAGGGCGCCTGTTATTCTGAAAAATACAGTCCTTCCGGAAAATTATTGACTGCCGTAGCCTGCAAACCTATAGAAATCTACGGCTTATTTGAAGCTGTACATCCTACATTAAACAGACACACAGCAACGATTCGCTGTGCTTCTGATTGTTCCTATATTCGTATTCCGATACAAACATATCTGGATCAACTTTCAAGAGATCCTGAATTCGGAGTGCTCAGCCTTAAGCATTTGTCCTTATTAGTTGAACGAATTTTGAATGAAAATGAATATTTACTTTTAAATAATACAAAAGACAGGTTATTGCTTCATCTATTTCGATGTTGTGAAAATCAGAAATTTCCTGTCATCGTCAAAACAACAAAAGAAGAATTGGCACAGCTGCTTAACATCAGCCTTCGTACGCTATACAGACATTTAGACTGTCTGTACGAAGAGGAACTGATTGCAACCGAGCATGGGAAAATAGTGATTTATGAATCACATTATCAGAAAATTAAAGAGGCGGTGCTTACGTTTGTTTAAGGCTGCTTTTTACACCAAAAAGCAGCTAATCCATTTTTCAGACTAACTGCTCCTGTCGCGAGGATCACTGCATCCGGTGTATCTTCTTTCAACATCTGTGCAGTTACTTTTGTATTCATCTTGATATTAACTCCAGCTTTTTCACATTTTACAATGTAACTTCTGATCATACCTATGATATCACCTTTTCCTGGTGGCTTTCTATCACTCAACCAAGCTTAAGTCATGCAATCTCATCTCTGGAAAGTGAGCTCGGAGTAAAACTCTTTGAAAAAGATGGACGTAACGTTGTCCTCACAAAATGTGGACAAGCTTTTCTTGTCGATGTGGAACAGGCTTTGGATATGCTGGATTCGGCATCGCAGTTGTGCCGCGAATGCCGATTCTTTCCTCCTTGCCGGTTTCAATCATAGAGATTGCAACTCCGTCCTGGGAGAGACTCTTCTACATGGCAACTTTGAAGAATGTTTATCAGGCACCTGTTGTTACGAATTTTAAGAATTATGTATTGGAACATGCTGAAATATAGAATGATACATTTCTTCTACTTTACAGCATCGGTACGATCATATTTACCCAGAACCAGCTCACCGGCATCACAAGCACCATGGCCGGGATCATGTCTGCGACTGGAAAATCGTGAATCTTTGCGATCCGGAAACCAGTTGCAAGAAGCAGGAAGCCTCCACATGCCTTGAAGTCGGCAATCATATCCGGCGTGGTCAGTGGGAAGATAAATTTTGCTGCTGCGAATATAATAAGGAAGATCACACACTGCGGAATTGCAACTGCAGCAACCACCATACCTAATGTTCCTCCAAAAATCATCGCAGTAAAGAAATCCAGAATCGACTTCGAAATCAAAATTGTATGATCACCGCTCATTCCTGAATCCAGTGAACCATAAATTCCTGTCCCACTGGCACAAAACAATACGATGATCGTCACAAGCATTGACATATACTCTTCTCTGGACATGGATTTGTTCTTATTGGGGAAGAGTTTTCCCACTGGTTTCTCCATGCAGGTCGCTCCGCCATTAATAATTCCGCCCAGATTGACTGCCAGACCAAAGGCAGTTCCAATTATCACTGCAAAAATAACAGCAGGCATATTTTTCATAAGTCCAATGGAACTAACTCCCATTCCCATTGAGCAGACACCAAATATCTTGGTAAGTTCCGAATTAATTTTTGCAGGCAGCTTGTGCCCAAATAATGCCCCGATCACACCGCCGGCTGCAACCGACAGGGCATTGATAATAACTCCTATTGGCATATTTCATTCCTCTACTTTCTATAATGTAAACCTTTATTTTTTCTCTTTAAATGTAATAACCGACACCACCTCAATCGCCCCTAAGATCAACACAAATCCTATAATATCCGGCAATACAAATTTTGTCTTAAAACATAGCCATGTAACTTTCTTATTCCTGTCTCTGCCTGATGATTCCTTTTGTATCATTGTTAATACTTTTTTATAATATCACTCACACGGTTAATCAGCAATCTTTTTTACTAAAACCTGCACTTTTTTTGATTTTTCTTCGATAAATCGTGATATAACTCAATTAAAGTGCATTTCATTCGCATTAATTATTGCATTTTAATCATTTCTATTGTATTTTCAAAACAACTATAGTAATATAAAATTATCACAATAAAGGAAGGTTTTATATGCGTTATAATGTTCCACTATATTTCGAACGAAAGAATATCAATATTTCAGATATTTTTTACCTTACCAGACAGAATCCTCACACAATCATTACGCTTTCCTCGGGAGAAAGCATTACGACTACAATCCCGATAAAAGAACTTATGCTCTACTTGCCGGAAGAAGATTTTCTAAATATCTCAAAAGGCGTTGTTCTTCGAAAAAATCAAATTGTTCATATATCTGACGAAGGACTTTATACAATGACTGATGGTGCTGTCTTTCAGGGGAGAAAACGTAATCTGAGTCAGCACAAACAAATCCGCAAGGCACTTGGTTTAAATGCGCAGAACTTTTCGGAGGGTTCAGAAGACAGCTCTCTTCAATTATTTGATAACTGCAGCTTTCTCAATGATATGCCACTTGCTTTTTGTATTATTGAGCTTGTATTTGATGCGGATGGACATGGTGTAGACTTTGTATTTCGTTACTGCAATGATGAAATGACTGTTGTCGAGGGCGTTCCCGTTTCAGAAATGTTGAATCGTTCTTTTTATGAAGTCTTTGAAAATGGGGATAAAAAATGGCTTGTCACTTATGCAGATGTAGCATTAAACGGCAATAAACATATCCTGCATGATTATAGTCCGGAAATCGACAAGACTCTGACCATCTACTGTTTTCAACCAGCTCCGGGATATTGTGCTTGTGTCTTGATTCCGTCTTAGCTTTCTGCTATTTGGCGCATGCGATTACAAAACTATTTTTCTGTAAACAAAGCAGGCTGTGATTTCAAAATGTATTCTTTACATCCTGAAATCACAGCCTCTGATATGCAATTTTTCAAAACAAGTTATTCCTCAAAAGCTTTCCTCTTTATCATTCTTCAACTACCTATCCAAAGCACAAAAGTACAATCCTGCCCTTCCGTTATTTCGTAAAGTTTGCTTGTCGGTATGTGGGAATATGCAGACGCTTCTTTTATTGACAAATTAGGTTTTACCCAAAGAGGTACATTATAACTCTGCTTCTTTACACTGCTATTAGACATTCTTGCCCCCCTTTTCTCTCTTTGTAGAATATCTGGCGTTCCCTTTGAAGTGGCTGCAACATTGAAAGTGCTATCCTTGCTTTTCTGATTTCACACTGATGCAATTCTTCTCTTTCCAGTTCAAGCCTTTCTTCCTCTGCTCTTTCAAAAGGGTCGTCAAACATAACGGCAAGTTTTTTATGTAACTGTGAGGACATTTCATCGTTATATCCATAGCAGTCAAGTGTGCGACTGCTTCTCTTTGCATACTTGTCCTCATTTCGGTTTGCATCGTCAATTACCTTTCCCTGAGCAATGGAAAGATGTACAAACGGAGAATATCTTCCTATAATAAGAGGATATTTTTCCCAAAGTTCTTTTACAGACAGCTCTGTAATAATCGCACATCTCTCATCTCCTGTGTATCCGCTATATTCGTATTTAAGATTTATCAGTTTACAATCCTTTGCAAATAATTCTTCCTGCTCTGCTAATGTAAGTTTGTTTGTCATTTCCTGCTGACGAAATCCAATTCTTGCATTTCTAAGTCCAATATCCTCGCAGTAATATTTATTTGGCGAGTCAAAATAGGATTTGCCTTTTACATCATATCGCTTACTTTCGGAAAAAAGGAATGCCTCTTCCAAACTACTTCTTGAATTTATATTTTCCTTTTCCGTGACCGGATACTGGTTCAATAATGTCTGACTGCACTAAATTGGAAAGAAGTTTTGAAGCACCTGAACCTTTCAGCCCAAGAAGTTCCATAACTGCACTTCTTCCAAACACCTCATCGAAACCAAACTTTTCAAAAAGTCTATGGATATGAATCGTCGTTTTTACCGAGAAATCACTACCTTTTTCGGAAAGTACACTGTCAATATCCACTTTTTTGTCTTGAATGTCCACTTTTCCATTCTTAATATCCACTTTTGTATCCCCAATGTCCACTTTCTCTTCGTTCAAGAGTCCACTTATATGAAGATTTCGATTATGAAGCTCATTTTTCTCGTTCAAAAGCAGATTTCTGAGAAATGCTTCCAGATACTCTGTTGTTTCGTGAATACCTTTTTGCAGGTTCGTATAATTTGCACGGACAAGTGCGTTTCTGAAATACCACGCATTTTCCGCAAAAATATCATTGGTTGCAGAGAACCCAAGTGTCCTTAAATATTTGATGAAGAACACTGCCGTTGTTCTTGTATTACCTTCCCCGAAAATATGGATTTGCCATAACCTTGAAATGAATACCGCAAGATGATGGATAATCTCGTCCATTGAAAGCCCTTTATAGCTAAAATCCTTCTCCTGCGAAAAATCATATTCAAGTGTGGCTCTCAGTTCTGAAGCACTGCCATACATAACAGTTGCCCCATCAAGCACCCATTCTTTCTTTGTAATGTTGTAATCTCTAATCTTTCCGGCGTGCTTATAAATACCCTGAAAGAGTTTACGGTGGATAGATACATACTCGTTTGGCGAAAATGAAAACGCTGTTTCAGAAAGAATTTCTGCGATACGGGACGAAACCTTATCTGCTTCTTCGGTACGCTCATCATCAGACAAATGCACTGGTCTTTCCTCATAATAGCTGTCGATAAGACTCTGTGCTTCCTTCATCGTGATTTTGCCTTCAATATTCTGAATGGCAGTATCAATCAAATATTTAGATGGTTTGAGTCCGTCCACCGCCTGAAGTCCGATTGCCGTACTCCAAGCATAACCCTTATGGGCTTTATCCGGTTCAGACTCCCTCAAATATTCCTTAAACGGGTCTTTTTCCATATCCACTACCTCGCTTCATAGTCTTATAATTCTATCTTACCTAATTTGTGCAGACCGTCTGCACAAATTCAAATCTGCACTATTCGCTTCCCCGCATATCCTCATCAGCTTTTGCAATCATCTGTCTGTACTGTTCCTTCACACTTTCCAGTGCAAGTATCTGTACCTTGCCATTAAAGCCAAACACCCAACCGAAAAAGGCAGGACTTGCTGATACTTCGGTCTGTACCCTGAAAGAAGTTATATCATACGCAAAGGTTGTCACATCTTCTCCGAAGCGGTCAACCATTGTTTTCATCAGGCTGTTATCACACCGTAAATCCATAAGGACTTTCTCGCCTGAGAACATAATAATAGTCCACACACCAGAGAAGTTTATACGGACTGAACTTATACACTTCTCCCTTCAAATATATTTATATATTATCACATTCGCTATTCTAGAATCTACTGAATCTGATCATTTCTCTTATTCTACTATTTTCTTAATACTTTCATTCGTTTTCTTAACCTTTCTTCTTTATCAATTTGAACTACAACTCTTGCATTTCTCATCCTTTAATCTTTCGCTACTACAATGTGTTTTCCCAGAATTGCACTGGGATTCCCATTCTATCCACTCTCTGTTATTTTCTGCTCTTTTCTTCACAATCATTTTTTCAACTCTTGGACCACCCTCAAACCTTTGATTTTCCTGGCTTTCCAGAAGTTAGAACAATAATCCAACCTTTGGAACAATAATTACTAACCATTACTAACAGGATACGCATAAAGTAACATGCCTTTATGCCAACAAATGGCTCTTTCCTATGTCATGTGCGATAGGGATTTTTCCCTAAGACCCAAGCCTCTAATTGGCGATTGTACAACTTTTGGTCAAGTTGACCAAAAGTTACACTCACGAATTTTCAAGGTGCATAAGCAAAATTTATGTGTAAAGTTTGAGTATTTTATTCTTCTATACTATGTTATCTCTTCCAACCATTTTTTATGTAAACTCTCAACCGACTGCATCAAATAATCTGGCCCATATGGACAACTTTCTGCTTCTTCTTTCGTTGCCTCTCCAGTTAAAACCATTGCAGTTTCCACCTTCGCATTGTGTCCACAAAGCATATCTGTATATAAGCGATCTCCCACCACTAATGTCTCTTCTTTTCTATAGTTATTTCGACTTATTGCCAATTCAACCATATCTGGTTCTGGTTTTCCAATAAAATGGGGGATTCTTTTTATTGCGTGATTAAGCATCTCACAAATTGCTCCACAATCAGGCACATATCCAAATTCAATCGGACATACATAATCTGGATTTGTCGCAAGATAGTCCACTTTCTTCGTACTAAGCAACCTGCATGTATCAGATATTTTTTCATAAGTTAGCTGATTATCATATGAAATTAAAACACAACTAATCTCTTCATCCTCACAATCTGTCGTAACACGAATTTTATTTTTCTTTAGTTCTCGAATAAATGATTTTGTACCCATAACATAAATCAATTCTCCTGGATGTTTTTTTTTCAGATAATATACTGTTGCATAAGATGCTGTCAGGAAATTACTGTGATTTGTCATAATTCCAAGTTGTTGAAAAAAAAGAATATAATCATCAATACTGCGAGTTGCGTTATTGGTAATAAATATATATTTTCCACCATTTTTTTCAATATCACTCAAAAATTCTTTTGTACCTCCAATCAACTGATTTCCTTTACAAATAGTTCCATCTATATCTAACAGAAATAATTTTTTATCTCCAAGCATCTACCCTCTCTCACTTTCATCTCGTATCATTCGCGCTTTATCCGGATAATTAGTAATAACCGCCGTAATTCCTGAATCTATTAACATCTTCAGGTCTGATTCCTGATTTACCGTCCACACACGCACTTTTAATCCGCTCTGCAGATATTCTTTCAAAAAATGAGCCATCTTCACATGATAAACTGCGGGATGTAAACCATTAACCCCTTCATTTTTTGCATACTTATCAATCTGCAGAATCACGTCACTATATAGATAGGCCGTTTCTGCCTGAGGTGCAATTTCTTTAATTTTCCTAATACTGTAATGATTAAAGGATGAATATATCACTTGATCTTCCATTTTAGTTTTCTTCACAAGATCCACGGTCTTTTCTTCAATTTCAGGATACCAATATATGCCTGTTTTCAATTCTATATTTACGGTCAAGCTTTCTTTTTTTGCATATACCAGCACTTCTTCCAAAGTCGGTATTTTAGAATGCTCATATTCCTGATATTTTCCTTTCATTATTGTAAAGTTTTTCAACTCTTCTAACGTATAATCCTTGACATATCCATGACCATTTGTTACACGATCAATTGTTTCATCATGAATAACTACCGGAATTCCATCTTTTGACAGTTGGACATCCAACTCTATTCCTTCCGCTCCCTGTTTAACTGCAAGTTTGAACGCATCCATCGTATTTTCTGGAGCATATCCACTTGCTCCTCTATGTGCAAATATCTCTGTCATTTGTTTTCCTCTTTTTTCAATATAATCCATCATTATCAATAGTAATGGAAGAATCAGGGACTTTCTTTGTCCCTGATTCTCTGTCTGTCATTTATTCGATTGCAATTACAGTCTTGTTTCTTCGCAGATATTAATGATTTACTGTATTATAATCATCAATAGATTTATTAATTGTATCAGCCATATTTGTTACGGCTTCATCAACGCTTTCTTTTCCATTAAGCATGCTCTCAATCTCAGATTCTACAGTTGCTCTTGCCTCTGGGAAAACACTTAATAATGCTCCACAGTATTCTGGTGAAGAATCATGTAACTGATCAATTGCTGTCTGAAACTGTGGATACTGTGCAATATTATCTTTGAAGGTCTGCTCTTCATGTGCTGCTGTTGTAACTGGGAAATATCCGGTCTGTGCATTCCAGTAAGCCTGTGATTCTGGTGAAATCAAGAATTTTACAAATTCCCATGTTGCACGAAGTTTCTTTGGATCCTGATTATTCAAAGCCCACAAAGAGGCACCACCTATAGATACTCCACCTTCATCGCTCTCTTTGATTTTCGGGAAATATGCTGTTCCAACTTCAAATTTACCATTAACATCCTGAAGGATCTGTTTCAGTGATGCTGTTGAACCAAGAGTGATTGCTGATTTTCCTGCTGAGAAATCTGCCAATCCTGCGTCTCCACCTTTTCCAACAATTGGTGCATATCCTTCTTGATTAAGGGTCTGCCATTCTGTCAAAATATTTTTTGCAGCTCCGTTTTTATCAAAATCAACGGCTGTTGCGACGTCGTCACGTCCATTTCCATTGTTTGCATAATCCAGTCCTTGCTTTCCAACAAACTGTTCAAAAAACCAGCCATAAATACCAAGAGACATTACTTCACTTGCACCACCTTGATTCATCAGCTGATCGCCAATCTTTGAAATGCCTTCTAAACTATCTGGGACTTCTGTGATTCCAGCTTGCGCAAACATATCCTTATTGTAGTACATGATTGGTGTTGATGAGTTGAACGGCATAGAATAAAGCTTATTATCAATTGTATAGTAAGCTGCAAGATTCGATTCAATCTGTGACACATCATAGTTATCCGCATCTACCATTTCCTGCATTGGAACAACCCAACCAGACTCAATCATAAATCTGGTTCCGATTTCATATACCTGTACCAAATCTGCACCCATGTTTCCAATCTGCGCACTTTTCAGTTTGTTTAAGGAATCATCATATTCCCCCTGATACTGTGCTTCTACTGTGATACCATATTCATTTTCTTCATTAAATTTATTTACCAGTGTGTCAATTGCCTGTCCGTTAACGCCACCCATAGAATGCCAGAATGTAATTGTTGTTCCGTCAACATCATCTGCCGCTGCCATTTCCACCTTTTCATCTGTAGATGTATCACCGGTCTGACTTACTGACATTTTTCCATTTCCACATCCGGACAAAACGCCCATTACCATTGTTGCTGTAAGTAATAATGATACTAGTTTCTTCTTCATTTCTACTCTCCTATTTTTGTTTTTTGTAGTTATACTTATTTATAGATTCAGAAATGATGCTTTCTATTACACCTTTCCGCTCCTACCTTAATATTGTTATCCCTTTACCGCTCCAGAAAACATTCCGCGAATCAGCTGTTTTTGTCCGACGATAAAAATTGAAATAGACGGGATAATAATCATAACAACACCTGCAATCATTAATGTTATTGACTGGGAATCGATGCTGTCCAGCATACTAATACCAATCTGAACTGTTCGCATATTGTTTGATCCTGTAACAAGTAATGGCCACATATACATATTCCATGCATTAATAAACGTATATACTGCCATCGCTCCTATTGCTGACTTCGTCAGTGGCATTAATATTTTCACAATAAACTTAAGGTTTGTACATCCATCTAATTTTGCAGACTCATACAATGATTTTGGGAATGTCATATAAAACTGACGGAATAAGAAAATCCCCATTGCGGATGTTAAATATGGAATGATCAGAACTGGATAGGTGTCTAACATCCCAAGGTTCGCCACCGTTAAATAGTTTGAAATAATCGTTGCTTCTCCAGGTACCATCATAGTTGCCATAACTATTGCGAATAGAATTCCTTTTCCTTTAAATTCCAAAAACGAAAAAGAAAATGCAGCCAAAGAACAAGAAATTATCTGCCCTACAGTTATAAAACCTGCCATTATAAACGAGTTTACAATAAAACGCAATAACGGAACTGTTCTCAATGCATCAATAAAATTCTGAACTGTTGGATGCTTTGGTACAATATTCAATTCTGTTGTAAACAACTCATTTGATGGCATAAATGCAATACTAATTGCATACAAAAGCGGAAGTAAAATAACTACTGCGAATACAATATTTGCTACGATACGCAAAACTGTTTTACTCCTTCTTTTTGCAAGCGCTTTTGTGTTCATCTTATTTTTTAATTCAAATAATTCTTCTGTTGTCATACGACCTTCCACTGGAATTGCCATACTATCAATCTGATTCATTAGTAATTTACCCCTTTTCTTTCCATTCGGAACATTACAAGTGTTATAAGCATTATAATTATAAACAAAATAACAGACTGCGCAGAGGCACTTCCAAAACGATAATTAAAAAACGCATCTCTATAAATTGAATAGACAATTACGTTTGTCGATTCATTTGGTCCTCCTTCTGTCAAAATTTTGATCTGCCCAAATGACTGGAATGCCTGAATGATATTAACAACCACTGTATAAAACATGATCGGCGACAATCCTGGGAGTGTCAGATGAAAAAATTGTTGCACTCCACTTGCTCCATCTACAGAAGCTCTCTCATAGATTGTTTCATCAATATTCCCCAAACCAGCTGAAAAGTAAAGAAAATTTATTCCACTGTTAAGCCAAGCCGTCAGAATCGCAACACAATACAACGCTGTACGTGGGTCATTCAACCAATTAATATCTAATCCGAGAAGCTTATTCACAATACCTACCGTAGGGTGAAGCATAATTTGAAAAATCATAGCTGCTGAACTAGATGCAATTGCCATAGGAAGTGCATATGCAGTACTAAACACACGAATTCCTGGAAATGCTTTATTACACAACACCGCAGCTACTAATCCTAGTAACATTCCACCAACTACAACAATCAAAACAAAAACAACTGTTACTTTTAAACTATTCTGAAATGATTTTGAACTAAGTAAATCAATGTAATTCTGTAGTCCTACAAATAATTTTGCCTGTCCCATCTTATTTGTCATAAATAAGCTTAAATAAATAGTCTTAAAAAAAGGATAGAATAAAAAAACTGCAAATATCAGCATACTAGGCACCAGATAGCAATATGGTGCAAATTCAATTTTTTTCCCTGATTTCATTTTTAATTCCTTTCCCTATATAAAATATTTCTACCTGTTTCAATATCAAAGATATGAATCTGGTCTGTATCAAAAAATAACTGTATCTTTTCTCCAACACAAGTCTTGTTTTCAGGATCTAATTTCACTGCATGTGTTCTGTTTTGCTCCTCAAAATATAGCATTACCTCAGCCCCAAGCATTTCACGGGTCACTATCTCTTCTTCAATTCCTACACTACTCAAATCGATTTTTCTTTTTTTTGCTTCCTCATATTCATAAATATCTTCCGGACGAATCCCAAGAATCACTCTTTTTCCCATATATTTTTCTCTAATAAGCTGTGCATCATGATTATTCGGATAAATCTTTTTGATTGCATTATTAATCGCAAAAATCAAAACAACTTTCCCTGCTTCTTCCTCAACATCACATGCAATAAAATTCATTGAAGGCGAACCAACAAAACCTGCAACAAATTTATTGATAGGATTACTATAAATATTCTGTGGTGTATCCACTTGCTGAATTTCGCCGTCTTTCATAACCACAATTTTAGTTCCGAGAGTCATAGCTTCTGTCTGATCATGCGTTACATAGATAATTGTTGTATCTAATTGATTATGTATTTTCTTTAGCTCCACTCTCATTTGAGCCCTTAACTTTGCATCCAAATTTGATAATGGTTCATCCATCAAAAATGCTTTTGGTTTTCTTATAATTGCTGCTCCAATGGCAACTCTTTGTTTCTGTCCTCCTGACAATGCTACAGGTTTTCTCTTCAAAAGCGGTTCAATTTCTAATATTTTTGCAACTTCCTTTACCCTTTTATCAATCTCCTTCTTCGGCACTTTTCTTATTTTCAAAGAATATGCTATATTTTCATAAACCGTCATATTAGGATATAGTGCATAATTCTGAAATACCATAGACATGTCTCTTTCCCTTGGTTCCAGATAATTACACAGCTTTCCATCTATCCACAATTCACCATCTGTAATTTCTTCCAAGCCTGCAATCAACCTTAGTGTTGTTGATTTTCCGCACCCTGAAGGTCCAACAAATATTACAAATTCTTTATCATGAATATCCAAGTTAAAATTCTTAACCCCATAATGTGCTGAATCAAATTGCTTACAGACATTTCTTAATGCCATTTCTGCCATTATTTTCCTCCTTCGCAGTTAGAAACACTGTTTTCTTTTTTAGTTCATCGATGTCCGAGAGTTATACTATCAGATTTCAGATCTGTCTCTCTATCTTGTTTCTGTGAAATATATGTTAAATACTCAAACTCGCACATAAATTTTGCTTATACACTTTGAAAATTCACTCCCTGACAATAATTGAAAAACCTGTATCCATGTGATATCAGACATTTCATCGGAAAAATATAAAAAAGTTCACCAAGAGACCGTTCATCTCTTGATTTACGGTTTTCAATGGATAACATCATATATCTGGTAAAGACAGCTGCGGTATGGGCTGTCATTGCATCGTAGGAAATAGATCTACATTCTTTACTCAAATGGAGATATCATAATTAACTTCCGCGGAATAATAGTGGCTAATTGTATTCGGTGCATTATATAGAGCCGTAATCAGATATGCATGTTTCCACTCATAATCTTGCATCACAATATCATAATCAATATTTTCTCTGATCAATTCCATATATGCTGCTGTTTCATCCATCACATCAATCTTATCTATTGACTGATATGATTGATTGATAGAATTATTATTTATATTATTATCTATTTCTATATTACTCGGGTGAAATTTTTCCCCTGGTACCAGTGTAATTTTTCCACTAGTCCCCGGTTCAAAACTACACTGGTTACTTTTTTCTACTGGTGTAGTTTTTTCACCAGTAGAATTTTTACACTGGTGTACTTTTTCCACTGGTTTAGATTTTACACCAGTTTCTCTTTTGCATTTACTTTCAGGCTTGCACTGATTACGGACTTCTTGATCTCTCTCTGATACAAAGTTCTTTACATAAATAATATTTGCTACTCCTGTCTGCTGAATCATATCAATAAGACCAATTTCTTCCAGCTCTTTCAAAGGAGAGCTTGCCGTCTTTCGACTAACATTTAAATCTTCTTCAATATTGTCACTCCCGTAATAAAAATCCAGTTTTAATTTCTCCATTACACTTAATCCCCTTTCATTTTTATCCTGTGCTCTATGCTTTATCATAGAGCTATACACTGCTTTGGCTTCTTTCGCCAACTCCTGGAATTTCGTCAGTCCAATGCTATAAAGCTCTGCCCCTTCCTGATAGCGTACAAATTTCTTTGCTATTTTCTTTGTTTTCTCTACATCCTTACGTGCATATCCCATACACGGCACCTCCTTTTTTGCATGAAAAAAGCAGCTAACCTATTTTTCATAGACTAACTACTTGTGTTTTAGTTCCATATTCAGTTTTATTCTACAAATCCGACAGTGAAATTCGGTCGTATGCGCCATTTTTCTTATCTTCCGGATGTGGTTCCAGACCGATAATTGTAATATCTTTCTGGTCTGGTCCATAAACCCAGTACATTCTCATTGCGCCACTGGTTTTATTTTCCAGATATGATTGCCACACTTTCATTCCATAACGTCTGGATAATGGCTCTATTTCATGGGTTTGAAGACTCGGATAACCCGGATCAGCCGACAACAGCTTTAAAGCCTTTCCCCATTTTTTATACAACTGTTCTTCCTTCTTTTTTATATTACCGGAACGATATTTCTCCTGCAGATCTAACCAAAGTTCCTGCATCTCAGGAATTCCCATTCGTATATTAAAATTCATTTCTTATTCCTTTTTAAAAATCTGACAGGTCAATAGCCGGGGAAACATCGCCTCTCTTAAAGTTGCTTACTGCACGATCCATATCTGCCAGAGTTCTGGCTGAAATGCTCTCTGGCACTGCCAGTTCCCGAGGTTCCAGAATAATGCAGCCATTTCCGTATTCTTTTACATTGTAATACTGATAAGCAGCTCCTCTGAGCGTAATTCTTTTTTTGTTATCCAGATGGGCAACATAATCTTTCATCGCTTCCATTACCAACACCTCCTACGCAAGCATTTGTGTGGGAAATCCCACCTCTTATTATTATAATACGCTTTTCTATATTATCTGTCAATCCAAATTTACTTATTCCTATACGCTTAGAAAAATCATATATTGATAAGTGACATCTATGCATATTGAATATTACGCTTTGGCAAGAAACATTTGCCCTAACTGATGAATTTTAACAAGCTTATGACATTCCGCCATCTTATAATACTTAACATCTCTGTCACTTTAACCGTAATCTACCGCATTTTGTTCGTGAGCATGGTTAAATAACTCATCAGACTGATTGTGCTTCAGAGACACAAATAAACAATCAAAAAATGATTGTACACAATTATTCGCATTAACACTCCATTCTTCTGTTGCATTCTCTAATACTGCTGGGTCAATAAAAATACGATTATCCGAATCCAAATGCTCTTGCTCGTTCCACCTGGGATATCATTGAGCGGTTTTGGAATCTCGATTTATCTTTTACCGATACTTTTATGGCTGATAAATATTCAAAGTTCGGACCTGCCCCACGAACTCCTTCTTGCATGCAACGTTCTTACCTTCTTTCCATTGACTTTAAAGTTACTTCATTAATGGAGTGGGCTGCTCAGCTTAAAATGAATCCTCTTTATGCTATTCTTAGTGGATTTGAAGTAGGTAACACTCCTGGTGTTGGTACTTTTTATGATTTTTTAAACCGCTTAAGGGACTCTGATGATGATCATATGTCACCACATATCCATCCGCTGAAGACTAAGGTTAAAAAACCTAAAACAAAAGGTACAAAAGCTGATTCTGTGGAAAAAGTTACAGTTGCCGATCTTCTTCCGACCTTGGAGAAAACAGATTTTAAACTTGGTGAACAGCCTTATTCTTCTCTCTTTAAAATCTATCAAAAGGAATTCCTTGAGATTTCTGTTTCTACAGGACTTATCCATGCAGATGCTTTAGCATTAGCTGGTGATGGAACTCCTGTTGTAACTTCACACAGAGAACGAAAAAAACGTATCTGCAATTGTAAAGAGAATGGTATCCATGACTGTAATTGTGACCGCTATTTTTCCTGTGCATCAAAACATGATTCACATGGATTCCTGCATGCTTTTTTCAGGATGAAATCATTTCTTCCTGAATACTCAGTTTCTAAAGTACTTTTAGATTCTGCCCATGATGCAATGCCTTACTATCAATATTTCAAACGTGAAAATATAACGCCTTTTATTGACCTTAACGGAAAAGGTGGAAGACCTCCCATTTACAAAAACGACTTTACAATCAATAAAGATGGTGTTCCTATTTGTCCTTCTGGATATCGTATGCGTCGAGATGGTATTGAAGTTGCTAAAGGCAGAATGAAATTCAAATGTCCTAAGATCAGTCACGCTAGTGGCTGTATTTCCTGTACATGCGAAAACCCTTGCTCAAATGCTAAATACGGACGCACAGTCCATCTGGTTCTGAAAGATAATCCAAGATTGTTTAATAATCCGCCAAGAAGCAGTAAGGAATGGAAGTTGGAATACAATGCAAGAACTTCTGCTGAACGCTCTAACAAGCGTGAGAAATTAGACTTCAAACTAGAAGACGGCAGACACCGCTCAACTAAGATGTGGTACTGCCGCCTCTATCACATCCTGATGTTACAGCATCTGGATGCATGGGATTTGCCACCTGAATCACCCCTGAAAAAATTGATTTTGGATGTAGCATAATCCTGTAGATTATTATATCTCATTTTTTTTAACATAGCGACAGTTATGTTTATTTCTTGCGCTTATTTTTTCGTTCAAGAATAATATTTGCTTTTCAAAGTTCAATGCCAGAGTTACGCTGGCATGATCACTCAAAATTCCGAGAGATCATAATATTCATAGCCATTGTAGAATGACTATGTACCTGACCGTTTCATTTCCTAAACGGTCATGGCAACATTTGTTCTCAACACCCCTTGCCGAGCGTATCGCTCATGGGAATCCACTAAGGAACAGACTGCTGATCTGTATCATAGGATTCTAACCTCTGCCGGGTACTCCGCCAGCTCCTTAGAGAAGTATCATTATCTTTCTGACTGTCATCGCCATGTCAGGAGCAACCTGACATTCATACCGGGAGTTCTCGCTGTTCTGCATCCACAAAAGTTATGGCGTACCCGATAAGGTGGCTATCATCAGAATTAACGTCTTAGTGACCTGTATATTCAGTTTTAAATTTCAAAGGAAGGCGTTCCATTTTTGTTGATTGGAATTACTCCCTTCACTTATTTGGAATTGCTCAGGCTTTTGACACCCTATTTTTTACAAATTTTTTTAATTATTTTTTTGAGAGAGATTTTAGAACAATAGAGATTTCGCTTTTAAGAAAAAGATGCCAGTTTTATCAACAGTTTATGCGGAAAACCGTAAAGAACCATATGGAATAAAAAGTTACATTTTTTTATGTATAAACAACCAAAAAGGACACCTTTTGCTGTATAATTATGTTACCCACAAAACACATACACATACGAAAGAAGGTGTCCTTAATGAAAAATTAGCATAAAAAAAACTGTTAACTTATATAACAAGTGTATATAAAATCCCGCAAAAAATCAAGTGCTTATCGGATAAAAGAAAAAGAAAATCAATTCCTCTGTTTAACATTGTTATGCCGGTGCTGCTCTTCCTGATGCTGCAGTATGAAAGTTTTCACACTGTTTTTTCCGCACCGGAAAGCATGTCCAAAAGACTAAGAAACTGCATCAATGGAAAAATCCCTAAAATTGACGCAGTCAGGGATCTTTTGTCCAGGATCGATCCGGAAGAGGTCCGAAAGATCCATGAAGAAACAATCAATACACTAAAAAAGAACCGTGTATTCCGGGAGGGGACCATTGGTGGATATGTGGTAGCCGGAATTGACGGAGTGGAATTGTTCAGCAGCACAAAAAAATCCTGCCCGGACTGTCTTACCCGGAAAAACCGTGCAGGTGAAACGGAATATTTCCACCGGAGTGTGGTCTGCATGACTGTTGGAAAAGCACCGCATGTGATCTTGGGGCAGGAAATGCTGAAGCCGAGGGACGGAGCGGAAAAGGATGAAGGGGAGCTGACCGGAGGAAAACGACTGATCGAACGGCTCAGAAAAAGACATGGCCACTTTGCGGATGTGATCGTGGCAGACGCATTGTACCTAAATGCGCCATTTATCAATACCATAAAAGAAAATGGGCTGGAAACAGTCATCCGGCTAAAAGATGAGAAGCGTCTGATCTTTCAGGACGCCGAAGGATTTTTTAATCAAGGGGAAGGAAAAGCGAGATCATTTCAACGCGGCAAAAAGACGGTCGAGGTATGGGATCTTTCAGGGTTTGAGATTGAAAACTGTCCATACAGGCTCCGGGTAGTGAAATACCATGAAATGTGGCTGGAGAACGGGAAGGAAGCGGAGAGATGGATGTGGCTGGTAACAACGCTGGAACAGACAGCCCCTGAGATCTTATGGGAGATGATGAACCGCAGGTGGGATATCGAAGAGAATGGGTTCCACCAGTTAAAGACGTACTACCATGCAAAGCACTGTTACTGTCATGCGGCAGTAGAAGTTATATTCAATCTGATGATCATAGGGTTCAACATGAGGGAGCTGTACCTGTATCGGCGAGTCCGGAAGTTTGAAGAAAGCAGGATCACAAGAAAGAGCGTAAGCCGGATGTTCAGAGATGATCTGCTGACAGAGAAAGTAAAACAGATCCTGTATCAAAAAGGCGGATAAGATCTGTATAAAAGAGATCAAAAATAATATAAGAAAAAAAGACAGAAACGAAGCAGAGGGGAACTTTGTGCGCATTGGGGTCAAAAAGAGTAACAGCTGCGAGCAGAATGTCAGAGGAACATATTTTTTATAAAAATGCATGAACCAAAAAACTAAAAGCGAAATCTCTGTTAGAACAATAGATAAGTTGAAAAAGCTTCAAATCCCGTGTATAATTAAGAAATAAAGATAGAAACAAATCGGAATTTAACGCTTGAAAAAAGGAGAAAGAAACATGGCAAAGAAAGAAGAAAGATTTGAAGTTACATTCAGAGATGGAAGTTGGCTTAAAGATGAAGGAATTCGTCAAATCCTTGTAGATAAGGAGACTGGGGTTAACTATCTTTGTTAGAACTCCGGATTTGGAGCCAGTATTACACCGCTTCTGGATTCGGAAGGAAAAGTCATAGTCACAAAGTAAAATCGGGAATTAAAGGACAAAACTAATGAGGGAGTGTAAAATAAAGTGTGTAAGTTACCGGTAACCAAAACTTACGCACTTTATTTTTATGTAAAAGTGCGATACACTAATCGAAAGGAAATGATAAAGGATGAGTACAGCACTTATGGCACCACG
>SKEW01000625.1_pt1 | contig 29731 bp, 23 predicted proteins | sample 4841441 | NCBI WGS metagenome assembly SKEW01 (sample SAMN11008799, study PRJNA524170) | human gut metagenome | isolation source: fecal sample from pouch patient p41 | place: Israel: Tel-Aviv | reverse complement strand
CGTGGTGCCATAAGTGCTGTACTCATCCTTTATCATTTCCTTTCGATTAGTGTATCGCACTTTTACATAAAAATAAAGTGCGTAAGTTTTGGTTACCGGTAACTTACACACTTTATTTTACACTCCCCAATTATTTAGCAACTTTATTTTACACTCTCTAAATACATTTCTGTCAGTTCAACAGCATCTGCAATACACTGAGAACATGGGACAACCTTCCCCTTTCCAGAGACTCCCTTTAGGTCACGACAATAATAGGTTCCGTTCTTTTGGCGGAATTTTTCTGCAAATTCTTTTGTTTTCTTATAGGTATCTGCTTTTGTAGCTTTTCCATTTTCAAGATTTCCAATACTGTTGTCCATTCCGATAACCATCATCATTCCGGTTACAGCTCCGCACATGTCCATCATGCCCATGCCAAATCCGAATCCCTCAGAGATTTTAAACATTGTTTCCTGGTCTACACCAAATTCCTCACAGAAAGAACAGGCTACAGCCTGTGCACAGTTATACCCTTTGTCATGTAGTTCTAATGCTTTTTCAACTTTTGTACTCATTTTTTCTCCTTGTGTTTAGAAATTCCAACTTATTTCTTTGATTTCAAATTGTTTTTATTATAACGCCCTTTTCTATTTATGACAATTAGTATTACGGATTTCAACAGAGGAAGGTGATGCTTTGAATGATTTCTGAATATCACCTTTCATATTATTGTGTAAAAAGCTTGTATTGGAAGGAAGATATGTGTATTTTTATATTATATGATGATACCAGGATTGTGGGAGTGCATTGCACGAAACAATCCGTAGGTATCATAGTTGGAGGCGTGTATGAGAATAGGAATTATAGAAGATGACAATTTGTTGAGAAAAGCATTGGATACATCCTTGAAAAATCAAGGTTATACAACAATTCTTGCTGGTTCGAGAAAAGAAGCAATTAAAAATATAGATAGTTCTGTAGATTTGTTGATCGTAGATATTGGATTACCGGATGGAGATGGAATAAATCTATATCAGGAGCTTCAAAAAAATAGAAAAATTCCAGCTATTTTTTTGACTGCAAAAGATGACGAAAAAGATATGTTGAAAGCGTTTGATACAGGAGCAGATGATTATGTGGTTAAACCATTTTCAATAAAAGTATTGTTAAAGCGTATTGAAGTTGTGCTAAAGAGAAAATCAAATGAAAATATTTTTATGTGCGGACAGGTTATGTTATATTCCGATAGAAAACAGGTTTTTGTTGGAGAGACTGAAATATCTTTGACAGTCAAAGAGTATCAGCTTTTGGAATATTTTATTATGAATCAGAATCAGGTTCTTACAAAAGAGATGATAATGGAAAATATATGGGGAATCGATAGTGAATTCATTGATCCCAACACAATTAGCGTTATGATTAGTAGATTGAAAAAGAAATTGAATGATTCATCGAATGTTATCAGTAATGTTTTTGGAATGGGATATAGAATGGGAGAGTAGCATGGCGGTAATAATATTTACAGTACTTTTAACAGGTTTAATACTTGGAGGAAGCGTTGTATATTTATTTGAAAATCGTTTAAGAACAAATGAAATGCATCGAATATATAAGTTGACGGAATCCTTAATAAACAGCAATGAATTAGATGGTTCTGATATAGGGAAAGAAACGATCTATTCTAAAACGACTAATCAATTAATTCGTTTACAGGAAATATTAGAAGGAAGAAGGAAAGAGGCTGAAAAAAGTAAATATGAGATACAGAAATTAATTTCTGAGATTGCGCATCAACTACGGACACCGCTGGCGAATATAAAAAATTATACGGAATTGCTGCAAGAGTCATTGAATGAAACTCAAGAAACATTGAATACAGAATACATAAAAGACTTGCGAACAAGTGAAGAACAATTATGTTTTTTGGTGGAGAGCTTTATAAAAACTGCCCGATTAGAGCAGGGGATCATACAAGTATTTCACATGACAAAATTAAAGAGTTGAAACTGGAAAAGGGTCCTTATACTTTACTTTTCAGTCAGAGTGATCATTTAAACAGGAGTAAAACAGAGGAAAAATTATATCAGATATTGGCGATGAAGAGTGCAGATCAGAAGATATACATTTCTGATACAGCACAATATACTGCTGTTTCTAAATTCGCAGGTGGATATGAGATGGTGATATTAGGAACGCTGGGTATTTTGTGCGAAATTTATTTTCTTGTGAGCAATGTCCTTTGGATATCCATGAGCGAAGATGTTCAAAATCTCGGACTGCTTCACACAATCGGAGCCACAGAAAGACAGATCACAAAAATATACCGGAAACAAATGCGGTCACTCATGTTAAAAGGTTCTGTCTTGGGAAGCTTGCTCTCTGTACTGATTTTAGTCTTATTGATACCGGAAATATTAGGCTTCCATTTTTATCAGGAAATGGGAGGGAATACAATACTTTCCTTTTTCAGACCGTGGATTCTTTTGCTTTCTGTTGTATTTGTAAATGGAATTTTGTGGATAGCATCGGAAGGCGTTATTAGAAAAATAACGAAACTGTCTTGTATTGAGAGTGCTGCCTATGACGAAAATACAGTTGCCAGAAAAACAAAACAATCTGGAAAAATAGTACCCAGACGTTCAGAAACAGGAGAAATGCTCTATATTGCATGGGGAAATATAACACGACAGAAAGCACGATTTATAATTACAAGTCTTTCCATATTTTTAGGAGTCCTGTCTTTTGTTCTAATGAATGTACTTACAAATGGATGTGATTATAAGCATCTTCTTGAGAAACGTCCTGATTTTTTGCTGGCAGGAGAGTTTAGCGAATTTGGGAAAAGTCAGGGGTGTGGGGAAGAATATAAAACCAGAGAAATCGATGTGGATCCTTTGCTGACGCAGGGAGATGGAGTGGAACTGTTGTATGATAACGATTATGATGAATTTTCACCAATCTCTCAAGAGTTGGAGAAAAAAATACACAAGATAGATGGTATCGATTGGGAGAATTCTAATCTGATCGAAGGAGCTTATGTAACTACAGTGATGTCCAGAAAAGGAATCCGCCCTTATGACGAAGGGCTTTCGAATCTTACAAATGACAATATGGTGGAAGGATTCAGTTGGGATACTGTGCAGATTTTAAATGAAAATCAAATCTTGTCGCTTAAGAAATACGTTCAGGATAATCAACTCAATATTGATATGGAATCTTTGGAAGAAGGAAATGGCGTGCTGGTCATACATGATCATATGCTGACTCCGGAACAACAAAAACTTGCAGATGAAGCAATTGGTGAACCGGTATACTTTAAAACTTTGCTTTCAAGAGAAGATGCGATTCTTAGAAAAGAACAAAGTAATTCTGAGAATAAAGAGAAACAACAGGAAGACGAATTTCCTCAAAAAGAATCTGAAACGTTTACCTTATGTGGTTATTTAGACCGGCAAAGCGATGATTTCCCAGAAATACATCAATCCTGGCATGGAGAATACAGCTTATATTATTTTATCAGTGAGAAAGGCTTTCGAAAGATACCGACTGAGAAAAAGCTATTAACAATGGAATTAACTGCTGATCCGGAAAAAGAACCTTATGTGAAAACACAGATCAGCGAGCTGGTCTCCGAGGAAAATAAAAAACGATCCGAAATGACAGAAGTATCAATGGATGAAGGAACCGGAGAAGCAGGAGTTTTTGTTATCTGTAAATCAGACCTGATGCAGCAAAAAGAAACATATATGCGAGGAAATCGAATTCTCTTAGGTGCTGTAAGTATCATATTATTCATTGCGGGGTTGACCAATTATTGTAACGTTGTATTCACTGGGATGTACGCTCGACGAAAAGAGTTTGATGTAATGAAAAGTATTGGAATGACCGATAAGCAAATGAAATTAATGCTTTTTGGAGAAGGAAGTTATTATTTTATGTGTGTAGTTGGATTGTTATTTACTGTAGGAATGGCAGCTTTGTTTGGAGTAAAGATTTATATGGAAAATAAATTGTCATATTTCACATTTCGTTGGCCGATTCTTATTATCGCAGGAATAATGCTAGCACTTTTAGTGGTTGATGTTCTGGTTACACATTTTGTTGTTGGTTTTTGCGGTGAAGAAAAGGATTGAGTAAAAAGATGCCCCAGAGCAATTCGCTTTGGGGCTCATATCTGATTGCCATAGGAATGGTTTTTATTCAGCAAAAAAGTATTCACATTGATTGAGATAATATTCCTGTTCTTTTTTGAATAAGGCAGTTAATTCCGTTACTGATTGATCCTGACGATATGCTTTCAGGGCATCCAGATATTCTGGTCGGTTCGCATCCTCAATGATGAATGGTGTGATGTTGTGACACAGACATTCCCGGAAGAGAAGCAAGCGTCCGGTTCTTCCATTTCCATCCTGGAAAGGATGAATGATTTCATAACGTGCATGAAATTCTGCCAGTGTCTCAAGAGAAATCTCCTGAGCGGAATACCAATTAAGAAGATTCTGCATCTCTTCAGGAACCTGGGACGGAAGAGCAGTCTTGTTTATACCTACCATATTAGGACGTTTCTTATAATCTCCGATGGCGTAACCGTTGGCACGATCCTCGAATACACCGCTTTTCAGTTCATAATGAAATTGTTTGATCAGATCCTGACTAAGATCAGTATTCAAAGTATCCAACATCTTATTGAACATTAGAAAGTGACCATTCATTTCTTCCACATCTTTTGCGCGGTAGTAATCATCAGATTTTGGTAAAACTCCTGTGTCAAAAAGAGAAGCAGTCTGTTCTTCGGTCAATGTGCTGCCTTCAATTTTGTTGGAGTTATATGCCATCAGTCGTTGGGTGAACCCATAGACACCGGAACGATCTCTTTTCGCGTGTTCAATTTCAAATCTTTCAAGTAAATGTTGGATGAATGTAGATGTATTCATGCTGCAACACCTCCTGTTTCAAAATCATTCTGATTTGTCAAAATCCTAGAACTTTTGTATTTACTAGGAAAAACAAAAAACCCAGTAATCATGCGATTACTGAGCTTACAGGGGATGAGAGAATCGAACTCCCACCAAAGGTTTTGGAGACCCCTATCATACCATTTGACCAATCCCCTATTCAGTTGTCGCTTAACTCAAGCGACTTGTTAAGTATACCTTATGGAGCGATGAATGTCAAGAAAAAAATAAAGAAAATTCCAAAACCAAAAAATCTTCCATTTTTACTAGTGATACTTCCACAGCAGTTGTACAACAAACTGTTTTTGTGTATACTAAAATAAATGTAACTGTTCAGAGCCAATCAACAAGTAATAACAAGCGGAAATTAGGTGAGAAGATGAAAAGAGCAATAGGAATAGGAAAACAAAGTTTTGAAGAATTGAGAAAAAATAATTGTTTTTATGTGGATAAAACGTATTTTATCAGAGAGTGGTGGGAATCACAGGATGAGATTACACTGATTACCCGTCCGCGCAGATTTGGAAAAACTTTGAATATGGATATGCTGAATTGTTTTTTCTCCAACCGTTATGAATGTAGAGGCGACCTGTTTGAAGGACTTGCAATCTGGAAAGAAGAAAAATACAGAGATTTACAGGGAAAGTATCCGGTTATTTACTTAAGTTTTGCGGATGTGAAGCAGGAGAATTATACAGATGCTGTTGCAAAGATCAAGAGAATTATTGCAAATGTATTTCAGCAGAATATATTTCTTGCTACAAGTGATAAACTGACAAAAATGCAAAAAGAGCAGTTCGAATCAGTAAATCTTGAGATGGATGACGTGACAGCACAGAGTTCACTTCAGGAATTATCACAGTATCTTACGCAATTTTATGGAAGAAAAGTGCTTGTTTTATTAGATGAATTTGATACACCGATGCAGGAAGCTTATGTAAATGGTTATTGGGAACAGTTTACAGCATTTATTAGAAGTCTTTTTAATTCCACATTTAAGACGAACCCGTATTTGGAACGGGCAATAATGACAGGAATCACAAGGGTTTCAAAAGAATCAATCTTTTCAGATTTAAATAATTTAAATGTTGTGACTACTACATCGGAAGCATATGCAACCTGTTTTGGTTTTACTGAAAGAGAAGTATTCGGTGCATTGGCTGAGTTTGGTCTGGAAAACCAAAAGATGCTTGTGAAACAGTGGTATGATGGATTTATTTTTGGTGGTCATCGTGATATTTATAACCCATGGTCGATTACAAATTATCTGAAGGAAAAGAAAATCAGTGCATACTGGGCAGCAACCAGTTCAAATGGGCTGGTGAACCAATTGATTCAGTCAGCATCACCAAGTATCAAGGAACAGATGGAAGAGCTTTTAAATGAGCAGGAAATAGTTGTTAATTTTGATGAGCAGATTGTTTTTAACCAACTTGACAAGAATGAAAATGCAATCTGGAGCCTTATGGTGGCAGCAGGTTATCTGCGAATTGAGGAAATGGAATACAGGGGAATGCTAAGAACACCATGGTACCACTTGAGAATCACAAATCTTGAGACGTTGAGTATGTATTCGGAAATGTTTCAAGGTTGGTTTTCTAATTATGAATCAAATTATAACGCATTTATTAAAGCAATGCTTCGTGGAAATGTAAAAGAAATGAATGCCTATATGAATGAAGTTACAATGGCAACATTTAGTAGCTTTGATACTGGAAGACATCCGTCAGGAAAAAGTCAGCCGGAACGTTTCTACCATGGATTCGTTTTGGGGCTTTTGGTAGAATTAAGAGATCGTTACGAAGTGAAGTCCAACAGAGAAAGCGGTTACGGGCGATATGATGTGATGTTAATACCAAGAGAAATGCTGGATCCGGCAATTGTATTTGAGTTTAAAGTATTTGATCCAGAGAATGAAAAATGTATGGAAGACACAGTACGGTCAGCACTGGATCAGATAGAGGAGAAAGAGTATGACAGTGACCTGATCGAAAGAGGAATTTCCAAAAATCAGATTGCGCATTATGGTATAGCATTCGAAGGGAAGAAAGTTTTGATTGGAACACGTGAATAAAGCTATGTACACAACTATAAAAAAGGAAGAAGCGACTCAAAATCACTTCTTCCTTTTTTACTTTATAACTGGCTCTGAACAGTTTCAAACCCTCTTACAGAATTCCAAGATCCATCATTGCTTTCTTCAGAACTTCCTTATGTGCATCTTCCATCTCTGTCAGAGGTGCTCTAAGAGTTCCGACCTCTTTCCCCATCATGTTAAGAGCAGCCTTAACCGGGATCGGGTTTACTTCACAGAAGAGTGCATCAATCAGCGGAAGTGCATCTAACTGCATCTTGCGGCTACCTGCGATATCGCCTGAGAAGAATTTATAGCACATATCATGTACGTAAGCCGGGGCTACGTTGGAAAGAACAGAGATAACTCCGATTCCGCCAAGTGCGAGAAGCGGTACGACCTGATCATCATTTCCTGAATAAAGGTCAACGTTGCCATCACAAAGATGCATGATCTGTGCAACTGTGCTGATGTTTCCTGATGCCTCTTTGATACCTACGATGTTCTCAACATCTTTCACAAGTGTTGCAACTGTCTGTGGCTGAAGGCCACATCCAGTACGGCTTGGTACGTTGTACAGAATTGCCGGAATATTTACTTCATTACAAATAGCTGTGTAATGAGCAATCAGTCCGTTCTGTGTTGCTTTATTATAATATGGTGTTACGAGCAGAAGTCCGTCAGCTCCATCTTCCTGAGCTTCTTTGGACAGCTGGATCGCTGTTCTTGTACAATTAGAACCAGTTCCGGCGATAACCGGGATACGATGGTTCACACGCTCAATTGCAAAACGAATTGTTGCTGCGTGTTCTTCCTCTGTCATAGTAGCGGACTCACCTGTTGTTCCACAGATGATGATCGCATCTGTTCCGCCTGCGATCTGCTCCTCTAACATCTCATCTAATTTGTCATAATTGACCTCAAGATTCTCTTTCATCGGAGTAGCGATCGCTACACCTGCGCCTTTAAAAATTGCCATTCTTTTTATCCTCCTTCAACATGGTGAAACAAAGTATTACTGGTCATAGCAGGTTATTGCTCGTAAGTTCTCTGTGAACGATAATCATAATAGCTAGGAGCAGTAACTGTTTAATATACATCTATGCAAGAATGCGTAAACTGTAAATAAACATAAAAGAAACGGCAAGATGCGCCGTCCCAAATATACATTATGTATAATTCAGATAGCTCTCCATCTTGCGATGACAGTCATGCCGCTATTCACGTCATGCCCAAGAACAAGAACTCAGGATTCTTACCCTTTCGGCATCTTTCCCTTTCCGATGAGTTCTTCTGTTCCTGACACATCCGTCACCTTACTTATGAAAAATGCAACCTCTATCTACGTTTCCGTGTTTAAGGAAATGATAACACCGAGAGTATAATGATGTCAACATGGTTTCGGGATTTCTTTCTTATTTATAATATATTAGATATAAGCGTAACTTATAAGAATTAATTATAATAATATATAAACAAATTTTTGACTTTTTTCTTATATATATGATATCATTAATCCGCTAGATGTGTGAATGACAGAGCTGTTTCATTTGCACTTTTTTTATGCTTGTATGTTTGTTTTTTGAAAAATAATCGCAAGAAACGACAAAAGAGAATAACATGAGATAACAAGTGAGAATTACGAAGGTGAGAACCGCGACCTTCGAAAATGGCATGTGAATAGGAAGGAGACCTTACTGTGTTAACAATCGGTAATTACGTGAAGGTTAAGACACTGGAGGAGGCTTACGAGCTGAATCAGGCGAGAAACAGCCGTATCATGGGCGGCATGATGTGGATGAGATTAGGAAATGCGAGAGTGAAGACGATCATTGATATGTCAGATCTTGGATTGAATGAGATCGAGGAGACAGATCATGTGTTCCGTATTGGAGCAATGTGTACACTGCGCCAGCTGGAAGAGCATGAAGGGCTGAGAGAATTCTATGGGGATGGGATTGCTGAAAGCCTTCGTCATATTGTTGGAGTTCAGTTTAGAAATCAGGCAACAGTTGGAGGCAGTATCTACGGAAGATACGGTTTTTCTGATGTACTGACTGCATTACTTGCGCTGGATACATTTGTAGAATTATATAATGGAGGAACTGTCCGCCTTTCTGAGTTTGTAAACAGAAAAGCAGATAAAGATATTTTAGTATCTGTAATTGTCAGAAAGAGCAAGAGAAAGTTCCGTTACGAATCCATTCGTCAGACAAAGACAGATTTCCCGGTACTGACATGTTCTGTCGTAACAGGAATTTACAGAGGTCAGGAGTCCTGGTTCTTTTCCGTAGGAGCAAGACCGATGAAAGCGGCATTGCTCGAAAAGCAGTGGGAGATTCCGAAAGATGCTACAGATGAGCAGCTCACAGAGTATGCGAAACGCGTGGCAGCAGAATTCACTTATGGAAGCAATATGCGCGGAAGTGCGGAGTACAGACAGCACCTTGCAGAAGTTCTGCTTCGCAGAGAGATGCGCTCAATTTTAGATGAATATAATGCGGAGGAGAAATAGGATGGAAGTACAGTTTACTCTGAATGGAAAGAAAGTAAGCACAGAGATCGCAGCAGATACAGTCCTTTTGAACCTTCTGCGTGATCTTGGCTGTAAGAGTGTGAAATGTGGATGCGAGACAACAAACTGTGGTTTGTGTACAGTATGGATCGATGGAAAGTCCCGTCTGTCCTGCTCGGTTCTTGCAGCAAGCATTGACGGACATGAAGTAACAACACTTGAAGGACTGGAGAAAGAAGCTGCTGAATTTGGTTCATTTCTTGCACAGGAAGGTGCAGAGCAGTGTGGATTCTGTTCACCGGGATTCATTATGAATGTACTTGCAATGTTTCGTGAATTGAAGAACCCTTCTATTGAAGAAATCAAAGAATATCTGGCAGGAAATCTGTGCCGTTGTACAGGATACATGGGACAGCTTCGTGCAATCCAGAAATATATGGAAGTCAGAAATACAGCAGTTAACATTACAGTTAAGAAAATGGGCGGGGAGGAGTAAGAGTATGGAAAGAATAGATAAAGTTCAGAATCTGATTCCTGAAAAACCGGAATTTGTCCACAGCAATCAGGAAAAAAGAGAAGCTATAGAATCTCTGAAGATTGTAAACCGTCCTGTTGTAAAGAAAGATGCTGCTGCACTTGTTACAGGAAAAAGTGTTTATACAAATGACCTTGCACCGTCAGACTGCCTGATCGTTAAGGTGATCAGAAGTCCATATGCACATGCATTAATTAAAGATATTAATACAGCACGTGCCGAGGCAGTACCTGGAATCGAATGTGTTCTTACATATAAAGATTGTCCGGATAAAAGATTTACAATGGCTGGTCAGACCTATCCGGAACCAAGTCCGTATGACCGTCTGATCCTTGACCAGAGAGTACGTTTCGTTGGAGATGCAGCTGCAATCGTGGCAGGAACTTCAGAGGAAGCAGTTAAGAAAGCGATGAAGCTTGTTAAGATTCAGTATGAGGTTCTTGAACCGGTGCTTGATTTCCGTACAGCAAAGGACAACCCGATTCTTGTTCATCCGGAAGATAACTGGAGAAGCCTCTGCCCGGTTGGCGCGGACAACAAGAGAAATCTCTGTGCACATGACGTATGTGGAGATGGAGATGTAGAAGCAGTTCTTGCAAAATGTGATCATGTGATCGACCGCGTTTATCACACAAAGGCGAACCAGCAGGCGATGATGGAGACGTTCCGTACTTATACATATTTAGATGCATACGGAAGATTAAATGTTGTTTCATCTACACAGGTTCCGTTCCATGCGAGAAGAATCCTTGCACATGCGCTCGATATCCCGAAGAGTAAAGTGCGCGTGATCAAGCCAAGAATCGGTGGAGGATTCGGTGCAAAGCAGACCGTAGTTTCCGAAGTTTATCCGGCACTTGTCACATGGAAGACAGGAAAACCGGCGAAAATCATTTATACAAGAGAAGAGTCTTTGATCGCTTCTTCACCGCGTCATGAGATGGAACTTCATGTACGTCTGGGAGCAGATAAAGAAGGAAATATCAAAGCAATCGATCTCCATACACTTTCCAACACAGGAGCATTTGGCGAGCACGGACCGACAACTGTAGGTCTTTCCGGTCACAAGTCTATTCCGCTTTATGGAAAGGCAGAAGCATTCCGCTTCACATATGATGTAGTTTATACAAATGTAATGTCAGCTGGAGCTTACCGTGGATACGGAGCAACACAGGGACAGTTTGCGGTAGAGTCAGCCGTAAATGAACTTGCAGGAGTTCTTGGAATGGATCCAACAGTGCTTCGTGAGAAGAACATGGTACGCCAGGGTGATAAGATGCCGGCGTATTACGGAGAAATCACAAACAGCTGTACACTTGACAGATGTCTTGCAAGAGCAAAAGAAATGATCAACTGGGATGAAAAGTATCCATACCGTGATATGGGAAATGGAAAAGTTCGCAGTGTCGGAGTTGCAATGTCCATGCAGGGATCAGGAATCTCAGCAGTGGATACAGGTGCTGTTGAAATCAAAGTAAATGATGACGGATTCTACAGTCTGATTATCGGAGCTACTGATATGGGAACAGGATGCGATACGATCCTTGCCCAGATGGCAGCAGAGTGTCTTGAATGTAAACCGGAAGAAGTTGTTGTATTCGGAGTAGATACAGATATTTCTCCATACGATTGTGGTTCATACGCATCCAGTACAACTTATGTAACAGGACAGGCTGTTGTTAAGACTTGTGAATCCCTTCGCAAGAAAATCTGCGAGCGTGGCGCAGAGTATCTCGGATGTAAGCCGGAAGATGTAGATTTCGATGGAGAATATGTAACAGAGCTGGCAACAGGAAAGCAGATTTCAAGAAGTCAGATTGGAAATAATGTAATGTGCTTCAGCAACGCACCACTTTCCGCAAGCGAAGCATTTTCCTCACCGGTATCTCCACCGCCATTCATGGTTGGTATGGCAGAAGTTGAGATCGACAAAGAGACAGGTGTACTTGAACTGATCGATTACGTAGCAGTCGTAGACTGCGGAACAGTTATAAATCCGAACCTTGCGCGTGTACAGGTGGAAGGCGGAATCGCACAGGGAATCGGTATGGCACTGTATGAAGATGTTGTATATAACGAAAAGGGAAAGAACTTCAGCAATTCTTTGATGCAGTATAAGATCCCGACTCGTCTTGATGTCGGAACAATCCGCGTAGAGTTTGAGAGCAGCTACGAACCGACAGGACCGTTCGGAGCGAAGTCTATCGGAGAGATTGTAATCAATACACCATCACCGGCAATCAGCAATGCGATCCAGAACGCAACAGGAGTGATCATTAGAGAACTGCCGATGACAGCGGAGAAGATTTATAGAGGAATTTCTAGGCGTTAGACTTGGATTCGGGGAAGAATGAAGTGAAATAAGGAAGCTATCAACTACGATAACAACGAATGGAGTTGTAATATTGTAGTTGGTGGCTTTTTTCACGTTGACATTTTCGGATGATTTACAAGTGATATTAACTATGCTAAGATATAGGGACAGTAAGGAAGAACTGAAACACTATATTGATGAAAATAAAAAGTTTTTTCAGAATGTTGACTATGAAACGAGTCAGGCGATGAAAGCATTTTTGAACATGAAACAAATACCAGGTGAAACGGAGCAGAAGGAGGGGAAAGAAATGAACGCAGTAGAAGCTTTAGATGAATTACAGCGCAAAGCAAGACATGATGATAAACTAAGAGAACAGTTCATAAAGACAAGGGATGCAGAAGATCCTCTTGGTGCATTCTGCTCTGTATGTCGTGAGGCGGGGTATGAACTTTATCCGATGGATATTGTGCAGGCAGGAGATGAATTTTATGCCGCAATGAAGCGCAGTACGAATGGTGGTGGAGAGAATTCACCGGTGCTTACAGGAGAGGATGACCCTTATGAATTGTTTTTTGCAGGATTGATGGAACTATGATAAAGATAATTCGCGTTGGAAGAGAGCGCTTGCGAGAAGCGTACGAAATTGTAAATAAGGTAGACCAGAAAATGAACATTCCGGAATGGTTTGTTGCGGAACCATATGAAGAATTTGATTTCTGGATGAAGGAGGAACGAGGTCTTTTATATCTTGCTGTTGATGAAGAGGGCAAGGCAGGAGCCATGTTTTTCGTAATTTTACCGGGCATTCACCCGGATAATCTGGGATATGATCTTGGAATGGAGGAAGAGGAACTGAAGCTTTGTGCCTTGATGGATACAGCAGCTGTACTGCCAGAGTTTCGAGGACATCATTTACAATATGAAATGATGCAGCACGCGGAAGACGATTTGAGACAGATGGGATATCGCTACCTGCTTTGTACAGTGCATCCGGAAAATGTTTTCAGCAGATCAAATGTCATGAAACAGGAGTATCAGAAGATGCTTACGAAGGAAAAGTATGGCGGATTCTTAAGAGATATCTGGATGAAAAATATTATAGAATAAGAAAACAAACATCGGAATAAACATCTGATGTTTGTTTTCACAGAAATGCACTAACACGTTAATACGTGAAAAAGATAAAGCGAAATACTGATATAATATAGAAAAAAGAAAAGGTATGTGGTATACTCTCGACATAGCCTCTGGCAGGATTGCAGAAATGCCGAGGCATTCCTGAATGGAAACTGATAGAGATATTTAACGGCAGGCTGATGAAAGGAGCAATAAAATGGAGACATACATGCAGATGCTTGGAAGACTTGCAAAGAACGCATCCCGTGGGGCGGCAAAGCTTGGAACGAAGGCGAAGAACAGAGGGCTTCTTGCGGTTGCAAATGAACTTGTAGAAGAAAGTGAACTGATTTTACAGGAGAATGCAAAGGATATCGAAGCTGCGAAAGCGAAGGGTGTGAAACAGTCACTGATTGACCGACTGGCACTGACAGAACAGAGAATCGAGGACATGGCAGAAGGCCTGCGTCAGATTGCAGCACTTGATGATCCGATCGGAGAAGTGCTTGGTATGAAGACAAGACCGAACGGACTTCGCATCGGAAAGAAACGCGTACCGCTTGGCGTTGTTGGAATCATCTACGAATCCAGACCGAATGTGACAGCAGATGCATTTGGTCTTTGTTTCAAGACAGGAAATGCGGTTATCCTGCGCGGCGGAAGTGATGCGATCCACTCCAATCAGGCAATTACTCGTGCAATCAAGGAAGGACTCCGCAAAGAGAAGTTATCTCAGGATCTCATCCTTCTTGTGGAAGATACAAGCAGAGAAGTTGTAAATGAGATGATGAAGATGCATGGCTGGATCGACGTTCTGATCCCAAGAGGTGGAGCGGGACTCATTGCAAATGTAGTTGCGAACAGTACGGTTCCGGTAATCGAGACAGGAACAGGAAACTGTCATGTATATGTTGATGAGACGGCAGACGTTAAGATGGCAACAGACATTATCGAAAATGCGAAGACACAGCGTCTTGGTGTGTGCAATGCATGTGAGTCACTTGTGATTCATTCCAAGATTGCAGAGGCAGCTCTGCCGAAGATCGTAACAAGACTGAAAGAACATGGAGTAGAGATTCGTGGAGATGAGAGAGCACAGGCAATCAGTTCAGAGATTATCCCGGCAACAGAAGAAGACTGGGGAACAGAGTACCTGGATGCAATTATTTCTGTAAAGATTGTTGATTCCATCGATGAGGCAATCACACATATCAATACATATAATACAGGACATTCTGAATCCATTATTACAAAGGATTACGATAATGCATTGAGATTCCAGGATGAGATCGATGCGGCAGCGGTTTATGTAAATGCGTCAACAAGATTTACAGATGGATTCGAATTCGGATTCGGTGCAGAGATCGGAATCAGCACACAGAAGCTTCATGCAAGAGGCCCGATGGGACTTGAAGCTTTGACAACAACAAAGTATATTATCTTCGGAAACGGACAGATCAGAGGATAATATAGATAGAATAGTTGTAGAAAGAAATATTTAAAGTATCTTAATTGGTAAGTTTCATAATCCAGGTCAATTAGTGCAAGTTAAATAAACTTGTCTTTGACCTGGATTTTATGTATCATAATTCAAGTCAACAACATTTCTATAAAATTACATTCCCTCCCCCAAAAAGCATCCTATTAATAAAATAAGAAGAAAATAAAAAACTTATAAAAATAACAATCAGTGTTGACAAACAGAAATCGAGGTGCTATCTTAGTATCTGTAAGGTGTTAGCACTCAAAAACAAAGAGTGCTAATAACAAACAAAGGTGAACAGAAAGGGGAACACAGAGATGTCTGTAGAAGCTGAATTAAGTGAAAGAAAACTTACGATATTGAAAGCCATCATACAGAATTATCTGGAGACTGGCGAGCCGGTCGGATCACGAACCCTTTCAAAATACACAGATTTGAAATTAAGTTCCGCAACAATAAGGAATGAGATGGCAGATCTGGAAGATCTTGGTTACATCTTCCAGCCACATACATCAGCAGGAAGAATTCCATCAGATAAGGGATATCGCTTTTATGTGGATCTTCTGATGGAGAATAAGGAGCAGGAGATCAGCAGACGAGAGGATGCACTTCTTGAGAAGACAGATAAGGTCGAGAAGGTACTCCAGCAGGCAGCAAAGGTTCTTGCTTCGAACACCAATTATGCGACGATGGTTTCCGCACCGGTCAACAGCCGGAACACACTGAAGTTCATTCAGCTGTCACAGGTGGATGAAGAACAGATCGTAGCAGTTATCGTACTTGGTGGGAATGTGATCAAGAATAAGATCATCGAAGTTGGTGAAACCTTAAGTAATGAGAACCTGTTGAAGCTGAATATGCTTCTGAACACGACACTGAATGGATTATCCATTGATCAGATCACATTAGGTCTGATCGCCAGGTTGAAAGAACAGGCTGGTATCCACAGCGAAGTTGTCGGTCATGTACTGGATGCAGTGGCAGAGATCATTCATGTAGATAATGACATGGAGATCTACACAAGCGGCGCAACGAATATTTTCAAATATCCGGAGCTTAGTGATAAGCAGAGCGCACAGGAGATCATCAGTGCATTTGAAGAGAAACAGCAGCTGGCAGATCTGGTGACAGAGACACTGGCAAGTGAGGAGAACAACGGCATACAGGTTTATATCGGAGATGAAACTCCGGTTAAGACCATGAAAGACTGCAGTGTTGTTACCGCCACATATGAGCTGGGAGAAGGTATGAAAGGAACGATTGGAATCATCGGTCCGAAGAGAATGGATTATGAACATGTCATGAAGACGCTGAAAACGCTGCAAAGTGAGTTGGATGCGATTTATAATAAAGAACCCAAAGAGTAATAATAGGAAGGTAGAAAGCTGGTGACAGAGAACATGAGCAAAGAAGATATGCTAAAAGAAGCTGTTGAAGAGGCAAAAGCAAAGGCTGCAAAAGAGCAGGCAGAAGCTGAAGAGACAGTAGAAACAGAAGATGCCCAGGGAGTTGAGGCTGAAGCGAAAGAAGCAACAGAGGAAGCAACTGAGACTGAAGGAGATTCAGAAGCAGCATCAGAAGGTAAGAAAAAGTTCTTCGGAAAGAAAGAGAAGAAGGACAAGAAAGACGAGAAGATTGAGGAACTCACAGACCGCGTTACTCGTCAGATGGCAGAGTTTGATAACTTCCGCAAGAGATCTGAGAAGGAGAAATCCCAGATGTACGAGATCGGAGCGAAAGATATCATAGAAAAGATTCTTCCGGTTGTAGACAACTTCGAGCGTGGACTTGGTTCCGTACCGGAGGAGGAGAAGAATGCTCCGTTCGTAGAAGGAATGGAGAAGATCTACAAACAGCTTATGACTACACTGGAATCCGTTGGAGTAAAACCAATCGAGGCAGTTGGTCAGGAATTCAATCCGGATTTCCACAACGCAGTGATGCATGTAGAAGATGAGGGACTCGGTGAGAACATCATCGCAGAAGAATTCCAGAAAGGTTACATGTACCGTGAAAGTGTTGTAAGACACAGCATGGTAAAAGTAGCAAACTAATTTGATTTTTAACAAGATTCAGAGATTAGATAGAGGAGGAAATTTATCATGGGAAAAATTATTGGTATTGACCTTGGTACAACAAACAGCTGTGTAGCCGTTATGGAAGGTGGACAGCCAACAGTTATCGCGAATACAGAAGGCGCAAGAACAACACCGTCTGTTGTAGCATTTACAAAGACAGGAGAGCGTCTCGTAGGTGAACCTGCAAAACGTCAGGCTGTAACAAACGCAGCAAGAACAATCTCATCCATCAAAAGAGAGATGGGAACAGATTATAAAGTAGATATTGACGATAAGAAATATTCTCCACAGGAGATTTCTGCAATGATCCTTCAGAAACTGAAAGCAGATGCAGAAGGATACCTTGGTGAGAAAGTAACAGAAGCTGTTATCACAGTTCCGGCTTATTTCAACGATGCTCAGCGTCAGGCTACAAAAGATGCAGGTAAGATCGCAGGACTTGATGTAAAACGTATCATCAACGAGCCTACAGCAGCTGCACTTGCTTATGGCCTTGACAACGAGAAAGAGCAGAAGATTATGGTTTACGACCTTGGTGGTGGTACATTCGACGTATCTGTTATCGAGATTGGTGATGGAGTTATCGAAGTACTTTCAACAGCCGGTAACAACAGACTTGGTGGAGATGACTTCGACCAGAAGATCACAGATTACATGCTTGCAGACTTCAAGGCAAAAGAAGGCGTAGATCTTTCTGCAGATAAGATGGCTCTTCAGAGATTAAGAGAAGCTGCAGAGAAAGCAAAGAAAGAGCTTTCAAGTGCAACAACAACAAATATTAACCTTCCGTTCATCACAGCAACAGCTGAAGGACCGAAGCATTTCGATATGAACCTTACAAGAGCTAAATTCGACGAGCTGACAAGAGACCTCGTAGAAAAAACTCAGGAACCGGTAAGACGTGCACTTTCTGACGCAGGAATCACAGCTTCCGAGCTTGGACAGGTACTTCTCGTTGGTGGATCAACACGTATTCCGGCTGTTCAGGAAGAAGTTAAGAGACTGACAGGCAAAGAGCCTAGCAAATCCCTTAACCCAGATGAGTGTGTAGCACTTGGTGCTTCCGTACAGGGTGGTAAACTTGCAGGAGATGCAGGCGCAGGAGACATCCTTCTTCTTGATGTAACTCCACTGTCACTGTCTATCGAGACAATGGGTGGTGTAGCTACAAGACTGATCGAGAGAAATACAACAATCCCGACAAAGAAGAGCCAGATCTTCTCAACAGCAGCAGATAACCAGACAGCTGTAGATATCAACGTTGTACAGGGTGAGAGACAGTTCGCAAGAGACAACAAGTCCCTCGGACAGTTCAGACTTGATGGAATCCCGCCGGCTCCACGTGGAATCCCGCAGATCGAAGTTACATTCGATATCGATGCAAATGGTATCGTAAATGTATCTGCTAAGGATCTTGGAACAGGTAAAGAGCAGCATATTACAATCACAGCAGGTTCTAATATGTCTGATGACGATATCGATAAAGCTGTAAAAGAAGCAGCTGAATTCGAGGCTCAGGATAAGAAACGTAAAGAAGCAATCGATACAAGAAACGAAGCAGACGCTATGGTATTCCAGACAGAGAAGGCAATCAAAGAGGTTGGCGACAAAGTCGATGCTACAGAGAAGGCAGCTGTAGAGGCTGACGTTCAGGCACTGAAAGATATCCTTGCAAAATCTGCTCCGGAGAACACAACAGAAGAGCAGGTAGCAGAGATCAAAGCTGCGAAGGAAAAACTGATGGAGAGCGCACAGAAACTGTTCACAAAGATGTATGAGCAGGCAGGTGCAGCAGCAGGTGCAGGTGCACAGGCTGGTCCTACACCAGAAGCTGGTCCGGCTCCGGATGGTTTCCAGGGTGATGATGTTGTAGACGGAGATTACAAAGAAGTCTAAAATATAGAAAAGATGCCGGTAAGACAGAAGAGAAACAGGCAGCAGGGCATCAGATAAATGAAGCATGAAGAGAAATTCTACGGAGCTTTGTAGCTTCGTAGAATTTCTTGAGGTTAAGAAAGAGATACAGAAAGGTTAGTATTTGTGTTATGGCAGAGGCAAAGAGAGATTATTATGAGGTGCTCGGCGTAAGCAAAGATGTAGATGATGCTACAATCAAGAAAGCATACCGCCAGCTTGCGAAGAAGTACCATCCAGATATGAATCCAGGGGATAAAGAAGCAGAAATAAAGTTTAAAGAGGCTTCCGAAGCCTATGCCGTTCTGAGTGACGCTGACAAACGTCGTCAGTATGATCAGTTCGGCCACGCTGCATTTGATGGCGGTGCCGGCGGCGGAGCAGGTGGATTCGGTGGCGGATTTAACTTCAATGGAGCAGATTTTAGCGACATTTTCGGAGATATCTTCGGAGATATGTTCGGTGGCTCCAGAAGAGGCGGCGCAAGCAATGGTCCTATGAAAGGGGCTAATATCAGAAAGAGCATCCGCATCACATTCGAGGAAGCTGTCTTCGGATGCGAGAAAGAACTGGATCTTGTGCTGAAAGATCCTTGCGAAGACTGTCACGGCACAGGTGCAAAGCCTGGAACATCACCGGAGACATGTCCAAAGTGCGGTGGTAAAGGTCAGGTCGTATATACATCCCAGTCCTTCTTTGGAACCGTACAGAATGTACAAACATGTCCGAACTGTGGTGGTTCCGGTAAGATCGTGAAAGAGAAATGTCCGAAATGTGCAGGTACAGGATATACATCCAGCAGAAAGAAGATCAAAGTTACGATTCCGGCAGGTATTGATAACGGACAGAGCGTACGCATCCGTGAAAAAGGAGAACCGGGAGTTAATGGAGGACCGAGAGGAGATCTCCTCGTTGAGGTTAACGTATCCAGACATCCAATCTTCCAGAGACAGGATATGCATATCTTCTCAACCGTTGCGATTTCCTTCGCAGTGGCTACACTCGGTGGCGATGTGAAGATTCCAACTGTAGACGGAGACGTTCTCTACACAGTAAAACCGGGAACAAAGACAGATACAAAAGTACGTCTGAAAGGAAAGGGAGTTCCATCCCTTAGAAATACTCAGGTAAGAGGAGATCATTATGTAACATTAGTGATCCAGACACCGGAGAGATTAAGTGCAGAGGCGAAAGAGGCTCTGAGAAAATTCGATGAGCTCAGTGGAAATACACTTCATCAGCATGACGATCTTGCTACAAAATCTGAGAAATCAGAGAAAAAAGGCAAGAAAAAAGGATTCATGGATAAGATGAAAGAAGCCTTTGAAGATAAAGAATAAAAAGAATGATGAGAGCGGCAGATGCTGACTGAGAGGTTGGTGGCTGCCGCTTTTTAGCATATCTAGCGACGTAAGTCGCTAATACGCTGAAAAATATGATATGGGAATAATTGAAAAGCAGATTCAGGGAATCAAGGTTAAATAGATGATTTATAGCAAGTTTCTCTTGGTCTGGTTTTCCAAAATCTTAACATGTGTCAAATATCCAGCAAAACTCATATCCAAAAAAAATCCCCTTAGAACAGCTCCTTGTATTTACACGCGAAATCGGATATATTAGAAGATATTGGAAATGCGTTGCACGAAACATCCGCAGGCATCGTAGTTGTGGGTTTTGTCTCCAACATCTTTACAAATATAGCAGAAAGAAGGTGACTTTCATCGTGAATCAGATCGTTTTGACAGGAATGGTGCTTTCTGTCGCACCGGTGGGCGAGTACGACCGCAGAGTTGTCATACTTACAAAAGAACAGGGGAAGATCTCAGCCTTTGCAAAGGGATCAAGAAGACCAAACAGTCCTCTAGTGGGAGCGGTGAATCCATTTACTTTCGGTGAATTCACGATGTATGAAGGTCGTTCTTCCTACACAATTCAGTCTGTAAATGTATCCAATTATTTTTCGGAATTGAGAGCAGATGTGGTAGGCGCATATTATGGCTTTTATTTCCTTGAGGTTGCGAATTACTATGCGAGGGAACGGAATGATGAGCGGGAACTTTTGAAATTACTTTATCAGACGATGCGTGCGCTGACAAATCCACATCTTCCGAATCAGTTGATCCGTTATATTTTCGAGTTGAAAGTGCTGACAATCAACGGACAGGGACCGCAGGTGTTCCAGTGTGTACAGTGTGGCGACCGGACGAGGCCGGCAGTGTTCAGCGCGGCGAAGGGCGGACTTGTGTGTAATGAATGTGACGGGGAAGTGAGAGACGGAATGTTTCTCGACAGTTCTACGCTGTATACGATGCAGTATATTGAATCCAGTACAATTGAGAAATTATATACATTTAACGTGAAGCCGGAAGTGCTGGAGAAGTTTGGACGCGTGATGGGACGGTTGATGAAGATGTATGTAGATAAGGAGTTCAAGTCTCTGGAGATACTGCAGACATTGCTGTGATATTTGGGGTATTATTAAAAAATTCTCAACAACATTTAAGACATTGTGCAATTGTTGAATCATGAAAAAAATCATGCTATACTACGGTTATATCACCTGTTACATGACAGTGTGAAACGAGTGTATTTTGTTGTAAATGTAATAGTAGCAGAGGAAAGAAAAGAGAAAAATGATGGACGAGAACATTTTTATGAAGGAAAAGAAACCGATTTCTTTCGAAGACTACCTTGAATATGATGAGAACAGCAGGGGGAATCTTGGAGGAGAACTCCCTGTGATTGTATATCGGTTATTGGAATATTCTATAAAAGACGAGCTTGCGGTACGTTACGGAAGAGCAGAACAGGTTGAGATTTTCCGGAATGCGGGAAGGAAAGCGGGAGAATTTTTTGCACGTAAGATGCTGAATCTGAATCAGCCGCTGGATCAGTTTGTGGGTGAACTCCAGAAGAAGATGGCAGAAATGAAGATTGGAGTACTCCGTATTGAATCGGTAGACGAGGAGAGCGGGCAGATCATTCTGACCGTCTCGGAAGATGCGGACTGTTCGGGGCTTCCGGTGCTTGGTGAGACTGTCTGCAATTATGATGAAGGATTTATTTCCGGAATTTTATCTTTATACTCTGGAAAGGAATATGTAGCAGTGGAAACGGACTGCTGGGCTACAGGAGGCCGTGTCTGCCGTTTCCAGGCAGATGTAAGAGAAGGTGACGTTTAGAGTTATGGAAGAGAAAAACTGTGAGATATTATTTGAATATCTGAGGGATATTATATATGATTCCGAGAATGCAAAGTTGGATCTTGAACAGCTGGACGAACCTTTTTGGAAACTTGGAAAAGGTCTTCAATATCTGGATAAAGCGGTGAAAGAAGTGAAGCATTATTCGGCGGAGATTTCAAAGGGAAATCTGTCAATTGAAGCGCCGGGGCGAGATAATTTCCTCTGTGAGAATCTGAAGAATATCCATGCGAATCTGAACCATCTCACCTGGCAGGCAAAGCAGGTGGCGAAAGGGGATTATTCTCAGAGTGTTTCTTATCTGGGAGAATTTTCAGAAGCATTTAATACAATGACAAAGCAGTTGAAAGAACGAGAAGAGGAACTTGAAGAAGAGGCTTACAGAGACAAACTTACAGGGATTGGAAATCGTCATCTGTTCCATGAACGGGCGGAGACGATGCTTGCTACAGGAAAGAAGATTGTCTTTTGTTATTGTGATCTTGATCATTTGAAATATGTGAATGATCATTTCGGGCATCAGGAAGGGGATCGTTACCTGCTGTATTTCGTTGAGACGGTGAAGGCAAATATCCGGCCGGGAGATTTGTTCGTGCGTCTTGGCAGTGATGAGTTCTGTGTTGTGCTTTTGAACTGCTCTCAAGAGACCATGCAGGAAAAGTTTAGAAATGTACATGAAGCGTTTAGTCGGGAAGGTGCTGGTGATTATCCGAAGAACTTCAGTTATGGTATTATAGGACTCCCTGAAAGACATGATATTGTTTCTACAGATGAGATTTTGCAAAGAGCGGATGGAGTTATGTATGAATATAAGCGGAAACATAAAGAGAAGTACCTAAAACAGCTTGAAAAATAAGGCATTAGTCGTTATAATAGGAAACATTGATGTACAAAGGGGAATATCTTTAAAGGAAAATGTGAATAACTTCTGTGAAAAGATCAACTGGCGTGCATAAGTTATGTGAATAATGTAAATGATAAAAAAGAATGTGAGGAACATACAATGGTTGAAAAGACAATGGACAAGATCGTAGCACTTGCAAAGTCAAGAGGATTCGTATATCCGGGTTCTGAGATCTACGGCGGACTTGCCAACACATGGGATTATGGTAATCTTGGTGTTGAACTTAAGAATAATGTGAAGAGAGCATGGTGGAAGAAGTTCATTCAGGAGAATCCATACAATGTTGGAGTTGACTGTGCAATCCTTATGAACCCACAGACATGGGTTGCTTCCGGACATCTTGGAGGATTCAGTGATCCGCTGATGGACTGTAAACAGTGTCATGAGCGTTTCCGTGCAGATAAGATTATTGAAGATTATGCAGCAGAGAATGGAATCGAGCTTGAGAGCTCTGTAGACGGATGGACACAGGAGCAGATGGCAGCATTTATCGAGGATAATAACATTCCATGTCCGACTTGTGGAAAGCATGATTTTACAGATATCCGTCAGTTCAACCTGATGTTCAAGACATTCCAGGGTGTTACAGAGGATGCGAAGAACACAGTATACCTTCGCCCTGAGACAGCACAGGGTATCTTTGTAAACTTCAAGAATGTACAGCGTACATCCAGAAAGAAACTTCCATTCGGTATCGGACAGATCGGTAAGTCTTTCCGTAACGAGATCACACCGGGTAACTTTACATTCCGTACAAGAGAGTTCGAGCAGATGGAGCTTGAGTTCTTCTGCAAACCGGACACAGACCTTGAGTGGTTTGATTACTGGAAGAGCTTCTGTCTGAACTGGCTGTCATCTCTTGGACTGAAAGATGAAGAAGTACGTTACCGTGACCATGATCAGGAAGAGCTTTCCTTCTACAGTAAGGCTACTACAGACGTTGAGTTCCTTTTCCCATTCGGATGGGGCGAGCTGTGGGGAATCGCTGACCGTACGGATTATGACTTGACTCAGCATCAGAATGTATCCGGACAGGATATGACATACTTTGATGATGAGACAAAGGAGAAATACATTCCATACGTTATCGAGCCATCACTTGGTGCTGACCGTGTTGTACTTGCATTCCTTTGCAGTGCATATGATGAGGAGAATATCGGAACAGAAGAGAAACCGGATATGAGAACTGTACTTCATTTCCATCCGGCACTGGCTCCGGTTAAGATCGGTGTGCTCCCACTTTCCAAGAAACTGAACGAAGGCGCAGAGAAAGTATTTGCAGAGTTATCCAAGTACTACAACTGTGAGTTCGATGATCGTGGAAATATCGGAAAACGTTACCGTCGTCAGGACGAGATCGGTACTCCATTCTGTGTAACATATGACTTCGATTCTGAGGAAGACGGAGCTGTTACAGTACGTGACCGTGACACAATGGAACAGGAAAGAGTTAAGATTGAAGATCTGAAAGCATACTTCGAGAAGAAATTCGCGTGGTAAGATAAATAAGAAAAGCCCGGACTGTAGTTCACAGGTAAGCTTGTGGATTCAGTTTGGGCTGTTTCTTTATAACTTTAAAATAGCATGGAAGATAGAACAGGAGGAGAATGACATGGACAGAAAAAATGCATGGACAACTTACAGTAAGGAAGAGCTGGACAGATTAGAACAGGTGAATACAGAATACAAGAACTGCCTTGATGTCGGCAAGACAGAGCGCGAGTGTGTTGCACTGGCAGTTGAAAAGGCAAAAACAGAGGGATATAAGGATATCAGAGATATCATTAAAAATGGAGAAGAAGTGAAAGCCGGAGATAAACTGTATGCCGTGTGTATGAACAAAACAATTGCGCTGTTTCATATGGGTACAAAACCGCTGACAGAAGGTATGAATATTCTTGGAGCTCACATTGATTCTCCGCGTATTGACGTAAAGCAGAATCCTTTGTATGAAAATGAAGAGTTTGCTTATCTTGATACACATTATTATGGTGGAATCAAGAAATATCAGTGGGTGACACTTCCACTTGCCCTTCATGGAGTGATTGCAAAGAAAGATGGCACAACAGTTCAGGTAAGTATCGGTGAAAAAGAAGATGATCCGGTCTTTGTTATCACGGATCTGCTGATCCATCTCGCGTCGAAACAGATGGAGAAAAAGGCTGCAACGGTTGTAGAAGGAGAGAAGCTTGATCTTCTGATCGGAAGCCGCCCGATTGAGCAGGATGAAACATTAGAAGAAAAGGAAAAAGAGGCTGTAAAAGCAAATGTAATCAATCTTCTGAAACAATATTATGACATGGAGGAAGAGGATTTCCTCTCCGCAGAGCTTGAAATTGTTCCGGCAGGAAAGGCTCGTGACTGTGGATTGGATCGCAGCATGGTGCTTGCTTACGGACAAGATGATCGTGTGTGTGCATTCACATCCCTCTTTGCAATGCTCGATGTGGAAGAAGTAGAGCACACAGCATGCTGTATTCTTGTAGATAAAGAGGAAATCGGAAGTGTTGGCGCGACCGGAATGCATTCTCGTTTCTTTGAAAATACAGTTGCAGAACTTGTGGCACTGACAGAAGGGGAGTCTGACCTGAAAGTCAGAAGAGCGCTGATGAATTCCAGAATGCTTTCTTCTGATGTGAGCGCAGCTTATGATCCGATGTATGCTGAAGTATTCGAAAAACGCAGTTCTGCATTCTTTGGAAAAGGACTCGTATTTAATAAATTTACGGGTGCCCGTGGAAAGAGCGGTTCCAATGACGCAAATGCAGAATATCTTGCAAAGATCAGAAATGCAATGGATGCGCAGAGTGTTGCATACCAGTTCGCTGAACTTGGAAAAGTAGATGCCGGCGGTGGTGGAACAATCGCTTACATTATGGCAAATTATGGCATGGAAGTCATCGACAGCGGTGTCGCAGTGTTGAGTATGCATGCGCCGTGGGAAGTGACAAGCAAGGCAGATGTGTATGAAGCTTATAAGGGATATAAGGCATTTATTGAAGAAATGAGATAAGGGCAGAAAATTGTATATTAATCACAAAAAAATAGTTATTTCCAAGTTCTTATAAAGCATGGATAACTATTTTTTTGTGCATGTTGTATATTGTATGAAGATTAATGCAAATATGCAAAATGACAGCCTGATGGACAATGTGTTTACAATTTGTGAAAGATAGGTTAACCAATATGAAAAGTATACAAAAAGTATTTGTAAAAATTGTATATAATTACGGACAAAAGACTTGACTCATAAGTATAAAACCATTAAAATATTATATGCGAAATAAAATTATTTTATTTGTAAAAATTATTTTAGGAGGTCATTGATCATGGCAAAATGGGTTTATATGTTCACTGAAGGTAACGCAGATATGAGAAACCTTCTCGGTGGAAAAGGCGCAAACCTGGCAGAGATGACAAATCTGGGTCTTCCTGTACCACAGGGATTCACAGTAACAACAGAGGCTTGTACACAGTACTATGAGGATGGCAGACAGATCAACGATGAGATTATGGCTCAGATCATGGAAGCTATCGATAAGATGGAAGGAATTACAGGTAAGAAATTCGGAGATAAAGAGAACCCGCTTCTCGTTTCCGTACGTTCAGGAGCTAGAGCTTCTATGCCTGGTATGATGGATACAATTCTTAACCTTGGACTTAACGAAGAGGTTGTTGAGACACTGGCAAAAGCTTCAGGCAACCCACGTTGGGCTTGGGACTGCTACAGAAGATTCATCCAGATGTTCTCTGATGTAGTTATGGAAGTTGGTAAGAAATACTTCGAAGAACTGATCGACAAGATGAAAGAAGAGAAAGGTGTTAAACTTGACGTAGAGCTTGACGCTGATGATCTTAAGAAACTTGCAGAGCAGTTCAAGGCTGAGTACAAAGAGAAGATCGGTGAGGACTTCCCTACAGATCCTAAGGTACAGCTTATGGAAGCTGTTAAGGCTGTATTCCGTTCATGGGATAACCCGAGAGCTAACGTATACCGCCGTGACAATGACATCCCTTATTCATGGGGAACAGCTGTTAACGTACAGATGATGGCATTCGGTAACATGGGAGATGACTGTGGTACAGGTGTTGCATTTACACGTGACCCAGCTACAGGAGAGAACGGTCTGTTCGGAGAGTTCCTGACAAACGCTCAGGGCGAGGACGTTGTTGCCGGTGTTCGTACACCAATGCACATTTCCGAGATGGAGCAGAAGTTCCCAGAAGCATTTACACAGTTCAAAGAAGTTTGCAACACTCTGGAGACACACTACAGAGATATGCAGGACATGGAGTTCACTGTAGAGCACGGTAAACTGTACATGCTTCAGACACGTAATGGTAAGAGAACAGCTCAGGCTGCTCTTAAGATCGCTTGTGATCTTGTAGATGAAGGAATGAGAACAGAGGAAGAGGCTGTTGCAATGATCGACCCTCGTAACCTTGATACTCTGCTTCACCCACAGTTCGACGCTGCAGCACTGAAAGCTGCTACACCAATGTCTAAAGCACTTGGAGCATCTCCAGGAGCTGCTTGTGGTAAAGTCGTATTCACAGCTGATGACGCTGTAGAGTGGGCTGCAAGAGGAGAGAAAGTTATCCTTGTTCGTCTTGAGACATCACCAGAAGATATCACAGGTATGAAGTCTGCTCAGGGTATCCTGACAGTTCGTGGTGGTATGACATCTCACGCAGCTGTAGTTGCTCGTGGAATGGGAACATGCTGCGTATCTGGTTGTGGTGACATCACAATGGACGAAGCTAATAAGAAATTTACACTTGGTGGAAAAGAATTCCACGAGGGAGATGCAATCTCACTTGATGGATCCACAGGTGCTATCTATGACGGAATCATCCCGACTGTAGACGCTACAATCGCTGGTGAGTTCGGAAGAATCATGGGATGGGCTGACAAGTACAGAACTATGAAGGTTCGTACAAACGCTGATACACCGGCTGACGCTAAGAAAGCTCGTGAGCTTGGTGCAGAAGGTATCGGACTTTGCCGTACAGAGCATATGTTCTTCGAAGGCAACAGAATCGACGCATTCCGTGAGATGATCTGCTCAGAGACAGTTGAAGAAAGAGAAGCAGCTCTTGCTAAGATTCTTCCAGAGCAGCAGGGAGACTTCGAGAAACTTTACGAAGCTCTTGAAGGTAACCCGGTTACAATTCGTTTCCTTGACCCACCGCTTCATGAGTTCGTTCCTACAGAGGAAGAGGACATCAAGAAACTGGCTGACGCTCAGGGCAAAACAGTTGACCAGATCAAAGCTATTATCGACAGCCTGCACGAGTTCAATCCAATGATGGGACACCGTGGATGCCGTCTTGCAGTTACATATCCAGAGATTGCTAAGATGCAGACAAGCGCTGTTATCCGTGCAGCAATCAATGTAAAGAAAGCTCATCCGGATTGGAACGTAAAACCTGAGATTATGATCCCACTTGTTGGAGATATTAAAGAGCTCAAATATGTTAAGAAATTCGTTGTAGAGACAGCTGACGCTGAGATCGCAGCAGCTGGAAGCGACCTTGAGTACGAGGTTGGTACAATGATCGAGATCCCAAGAGCTGCTCTTACAGCTGACGATATCGCAAAAGAAGCTGACTTCTTCTGCTTCGGAACAAACGACCTTACACAGATGACATACGGATTCTCCCGTGATGACGCTGGTAAGTTCCTCGATGCTTACTATGATGCTAAGATCTTCGAGAACGATCCATTTGCAAAACTGGATCAGGTTGGTGTTGGCAAGCTCATGAAGATGGCTATCGAACTCGGAAAACCAGTTAATCCAAACCTGCATGTAGGTATCTGTGGAGAGCACGGTGGAGATCCAAGCTCTGTAGAGTTCTGCGACAGCATCGGACTTGACTATGTATCCTGCTCACCATTCCGTGTACCGATCGCTCGTCTTGCAGCAGCACAGGCAGCAATTGCCAAGAAGAACGCTTAATTATAGTTGTTAGTAGATTATACATAGAAGCTTCTTTGGAAGTACACTGACAAGTGAATTATAAAAAATAGAATCTCCCCTCATATCTGATGGAATCAATTAGATTTCATTCGGTGTGAGGGGAGATTTTTTTGACTTTATATTGGGAAAGTGTTATTTAGGGGAGGATTTGGAAGCGGTTCAATGACTTGATTAGCAGAAATTCTATTTGGTCAACGAAAGCGGGGAAACGTTCCCCAAGAACTGTAAAAATACAAAGTTGGTCAAAATAATCATGTTACGCATAAGATTAATTCCAAATAAAGATTATGCAGTAAATCAGCGAGTATGATAGAAAAAAACAGTGAAAATGCATAAAAAATAAGAAAATATAAAAAATTAACGCAGAAAGTTTTATTTGTTATATTTGAAATAAATAAACCGGTTCATTTATTAGGAAGGAGGCATTTATGACAAGAAAGATAAATGTTATTAGTGCGTTTTTTAAGAATTCTTTACGGTTAAAACTGTGCAAATTGCACTAACAAAAGAAATGAAAATTGTATAACACGACAAAATAAACAAAAAGTATAATGGTCTCATAAATTAAGACACTTTTTCGGACAGTTTTTAATGAATCTGATATACTTAAACCAGTATGAAAGAAAGGATCCATTATCATGTCCAGACAAAGAAGAAATTTCAATGCCAAATTC
>SKEW01000624.1_pt1 | contig 29793 bp, 22 predicted proteins | sample 4841441 | NCBI WGS metagenome assembly SKEW01 (sample SAMN11008799, study PRJNA524170) | human gut metagenome | isolation source: fecal sample from pouch patient p41 | place: Israel: Tel-Aviv | reverse complement strand
CGCAGCAACATAAGGAGGATGCCGTGGCACTTACGGCTGAGGAAAAGCAGGAAATCATCAAGACTTACGCTACCCACGAGGGTGACACCGGCTCCCCGGAGGTCCAGGTTGCTCTGCTGACCAAGCGTATCGCTGATCTGACCGAGCACCTCAAGGAGCACAAGCATGATCACCACTCCCGTCGTGGTCTGCTGCTGATGGTCGGCGATCGTCGTCGTATGCTTGATTACCTCAAGCGCGTTGACATCAACCGTTACCGCTCCCTGATTGAGCGTCTGGGTCTGCGCCGATAGTAAAATTCTTCCGCCCGAATGCCTTCCTTGGCGTTCGGGCGTTTTTTGCATGACAGCCGCGTTGAGGAAAAGACAGTTTGAAAGCCCAAGGTTTAGGGCGCATGAGGTCTAGAATCTAAAGATGAGGAAGCGACGAAGGTAACGTCGCGTCACGCATGCAGAAATCGGTTGGAGTCCGCTGAAGAGGACTGCCGATAGTTGGTAAAAGAAAAAGAAAAAAGGAGGAACCCTATGGAGGGTCCCGAAATCAAGGCTGTTGAAGCCGTAATTGATAATGGTTCGTTTGGTAAGCGCACGTTGCGCTTCGAGACTGGTCGTCTCGCCCAGCAGGCGGATGGTGCCGTCGCCGCCTATCTTGACGATGATTCGATGATTCTGTCGACCACCACCGCCGGTTCCAGCCCGAAGGAAAACTACGACTTCTTCCCGCTGACCGTGGACGTGGAAGAGAAGATGTACGCCGCCGGCAAGATCCCGGGATCGTTCTTCCGTCGTGAAGGCCGCCCGAGCTCCGAGGCTATTCTCGCTTGCCGCATTATTGACCGCCCGCTGCGCCCGTTGTTCCCGCACACGCTGCGCAACGAAGTGCAGGTTGTGGAAACCGTGCTCGCCGTCAACCCGGACGATGCTTACGATGTTATCGCTCTGAACGCTGCTTCCGCTTCCACCATGATTTCCGGTCTGCCGTTCGAAGGCCCGGTTTCCGGCGTTCGCCTGGCTCTGATCGACGGCCAGTGGGTCGCTTTCCCGCGTTGGAGCGAGCGTGAGCGCGCCGTGTTCGAAATCGTGGTTGCCGGCCGCGTGGTGGAGAACGGCGATGTCGCCATCGCTATGATCGAAGCCGGCGCAGGCAAGAACGCCTGGCACCTCATCTACGACGAAGGCCAGACCAAGCCGGACGAGGAAGTCGTTGCCGGTGGTCTTGAAGCAGCTAAGCCGTTCATCAAGGTGATCTGCGAGGCTCAGGCCGAACTCAAGAACATCGCTGCGAAGGAAACCAAGGAATTCCAGCTCTTCCCGGAGTACACCGAAGATCTGTACAACCGTATCGATGAGATCGCTCACGCTGATCTCGACGAGGCTCTCTCCATTGCCGAGAAGCTGCCGCGCCAGGATCGCATTCATGAGATCAAGGAAGGCGTCAAGGCCACTCTCGCCGGTGAATTCACCGACATGGACGATGCCGAAAAGGAAAAGGAGATCGGCAATGCGTTCAAGGAGCTGCAGCGCCAGATTGTGCGTCGCCGCATCCTGACCCAGGATTATCGCATCGATGGCCGTGGCCTGCGCGACATCCGCACTTTGTCCGCTGAGGTAGACATCGTTCCGCGCGTGCACGGTTCCGCACTGTTCCAGCGTGGCGAAACCCAGATTCTGGGCGTTACCACCCTGAACATGCTCAAGATGGAACAGCAGATCGACGCACTGTCCGGTCCGCAGTCCAAGCGTTACATGCACAACTATGAGATGCCGCCGTACTCCACCGGTGAAACCGGTCGCGTCGGCTCCCCGAAGCGCCGCGAAATCGGTCACGGTGCTTTGGCGGAGAAGGCTCTCGTGCCGGTGTTGCCGAACCGCGAGGAGTTCCCGTACGCCATCCGTCAGGTCTCCGAAGCCATTGGCTCCAACGGTTCCACCTCCATGGGCTCCGTGTGCGCATCCACCCTGTCGCTGCTCGCCGCAGGCGTGCCGCTGAAGGCTCCGGTTGCCGGCATCGCCATGGGCCTCGTGTCCGGTGATGTTGACGGCCAGCACATCTTCAAGACCCTGACCGATATTCTCGGTGCTGAAGACGCATTCGGCGATATGGACTTCAAGGTCGCAGGCACCTCCGAGTTCATCACCGCCCTGCAGCTCGACACCAAGCTCGATGGCATTCCGGCAGACATTCTTGCCTCCGCTCTGCAGCAGGCTAAGGAAGCCCGCACCACCATTCTCGAAGTCATCAACGAGTGCATCGATGGCCCGGCCGAGATGAGCCCGTATGCTCCGCGCATCATCACCACCACCGTTCCGGTCGACAAGATCGGCGAGGTCATCGGCCCGAAGGGCAAGATGATCAACCAGATTCAGGAAGAGACCGGTGCGGAGATCGCCATCGAAGATGACGGTACCGTGTTCATCTCCTCCGAGGGTGGCGACGGCGCTGAAAAGGCCAAGCAGATCATCGAACAGATCGCCAACCCGCACGTTCCTGAAGCCGGCGAAACCTACAACGGCAAGGTTGTGAAGACCACCTCCTTCGGTGCCTTCGTGAACCTGACCCCGGGCACTGACGGTCTGCTGCACATCTCCCAGATCCGTAATCTGGCCAACGGCGAGCGTATCGACGCCGTCGAAGACGTGCTCAAGGAAGGCGACACCGTTGAGGTAGTCGTGCAGGGCGTTGACGATCGCGGCAAGATCTCCTTGGCCATTCCGGGCTTCGAAGATCAGGAATCCTCCGCTCCGCGTCGCGAGCGTTTCGATCGCGATGACCGTCGTGGCAGCCGTGGCCGTCGTGATGATCGTCGTTCCGATCGTGACGATCGTGATTATGATGATCGTCCGCGTCGTCGTCGTTCCGATCGTGAGATGACCGCGACTATGATGATCGTCCGCGTCGTCGTCGTTCCGATCGCGATGACCGTGATTACGATCGTGATGACCGTCGTTCCGACCGTCGCCGCAGCAGCCGCCGCGACGACCGCAACCCGCGTTACGCAGCCGACGAGAACTACGACGAGTACCGTGCCGATCGCGAAGAGCGTTCCGAGCGTCCTCGCCGCCGCGTCCGCCGCGACTTTGATCCTTTTGAGGACTGATGTCCTCAAGGATCCCTCGCAGCATAGCTGACTGAAGTGCCCTGTACCGAAAGGTGCGGGGCACTTTTCGTTTCATGCAGAATACATAAAAATGAGACACGGGTATGAGTTTTGCCATAACGTACCTAGATGTATGCAAGAATGGTTTGAAGAGCCATTAACGAGGGAGTCGTCATGGGCGTTGTCATTATCATTGCTGTCATCGTTGTACTTATTGTGCTTTGGGCCGTCAGCGCCTACAACGGGCTGGTCACGCTACGAAATCGTGTGAAGAACGGCTGGGCGCAGATCGATGTGCAGCTTAAGCAGCGTACCGATCTTATTCCGAACCTGGTGGAAACGGTCAAAGGTTATGCGGCCCACGAATCCCAAGTGTTCACGCAGGTCACGCAGGCCCGTGCCGGCGTGGTGCAGGCCGCGCAAAGCGGTGACGTGGCGCAGCGCATCGCCGCGGAAAACCAGTTGAGCCGCGCGCTCATGAATCTGCAGGTTGTGTCTGAAAACTATCCGCAACTGCAGGCCAATACGAATTTCATGGATTTGCAGAGTCAGCTGAAATCGTTGGAAGAAAAGATCGCTTACGCACGCCAGTTCTACAACGATGTCGTGCAGAAGTACAATACCCAGACCGAGGTTGTGCCGACCAATATTATCGCCGGCTTGTTCCATTTCGAACAGGCTCCCTACTTCCAGGTGGACGAAGCGGATCGTCAGGTTCCGCAAGTTAAGTTCTGACATGCATGTAAAGCCCCGTCCGATAACGATGGGGCTTTACTGTTCAATTCGGCTGGTACGGCCATCTGTTGTACGGCCATGTGAGGGAAGAAGAAGCGAGAAAGAGGGATTATGGCGGCCAAACAGCATGCGTCACGAGCGGTGCGCAGCTTCGGTATTGCAATCGTTGTTACCGTTGGTATTGTAGCGGCCTTGCTGCTGTTCATGGCATCGGATGACGGCGGGGCCGATCTGAGCTACAAAACGCTCGACTATGATGTGCAGGTGCAGAGCAATGGCGATTTGAAGGTCACCCAGCATATCGACATGAAACTCGCCGACCGCAGCGACGACGACGGCGATCATCCATGGAAGCAGCTGTATCAACAGTACACGTTGAAGGAAAGCGATCTGACCAATATCACCGATATCAGCGTGCGCAATGCAACAACGGGGGAAGCCTACCAGCAGGGCGATATCGCAATCCCAAGCAGCTACAGCACCGACGAATGGAATCGAGAACATGCGAAGCAGTGGTATATCGCCGATGTCTCGCAAGGCGACAGCAATCCGCAGCCGTTCGATCCCGCAAAAGACGGTCTTGTTTCCGGCAATACCGACGATCGTTCCAAGAAGATCGAAATCGGGTGGAACATTCCCTCCATCACATCGGCAAGCAGCCTAAAATTCGACGTGACCATGACCATGCAGGGCGTGACTACCGCCTATCAAGACATGGCCACGTTCCAATGGGAGCCGTTCGGCGTGAGCAATCAGATTCCCATCGGCAAAGTCACCGGCACCGTCACGTTCCCGGATGGCATCACGGTAGATAATTCATGGGCTTGGCTGCACACCGAACGCACGTCCACCACCGAACGTGGTGATAAAGGGTCGCTGCAGTTCACCGTGCACGACGTTCGTGCCGGCGACTATGTTGACGTGGTCGCCATGTTCGACGTTGGTGTGACCGGTGGCGTGCAACGCACCAGAGATACCACCATCAAAAACGGCATTATGAAAAGCGAAGCTAAGCAGGAACAGCAGTGGCGCGACCAACAGCGCAAACAAGCGCGCATCCGCCTGATCACATGGATCGCCATTGCAGTGGTCGGACTGGTCTTGTGTGTGATCGCCATCATCTTCGCGTTGCGCAGCTTCAACCGTTCGCAATATCATGGCGGCGTCGAGTATTGGCGCGACGAACCGGAAATGAGTCCTGCCAGCGCTGCGGAGCTGCTGCATATGGTCGACAACAAGCATTCGAGCACGCTGACGAGCCGAAAAATGTCGGCTTCCGTGCTCTCGCTCGCTTCGCGTGGAGCAATCGCCATTTATCCGGGGCCGGCCGCCATGTATCGGGGCATTGATATGAGCCAGGCGAACAATGCTGACATTGCACGGATGATCGCCAACGATCCCGCTCGAACCCGCGATGTGGGCAAAACCAGTACGGTGGTGATACTTCCCGTGGTATTTGACAACGTGCAATCGTTGCCGTTGCGCCCGAGCGAGCAGGCCGCGCTCGACTTGCTGGTGACGGCGTCCGAACGCATCGGCTCTCCGGTGTTCGATCTGGATCAGATGAACGAGAATTTCTCCGATTGGGAGAACGGCTACAAGCTTCAGGAGAAATTCACGAATACGTGCGACAACGAATTCGCCATGCTGGGCGCCACGTCGATATGTGGTGGGGGAGCGTTTGCCGCGGGCATTTGCGCTGTGACGCTGGCATTCCTGTCCATGCTGTATTTCGGAGCCATCGGCAATCTTGCGTTGTTCGCGGTGATTTCCGCGCCGATGATGTTTGCTTCCGTGTTCGCGTTGAGCTACCTCAGACTGAAGGGGCTTACCGATAATGGGCAGTATCTTGCTGGCCAGGTGCTCGGATTGAAGCATTATATGGAGGATTTCAGCGAATTCAAGGATCGCGGTGTGACGGATATGACGTTGTGGGGCCGGTATATGGTGTATGCCACTGCGTTCGGCATTTCCGAAAAGGCGATGAAGCAGCTGTTGAAGGCATATCCGCAATTGGCTGATCCGCATTGGCTTGATAATAATGCTTCCGATTCGCTGCTGTATTGGAGTTATCGTTCATGGTATTTCGACCATCGTTACGCCGGTCCTGCTTCGTTTGATACGAATTCGATGGATTTCTCGCAATTCAGCGCCAATTTTGGTGATATTGGCGCGCAGTTGGAATCAGGTTTCGCTGATATTCAATCGACGATTTCGGCGGCGTCGCCGTCCGGAAGTTTCAGTGGTTCCGGCGGCAGTTTCTCCGGTGGCGGTTTCGGCGGTTCGTCCGGCGGTTCCGGTGGCGGCAGTTTCGGCGGTCGCTGATCCACTGCGGTATGACGCATCGCAACGTATTGCATCGCAACACAATCTATCAAATCATGATTTATCAAATCGTAATTTGACAAATCGTAATTTGTATAATTACGATTTGATGTATGACGTTTATAGGCAGACAAGATGAACTGGCGTTTCTGGAAGACTGCTATGCCAGCAACAAAGCGCAACTGGTAGTGCTGTATGGTCGTCGCAGAGTGGGAAAAACGGAACTGCTGGCGCAATTCGCGCGAAACAAGCAGCATGTGTTCTTCGCATCTCCATCGGCGACCAAAGATGAACAACTCGCTGCTTTCTCGCGTCAGATGTTCGAAGCGGGAGCACCGGCAGGCCGATATCTGCAACAGTATTCCGATTGGGAATCAGCGCTGGCTGACATAGTCAATCTTCCAACGCAAGACGGAAAGCGCAGATTAATCATCATCGATGAATTCCCCTATCTTGCGAAAAGCGATTCCTCCTTGCCTTCCGTACTACAGAATCTTTGGGATCACACATTGAAGGATTCCAACGTCATGATGGTGCTGTGCGGCAGCTCCATGAGCTTCATCGAAAAAGAGATGCTTTCGGAAGAATCGCCATTATACGGGCGTGCCACCGGCATACTGAAGCTCCTGCCGATGCCGTATTGGGATGCCGCGCAATTCTTCCCCGATTACAGTGCGCAAGACAATGCGCTCGTGTATGCCATACTCGGCGGAATTCCGCATTATCTGGCGCAATTCGATCCTAGCGAAAGCGTCGAAAACAATATTCGGCGGACGATCCTGCGCCGCGGCATGCCCTTGTACAGCGAAACGGAATTTTTGATGCATCAGGAATTCCGTGAGCCGGCAACCTACAACACTATTCTGCAGGCTGTGGCGTTGGGAGCCACCCAACTGAACGATATAGCCCAGCGAACCATGCTTTCCGGTTCGGCGGTGAGCACGTACCTCAAGAACCTTATGGAAGTGCATATTGTGGAGCGTGAGTTTCCAGTGGATGCTAAGCCTGTGGAGCAGTCCAAGGCCATGCGCGGACTCTACCAGGTGTCTGACAGTTTCTTCCGTTTTTGGTATGCGTTTGTAGGGTCGAACCGTTCGGAACTGGAAATAGGGGATGCGAAAGGTGTGTACGAATACGAGATAGCACCATATTTGCATGATTTTGCGGCGGCTCCATTTGAGCGCATGTGCGCGGATTGGCTACGTCGAAAGAGCATGCAAGGCGAGCTTGGTTTCCGTGCGAGTCATGTTGGGCGTTGGTGGGATTCCACGCGTGAAATCGACGTTGTTGCCATCGACAAGACGAACGCACATGTGCTGGTCGGCGAATGCAAATTCCGCAACAAGCCCATGGATAACGCCATGCTTGAGTCATTGCGTAACAAATCGTTGGCGCTTAAGGGGGGCGATCGCGCGTACTATCTGTTCTCGTTAAACGGTTTCGATGGGGGAGTGCAAGCCGTAGCTGATCGCAATCCAAGCGTGAAACTTATCGGCATCGACGATTTGTACGACCTGTAGCGGAATGTCGGTTGAGCTGTGGGGCTGTTGATTGGGGTGGCTGGTAAGGTTGCATTCGGAAAGACACTCTGTACGTTATTGAAGGAGATCGGAATGGCTTTGTTCCGTAATCTTGGACCGTTCCACACCACGGCTATCGGTCATGGTGAAATGCCGTTGACCATTGAAAACAATCGTGGTCACGATGTCGGTATCGAAACATTGCACGCCTCGTTGGATGCCGGATGCCGTCACATCGACACCGCTTGGGCGTACTACACGCCGGGCGAAGAGGAACAGACCGGCGAAAAGCTGGTGCGTGAGGCGCTTGACTCGTGGAAGGGCCCGCGTGAGGAAGTCACCGTGGCCACCAAGGTGGGCTTGCGCCGCGCTTGGGAGGGTGACAAGCCGGTTTGGCCGCGTGACGGCAAGCCGGAGCATCTGATCGAATACGGCAAGCAGTCCGCGATGGCGCTTGGCGTTGACAGCATCGATCTGCTTTACCTGCACCGTCATGATCCGGAAGTGCCGTACAACGAGTCCTGCGAAGGCATCAAGGCGTTGCTCGATCAGGGCGTGGCCCAGTGGGCGGGTGTTTCCAACGTGAGCATCGAACAGCTGAAGATCGCGCAGGAGATTCTCGGCGACAAGCTTGTGGCCGTGCAGAACCAGTATTCCCCAATTCATCTGGACACCCAAGACACGCTTGACTATTGCGCCGAGCAGGGTCTGGCATTTGTGTGCTGGAGTCCGTTGGGTGGCTACCGTCACCCGTACGACGAGCACCTGTTCGATCCATTCCGCGAGGTGGCCGAAGCCCGTGGCGTGAGCTACCAGCGTGTGGTGCTCGCATGGGAGCTGGCCAAGGGCGACCACATGTTCGTGATTCCTGGCGCCCACCGGCCGGAAACTATTCTCGATTCCCTCAAGGCCGACGAGCTCGAACTCACCGAAGCGGAGCTCGCCAAACTCGGCTGAGTGTCATATTCGCAACGATTTGCATCAAGGCGTCCGTCCCCACGATGGACGCCTTTGTTTTTCCGCATGTGTTTTTCCGTGTATGTATTTCCCGGATGCGGCAGAAGTGTCCCGTGAATAGTTGAGAATATAGAGCGGAAAAATCGAGTAAGAGGAACAAGCGTGCAAAGAAGAAATAAGCCTGAAGTATTGGCTCCCGCGGGCAATCTGCGAGGACTGAAAACCGCCGTTGATTACGGTGCGGACGCCGTCTACTGCGGAGGCAAGGCGTTCGGCATGCGCTCGGCGCCGAAAAACCTGAGCTTGGAGGATTTCGAAGAAGGCTCCCGTTACGCGCATGAGCGTGGCGCCCGCGTGTATGTGACCTGCAATGTGTTGCCGCGCAACAACGAAGTCGAAGCGATGCGCGAATACATTGGCCAGCTCAAAGACACCGGCGTGGACGCACTGATCGTTTCCGACATTGGCGTGATGCTCATGGCCCGCGAAGTGGCGCCGAACCTGGAACTGCATGTGAGCACGCAGGCGGGAGTCACCAACTATCAGGCAGCGAACGCCTTCTATCAGTTGGGTGCACGCCGTGTGGTGCTCGCCCGCGAAATGGATCTGCAGGCCGTGCGAGACATTCGCGCACGCATCCCCGACGATCTTGACATCGAATGCTTCGTGCATGGCGCGATGTGCATGGCGTTCTCCGGTCGTTGTCTGTTTTCCAATTATCTGACCGGACGTGACGGCAATCATGGCGAATGTGCTCAACCGTGCCGCTGGAAGTATTCCATAGTCGAAGAAAAGCGCCCCGGCCAGTATTTTCCGATAGAACAGACCAAGGAAGGCGCATATCTGTTCAATTCGCAGGATATGAACATGCTTGCGCATATCGACGATCTGCTTGATTCGGGCGCTACCAGTCTGAAAATCGAAGGTCGTTCCAAGAGCGCCTACTATATTGCGGCGATGACGAACGCTTACAAGACCGCTGTTGACGCATACATGGTGCAACGTGGTTTTGAAGACGAGGATGGCACTGTGCTGAAGCCGTTCCACGATCGTGTGATTCGTCCGTCCGATCCGGATTACGGCAAGCCGGAAACCACCGATTCGATTATGGAACATGCGGATGGCGCGTTCGCAGGAAAGCCGGATATTGCAGCCGTTCCCGTCGCTTCTGCCGGCGAACCGGATGATCTGAGCTACCATGCCCGCAGCACAAGGCGTAAATCGAACACGGCTGCCGAAATCCTGCCGGAAGGCTGGTATCACGCCGGCGTGCGCCCCGCGGAGCATGTGTCGCTGCCTGACTGGCTGCTGGACGAGCCAGACAAGGTGGCGCACCGCGACTATTCCACCGGCTTCTACTATCCGGAGCACAAAGTGCAGCAAAGCACCGATCGTTCCGCGTATTTCCGCGCATGGCTGGTGGTCGGCGAAGTGCTTTCGTGGAGTCCGGAAGACGGCGGTCGCGTGACCATTATGAGCCGCAACAAGATCGAAGCCGGTCAAGAGGTTGAATTCGTGCTTCCGGGCGCGGCTCCGCTCACCTATACCGTTCCGGCTGGCGGATTCCGCGACGCCGATGGGCATTGGGTCGAAGCCATCAACAATCCGGCGCATGTGTTCTCCATGCCATGCCCGCAGGAAGTGCCGGTGAACGCGGCCATCCGATCGCGCACCAAAAAGCCGACGCTCAAAGCGGAATAATTGCGAAAAACATCGTACAGGTGTAGAAAATCAGCAGAAATTATAACCAAATAATTGTAGAACAATCAAGGAAAACAGAACAATATGACTGACAGGCAGTATGACGACGCGATTCTTGACAGCAACGCGATCGCCCCGACCGACGTGGACGGCAATCCGATTCCGGTGACCATTCCGATCATGCTTGCGCCGGGCGTCAAAGTCGTGTACACCACGCGACTTGGCGGCACCAGCGAAGGAGACTATGCGCACTGCAATCTCGGGGGTAAAACCGGCGATGATCCGAACCATGTGCTCGCCAATCGTGTGGCGCTCTCCAACGCCATCGATGCGAAACTGAGCCTGGTCAGCCAGGTGCATTCCGGCGTTGCCGTCGATGTGGACGAATCGTTCGTAATGAACCGTCCGTTCGGTTTCGACGTGTCCGGCAGCAAGGGCGAAACCGCGCAGCAGGTGGGCGAAGCCGCGGATGAGCCGGCAGTGGTCGAGGCCGACGGCCAGGTGACCGTGCAGAAGAACGTGGCGCTCGGCATGTTCGCGGCCGACTGCCTGCCGGTGCTCATGGCCGATGCGGAAGCCGGTGTGATCGGTGCCGCGCATTGCGGTCGCCGTGGCCTGCAGAACGGTGTGATCGGCGCCACCGTCGAAAAGATGGTGGCCAAGGGAGCCAAACTGGAACGTATTGTCGCCACGCTCGGCCCGTGCATCTGCGGCGACTGCTACGAGGTTGGCGGAGACATCGCCGACGAATTCGACGCGCAGTTCCCTGGAACCTTCACACTGAGCCGTTTCGGACAGCCGGGCATCGATATCGCGGCCGCCGCGCTGCAGGAGCTTGCCAAAGCCGGTGTTCCGGCTGATAACGTCGTTTCTTCCCGCGCCCGCGTCAACGCAGCCACCCAGTATCTTTCCGAAGACGAGGAATTGGCGGAAATCTGCCAGTCTGATGGCGAAGGAGAACCGCAGCTCACGGAACGTTTCAAGAAAATCCGCCGTAGCCTGTGCACGCTGGAAAATCCGCTCTGGTTCTCGCATCGCCGTGCCACCATCGCAGGCAAAGCGCACGAAGGCCGTATGCTTGCGCTGATCGTACGCGAATAGTGGGAGAGCGGCGCGCTGTTGCGGATTGCGTGCAGAACGTAAGGCAAAGCGCGTTGCAAACCGATTCGGGGGTTTACGGTGGGACGTATGAGTGAGAGAGAGCAGATGCAGGAACAGAAGATGCCGGTTGTGGCCGTGGTGTTGGCGGCCGGTTTCGGCACGCGATTCGATGAGAACAATCCCAAGCAGTTGGTTTCGGTGGGGGATAAGCCAATCGTCTGCTGGAGCATCGAGGCGTTCGAGCGCAACGATCGCGTGAGCGACATCATCGTCGTGGTCAACGAGCGTGTCAGCAATATGGTGAACATGCTGATTGACGAAACCGGTTATACCAAGGTGCGTGCCGTGATTCCGGGTGGCTCCGAGCGTGTGGACAGCACCCGCGCCGCGCTCGACCTGCTCAAGCAGGCGGGCATTCCCGATGGCGCGAAAATCCTCATCCACGATTCCGTGCGACCGTTCGTTGAACAGCAATCCATCGACGGCTGCATCGACAGTCTCGACCAGTTCAACGCGGCGACCGTGGCATACGCGTCCACCGACACGATTCTGCTGACCGAAGATCTTGGAGAGCGCAAGGTGGTGCGCTCCGTGCCCGATCGTACGAACGCATTCCGCGCGCAAACCCCGCAGGCCTTCCGTTTCGGCACCATCACCAAAGCCTACGAGCTTGCCACCGCCGATCCCGACTTCCACCCGACCGACGACACCCGCGTGGTGGTGGACTATCTGCCGAACGAGCCGGTCGCCATCGTCGCCGGATCCGAAACGAATCTCAAAATCACCACACAGGCCGACATGCCGATCGCCGAGAACATCGCGCGCAGCCTCGACCCGGAACACGCCAAACAAGAAGCGAAAGCGAGCATGCACGCGGTGTTCGCTGAAGCGTTTTCGCAAATGCATAAGCATTGATCGTAAACGAACCTACCTTTTCGACCACGTACACTGGAACACATGCAGCAGATCAACATCGTCATCTCAGGTTTCACCCCGTACGACGGCATCGACGTAAATCCAGCCGTACTCGTTCCCGAGGCGCTCGCCGAATATTGGAATGATCCATCTCAATCCGTGGCGTTGTCCGACGATCTTCTGCAGGATGTTTCCATTAGCGTGACGACGGTGACGCTTCCGGTCAGTTTCGCCAATGCCTGGCCCATGTTGCTGGATGCCATCGAACAGGCGAATCCCGATATTGTCATCGCCACCGGTTTGAAGCGGTCCGCCCGCGGCGTGCTGCTGGAGCGATGCGCCACGAATCTGATGGATGCGGCCAAGCCTGACGCCGACAATGTGATTCCGCCGCGCCGTCCGATCAATCCAGAAGGTCCGGCAGCATATTGGACACGCTTGCCGTTGCGTTCGATTCTGCGCGATTTCGCCAAACATGAGATTCCCGCCGCGTTGAGTTCGGATGCGGGCACGTTCGTCTGCAATTCGCTGTTCTACCATCTACTCGACTGGTCTGCCGCGCAGGAAAAGCGCATTCTGTCGGGTTTCGTAAGCCTGCCGATCGTCAACGAGCAGCCACATCCGCAACATGGACTGTCGATCGCGCAGCAAATCGCCGCAGGTAACGATGTGATCCGCGAATCGGTGCGTTATTATCTGCAGCCGTCCTCAAGTGAGATTCTGCTCGGCTGAACGGCGTCGGCGTTTCCTCGAACGATTTCTGTGCTCTCTGTGAGAATTATGCGACTGCCGTGTGCCGAACGTTTTTCCTGCGCTAAAGTTCAAGACGGATAGGCGCGGGCAAGATGCGCGATGGAAGGGAATTCGTGAAAGGAATACCATGGTTGAGCAGTTCCCAATCGTGTTGAGGGGGTACGACAAGGAAAGGGTCGATGAAGCGTTCGCTTCGGCTCAGGAGACGGTGGACCGTCTGCGTGAGCAGGTCAAGGCCGACGATCAGACCATCCTTGAACTGCAGGCACAGCTGCAGGAAGAGAAAAACAAGAAAGCCAACCCGAATTCGTTCGCATCTCTGGGCGCCAACGCGCAGCAGATGCTCGCCAGCGCGGAACAGACCAGCGCCGAGCTGCTTGACCGTGCCAAGAAAGACGCTTCCGCGGCACGCGCCACGGTGCAGCTTCAGGCCGAAACCCTGCTGAACAACGCCAAGCTCGACGCCAAGCGTATTCTCGACGAGGCCAAGGCCAAGGCTGAAGCGGTGCTGTCGAAGGCCAATAATGATGCCGGCACGCTGAAGTCCAACGCCCAGCGCGAAGCGGACCAGCTGCGTGGCGAAGCACAGAAGGCCGTGGTGGCGCAACGTCAGACCGTTGATCTGGAATTGACCAACTCCCGTGAGGAGCACGACAAGCGTCTCGCATCGGAGCGCGCCACGCAGGAGCGTGAGCTCTCCGATATGCGCGCCGAAGCCACCGAGCAGATCGCGGCGCAGCGCAAGAACGCCAATGACGAGATTAACCGCATGAAAAGCGAGACCAACGACCAGATCGAATCCGCGTTGGCCGAAGCCAACAAGAAGCTGGCCGACGTGCGTGAGCAGGTGTCCAAGATGATGACGGACGCGCAGCGCCGTGCCTCGGAAATCACGGATACCGCCAAAGCCAAGGCACAGGAGATCACCGACGAGGCCGAAGTGCATCGCACCAAGACCATCAGCCAGGTCAATGCCGAGGTGGAGCAGATCCGCGCCGACATTTCCGCCCAACAGGATGAGGCTACGAAGAAGGTCAACGAGCTGCTCGCCGACCTGAACGAACGCCGTGAAACCGCCAAGAAGCAGTCCGAAGAGCTGATTTCCGAAGCACAGCATACGCGCGATGAGGCCGAGGCATACGCTTCCGACAAGCGTGAGGCAGCCGACAAGCAGGCTGCCAGCATTCTCAAGCAGGCCGCCGAAGAGGCCGACGAGCAGATCAACGAGCGTCGTGAGGCAGCCAAGAGCGAGCTTGAAGGTGTGCAGCAGCGCATCGCCGACCTGCAGACCCGTGAGGCGCAGATCACGCAGCGTGTCAGTGAACTGCGTGCCATGTTTGCCAACGCGTTCTCCGGTTTCGGTGCGAACGGCCTGTCCGTGGTCAATTCCATCGACGGCGAACAGTATGAGTCCGCAGCTGAAGCTGAAACTCCGGCGGAATCGCACGACGAGAGCGGCGAAACTGTTGCGGGCGAACCGGAAGTGACCTTCGACGAGGATGTTGTCTCCGACGAACAGCAGAATAATGACGACTTTGAAGAACCGTCCGAAGACGAGCAGTCTGACCAGGGCGAGGAAGCACAGGAGGAACAGAACAATGACTGACATCACGCCGTTGAGCGCTGATGCATTGGCAACGCTGGTTGAGGATTTCGAAGCCAGCGACCACAACCGTATGGCCATGAACGCGGTCACCGCGGCGGGCATCAACAAGGTGGCGCGCAACTATGACCGCGCCCGCCTGATGCAGCGCAGGTTTTCCACCATTGTCGACAATGGTACCGCCACCCATCAGGATCGTTCCGGCCGTTGCTGGCTGTTCAGCTCGCTGAACGTGGCCCGTTTCGTGGCCAAGAAGAACATGGGGCTGAAGGAATTCGAGTTCTCCCAGAACTATGCCATGTACTACGACAAGCTCGAGCGCGTCAACTACTTCCTGCAGGATGTGGCCGAACTGGTGAAGGCCGGCGAGCCGTCCGACTCCCGCCTGATCCAGCATCTGCTCGCCGACGTAATGGGCGACGGCGGTCAGTGGACCATGGCCATGAACGTATACAAGAAGTACGGTGCCGTTCCGAAGGATCTGTTCCCGGAAACTGAATCCTCCAAGAACACCGGCGAAATGAACGTGCAATTGCGTCGCCTGTTGCATACGGCCGTCGCGCACATGTATGCCGATCCGGCTTCGATCGAATCGGTGATCGCCGAAGCGACCGCCGCCGGCCACCGTATTCTGACGATTCACTTGGGCGAGCCGCCGAAGAGCTTCGACTGGGAGTGGACCGACAAGGACGGCGAGTTCCACCGCGATGGTGAGATCACGCCTGTGGAATTCTGGCAGAAGTACGTCGGTTCCGCCGATTTGGAAAGCTACGTGTGCCTGGTCGACGATCCTCGTCAGGAGCATGTGAAGGGCAAGAAGATCGGTATCGAGCACTTGGGTAATGTGGCCGGGGGAGACCCGACCGAATATCTGAACGTGCCGAACCAGTTCATGAAGGATTGCGTGCGTCAGATTCTCGAAGAGCAGGGCATTCCAGTATGGTTCGGTGCCGACTGCCACCCGATGATGGATCGTGAAAACGGCGCTTGGGCCACTGATCTGTTCGAATACGGCAAGGTGTATGGCGTCGACTTCGATCTGAACAAGGAAGATCGCGTGCGCTTTGCCGATTCCGCGATGAACCACGCTATGGCGTTCGTTGGCGTGGACGTTGCCGAAGACGGCACGACCACCCGTCGTTGGCGTGTGGAGAACTCTTGGGGCGACAAGATCGCAGACAAGGGCTACTTCACCATGAGCGATGATTGGTTCACCGAATACGTGTACGAGGTTGCCGTGCCGAAGGCGCTGCTCCCTGCCGAATATCAGGCCGCTCTTGACGAACCTGCCACCATGCTCCCCGCATGGGATCCGATGGGCGCTCTGGCTGACTGATACGTAAACCGACAAGCCGATTGACGAATGCCGACTGCATGGGACTTCGCAAAAAGTCCAGCATGCAGTCGGCATTCGTGTTATTCCACTTTTATCCGTTAAGGTAACTTCGGTGATTATCATCCAAGCACAGTATGCATGAAGCAGGTATGCAGGCATAAGGAGGAGCAGAAGAGATGTCAGGTCTTCGCGGTCCAGATAGTTCGAGGGATGCACAATTGTTGGATAACGCTGTGTTTCCGGAGACCGTGGATGTCAATATTCGACAGTTGGACCCGATTCCCGCTCCTCGATATTTTCTGAAGGAAATCCCGCTTACCGATGAGATGAGCGATCTGGTGTTGAAGTCCCGTCAAGAAATCCGCGATGTGCTGAATGGCAAAGACGACCGTCTGCTTGCCATCGTCGGCCCCTGCTCGATTCATGATCCGAAAGCCGCGCACGAATACGCCGAAAAGCTCGCGGCCGTCAAAAAAGAGCTGGAAGACCGGCTGGTCATCGTGATGCGCGTGTATTTCGAAAAGCCGCGCACCACCATCGGTTGGAAGGGTCTGATCAACGATCCTGATCTCGACGGCCAGTTCAACATTCGCAAGGGCATGTGGCTCGCACGCAAGGTGCTGGCCGATGTGCTGGGTCTTGGACTCCCGGCAGCCACGGAATGGCTTGACCCGATTACCCCGCAGTACATCTGCGACCTGATCAGCTGGGGTGCGATCGGCGCTCGCAACACCGAAAGCCAAGTGCATCGCGAGCTCGCGTCGGGCATGTCGATGCCGATTGGGTTCAAGAACGCCACCGACGGTTCGGTCAAGCCGGCAGCAGACTCCTGCTTCGCGGCCGCCTTCGAGCATCATTTCCTGTCGATTAATCTTGACGGACGCGTGATTTCCGCCGAAACCAAGGGCAATCCCGATTGCCACCTGGTGTTGCGCGGTTCTTCGCACGGTCCGAACTACGACACCGAATCCGTGGCGAAAGCGTTGGCCGATCTGAAGGTTTCCAAGGCTTCCGGACCGAGCGAACACGGCATCGTCATCGACGCGGCACACGGCAACTGCGGCAAGAACGAAGTGCGCGAAGCTGAAGTGGTCGAAAACATCGCATCCCGCATCGCAACAGGCGAACAGGGCATCAGCGGCATTATGATGGAAAGCTTCCTGAAAGCCGGCAATCAGAAGCCCGCTCCGCTCGACCAGCTGGAATACGGCAAGTCCATCACCGACGCCTGCGTGCCGTGGGAACGTACCGAACAGCTGCTGCACACGCTTGCCGAAGCGGTTGAAAGCCGCCGCAAGCTTGCCGAATAATCGCAAATAAGCGTAAATAATCGTCAATAGAAAAACCGTGCAAAAACCGCGTAATCTGCGTGATCGCACGGTTTTTGCATTGTGATTGCTATTCTTGGGAAAGATAGTGATTTGGAAAGATAGTGATTTCCAAGGAGAGCAGTGAGATGCAGCAGCAGCTGAACACGCCTGAAGAGCTTCGTGCCATCCGTCAGGCCATGGATGAAGGTAAGAATCCGCTGGTGGTTACGGATGTGCCGCGATGGGAAGATCAGGTTGGCATCAGCCGCATCGTGAACCGCCGAGTGCTTGAATTTGAGGTGCTTCCCACACCGGCGCAGGTGTTGGGTGATCTGCCGCTCAGCGATCAGGCGCAGGAAATCGTCGCCTATTCTCGAGATGAGATTCGCGCCTGCCTATATGGTCAGGATGATCGATTGCTGGTGATTGTAGGCCCATGTTCCGTGCATGATCCTGCTGCAGCGCTCGATTATGCCCGTCGTTTGGCCGCGTTGAAAGACGAGTTGGGCGGCGAATTGCTGATTGTGATGCGCGTGTATTTCGAAAAGCCGCGTACCACAGTCGGCTGGAAAGGTCTGATCAACGATCCCGACATCGATGGCAGCTGCAATATCAAGAAGGGTTTGCTATTGGCCCGCCGTACACTGCTTGGCGTATTGGACGCCGGTTTGGCTGCGGCCACGGAATTCCTGGAACCAACCAGCCCGCAGTACATTTCCGACGCGGTCAGCTGGGGCGCGGTTGGCGCTCGCAACACCGAAAGCCAGGTGCACCGTCAGCTCGCTTCGGGCATGTCGATGCCGATCGGCTTCAAAAACGCCACTGATGGTTCCATCAAAGCGCCGACCGATTCATGTTTTGCTTCGGCACAACAGCACACGTTCTTCGGCGTCGATCACATGGGCCGCGCGGCCGTGGTCAAAACGCTCGGCAACCCCGACTGCCATGTGGTGTTGCGCGGTTCGAGCAGCGGTCCGAACTATGACGCCGAATCCGTGGCGAATGCCATGAAGCTGATTCGTGAGAAAATGCCGGCAGAATCCGCGGCCGCGCACGGCCTGATCGTGGACTGTTCGCATGGAAATTCCGGCAAAGACGAGCATCGTCAGGCCGAAGTGGTGCGCAATATCGCAAGTCGCATCGCCGACGGTGAAGAGGGCATCACCGGCATTATGATGGAAAGCTTCATCGAGGGTGGCAGCCAAAAACCGGCACCGCTTGCCGAACTGACGTACGGTCAATCCATCACCGACAAATGCTTGAGCTGGCAGACCACGGAACAGCTGCTGCGCGAACTTGCGCAAGCCGTGGGCAAGCGCCGCTGGAAGTGAGCGAAGCGAAAAGAAGCGAAACCGAGCGAAAAGCGTGAAGCAATCGAAAGGAACGAACGCATGAGCACAATCGCCATCATCGGCGCCATGGACGAGGAAGTTGCCAATATCGCATCCGCATTGAGCGACATCACCGTAACGGAGGAAGCCGGCGTCAGCGTGACGCGCGGCACCATCGAAACCAACAAGGGCACGCGTGTCAACGTTGCTGCAACGGTTGGCGGCATGGGCACCGTCAATATCGCCGCCACCACGCAGCATCTCATCGACGCGGACCAGCCTGACGCCGTGATTTTCTCCGGCATCGCAGGCAATCTCAACACGCATCTGCACATCAACGACGTGGTGCTTGGCGGCACGCTGCGCTACCTCGACACCGACATGCGTCTCGTCGGCCAGTGGAAGCCAGGAACTGCGGACCAGCCGGTGGAGGAATTCCACTCCGACGACCGCCTGATCGAAGTCGCCGATAAGGTGCTGACCGATCTGAACGTGCATCACATTACCGGCATCATCGCCACCGGCAACTATTTCGTGGACGATCCGAAGAAAGTTGAGCAGGTGATTCGCGAAACCGGCGCGGACGCGGTCGAGATGGAAGGCGCCGCGGTGGCGCATATCGCGGCACGCAACGACCTGCCCGTGCTAGTCATTCGCGCGTTGAGCGACAATGCCGACACGGATTACGTGGAATTCAAGGAATTCGACATTTCAGAATACGCTGACACTGCGGCGAAAATCGCAGTGAACATCGTCAAGCGCATGTAAGCGCAGCACGGCCCGTCCAGCGCATCGATTGCTGGACGGGCTGTCTCATATTTCGGTATGGCGAATCTCATGAAAGTGAACTGCAGGGAAACTTCCGATGGCGTACGGGAATCGCGTACGGGAATCGCTTTCGGGAACCGCTACTGTTGAAGAAGAATGACGGATTATCGGAAGGTTAACGTATGACGCTGGAGCACGTGGCGATGGCGATTGCGATTGCGATGGCGATTGTGGTTGTGGTTGTCGCAGTGGTCGCCTGTCTGCTGGGGCGTGTCCGGGGCGTGCTGCTCGGGGAGGATGAGATCGACCCGAATGATCCAAGCCTGTTCGACGTGCAGAAGAACATGTCGCTGTTCGGTCCGCGCGTGCCTGTGCAGTCCACGGAACGCCAGCTTATTGCCGTTATGCCGGAGGCGTTGATCGTCGTCGATTCGCTGGCGTCGGTCAAATATGTGTCCCCGGGCGCGCAACGTTTCGGCATTGTTGAAGACCATGCGATGACGCTCGCCGAAATACGCGATATTCTGCGATTGGTGTCGACCGACGGCGTGGTGCGTGAGCGTGAATTGTCGATTCCGTTGGATCGCGCCGCTCGCGCCGCCGCAAAGAACACTGACGGCAAGGGCATTGAGGCGGGCAAGTTCCGCCCTTCCGACACGCTGTACCTGCATGTGCGCGTCGGACAGATTTCCGATGATCTGTTTGCGATTTTCATTTCCGACATGAGCGAGCAGCGTCGTTTCGAAATCATGCGTCGTGATTTCGTGACCAATGTTTCGCACGAATTGAAAACTCCGGCAGGTGCGATTTCTCTGCTTGCCGAAACGATTGGCGATGCTGCAGACGATCCCGATATGGTGAAGTATTTCGCTGGTCGCGTGTCCAAGGAATCCGAACGATTGACGGAATTGGTGCATCGTCTGATCGACTTGCAGAAGGCGCAAAGCGCGGCTGCGGTGCTGAATGCGGAACGGCTTTCCGTGCTTGCTTTGGCACGCGAGGCGATTGTCGAAAACCAAGTGAATGCTGAATCGAAGCATATCAGCATGGTGCTTTCGCTGAATGGCAAGCAGAAGCTGGTGCACGTCGAGGGTGCCGAAAACGCTGTTGACCGGGATGACGTGTTCATCAACGCCGACCATGAAACCATCAAAACCGCGGTGAAGAACTTGGTGGAGAACGCCATCAACTATTCTCCGGAACACACCACCGTTGCGGTAGGTGTCGGCAGTGGCGATGGCAAGGTCTCGATTCGTGTCGTCGACCAGGGCATCGGCATTCCGGAATCCTCGTTGGATCGTATTTTCGAGCGATTCTACCGTGTCGATCCCGCGCGTTCCCGCGAAACAGGGGGTACAGGATTGGGCTTGGCCATTACCAAGCATTGCGTGCAGGATTGCGGAGGCACTATCGCCGTGTGGTCGCGTGAAGGGGAGGGGTCGACCTTCACCATCACCTTGCCCCAGGCGAAATCGGAGCAAGACGAGGAATCTGCGAAATCTGAAACCGCGGAAATTAGTGAATCAGAGCAGCTTCCAATCGAATAATTCAAGCAAAACGAATAATTCAAGCAAATAACCAAATCAATCAACGTTCCAATCAACAAGAGCACACAGAGGAGAAGCACCAATGACGCGCATTCTGATCGTCGAGGACGAGGAATCGTATCGAGAGCCGCTGGTCTACCAGCTCACCCGCGAAGGCTACGACGTGTCCGCCGCTGCCACCGGTGAGGAAGGATTGGAACTGTTCACCAAAGGAGGCATCGATCTGGTGCTGCTCGATCTGATGCTGCCCGGGCTTGACGGCACTGCGCTATGCCGCAGAATTCGTGAGCAAAGCCGTGTGCCGATCATCATGCTCACTGCGAAAAGCGCGGAAATCGACAAGGTGGTCGGTTTGGAAATCGGCGCGGACGACTACATCACCAAGCCGTACTCGTTCCGCGAGCTGCTGGCGCGGGTGCGTGCGGTGCTGCGACGCAACCAGATGGTGGCCGACGCGACGGAATCCTCCGATGACGATATTCCGTTGATCTGCGGCGACATTTCCATGAAGATCGGCCAGCATGAGGTGATGGTACGCGGAGAGAACGTGTTCTTCCCGCTGAAGGAATTCGAGCTTCTCGAATATCTCATGCAGAACAAGGGCCGTGTGATGACTCGCCACCAGCTGATCGACCGTATCTGGGGGTCCGATTACGTTGGCGACACCAAAACGTTGGATGTGCACGTCAAGCGTGTTCGCTCCAAAATCGAGGAGGATCCGGCGCATCCGAAATATCTGACCACCGTGCGCGGTTTGGGATACAAAATCGACGTTCCTGCGGAATAAAGCGGAAATATCGCGATAGCTGGAAATATATAAGATAAAATATTGCGATTCCAGGAATCATCGTAATTTACCGAATAATTGATTATCGATTGATAACTGAATATAAGACCGTGGTATCACGGTAGTCGCCGAAGATCGGTGAATGGAAATGACGAAAACGTCCGAAGTGTCGTAGAGTGTTCATCTTCCGTTCACCGATTTTGGTTTTGCAGGACCAAAACCACCAATAGGCTTGACATTGTCATGAAGAACGATGGCGACAACAGAATATGAAATGTCAGAAACATACGCCATCAGAATGTTGACAGAGGGAAAAGAATAATGCGTAGTTCCATTCTCGTACGCTCCATTGCAGCTGTGTCCGGCATTGTGATGCTGGCTTCCGTCGCGGCTTGCGGCGACAACACTGCTTCCAACACTGATTCTTCGGCTAGCCCCGACACCAAGACCACCGAAACCGTGTCCGGCAACTTCTCCGGCGCTGGCGCTTCCTCCCAGCAGGCTGCTGTGGAAGCTTGGATCGCCGGCTTCCAGGGCACCAACCCGGATGCCAAGGTCGCTTACAACCCGTCTGGTTCCGGCGCTGGCGTTTCTACCTTCCTGACCGGCGCCACCGCATGGGCCGGCTCCGATGCCGCCCTGTCCAATGACGAGGTCGAGCAGTCCAAGAGCGTGTGCGCTTCCGGCAACGCCTTCGACATCCCGGTCTACGTCTCCCCGATCGCAGTGGTCTTCAACCTCAACGGTATCTCTGGCAAGGGCAAGACCCTGAACATGGACGCCGACACCATCGCCAAGATCTTCGACGGCAAGATCACCAAGTGGAACGATGACGCCATCAAGCAGCAGAACCCGAAGGTTGACCTGCCTGATCTCGACATCACCGTGGTGCACCGCTCCGACAAGTCCGGCACCACCAAGAACTTCCTGAGCTACGTCAAGGATGCCGCTGGCGACGCTTGGGGCTATGAGCTCGGCGAGAACTGGCCGAACGAGGTTGGCCAAGGCGCCAAGGGCACCTCCGGCGTGATCTCCACCGTGCAGCAGGCTGACGGCACCATCGGCTACGCCGATGCCTCCCAGGCTGGCGAGCTCGGCACCGTTGCAGTGAAGGTCGGCGACAATTACGTGCCGTTCTCCGCTGAGGCCGCCGCCAAGGTTGTGGATGCCTCCCCGCTCGACGAATCCGCCACCGGCGACAACCGTGTGGTCGTCAAGCTCGATCACAACACCACCGAGGCCGGCGCCTACCCGATCGTGCTTGTCTCCTACGACATCGCCTGCCCGGCATACAAGGATGCCAACACCGCCAAGTTCGTCAAGTCCTGGCTCACCTACGTGGTCAGCGACGAGGGCCAGCAGACCGCTGCCTCCGCTGCAGGCTCCGCTCCGCTGTCCGACACCATGCGCCAGAAGGTCCTCAAGTCCATCGACGCCATCGAAACCAAGTGAGCTTTGGTACAGTAAGCGATAAGCTCTCGGTGAACGGCAACTGACCGTCTGTTTCAGGCCGCAGCCGCAACATGAAAGCGGGTGCGGCCTGAAACGGTACTTGTAGGTGAAACGAAAAACGTAACCATCGAACGTCATCATCGCAAGTCATCGAACGTCATCGTAGACCTGTTCAAGCAATCGCAAGTTAAGGAGAACCCGTGAGTTCGCAAAGCAAAACGGCACAGCAGCCGGTGAGCGGCAAAAACGCGGACAAGGTGTTCAAGGGCGTGGCCTACGCCTGCGGCATCCTGATCCTCGTGGTGCTCGCCGCCGTCGCGCTGTTCCTGCTGTTCCGCGCATGGCCGTTGATCGGCGGCGATCAGCAGGCCAATAGCGAAACCATCAGCAACTTCACCGGCGGCAAGGCCTCCAGCTTCTGGGGCTACGTCGGACCGCTGCTGTTCGGCACCGTGCTGATCTCCGCGCTGGCACTGTTGATTTCCTTCTTCGTGTCGGTCGGCATCGCACTGTTCATCTCGCACTATGCGCCGAAGAAGCTCGCCACCGCCTTGAGCTATGTGGTCGATCTGCTTGCCGCAATCCCGTCTGTTATCTACGGTCTGTGGGGCGGCTTGGTGCTGGTGCCCGCCATCTACCCGTTCTGGAATTGGGTGGCCAAGTATCTTGGCTGGATTCCGCTGTTCGCAGGTCCTGCCGCCAATCCTTCCCGTACCGTCGCCACTGTGGGCGTGGTGCTCGCAGTCATGATTCTGCCGATCATCACCTCCATGTCCCGTGATATCTTCCTGCAGACCCCGCGCCTTCAGGAAGAGGCAGCGCTCGCCTTGGGTGCCACTCGTTGGGAAATGGTCAAGCTTGCGGTGCTGCCATTCGGCAAGTCCGGTGTGGTGTCTGCTTCGATGTTGGGCTTGGGTCGTGCCCTTGGCGAAACCATGGCCGTGCTCATGATCCTGTCTCCGGGCCTCAACTACTCCATCAAGCTGCTGCAGGCCTCGCAGAATCAAACGATTGCAGCCAACATCGCCGCGCAGTATCCGGAAGCCAACGATCTCGGCGTGTCCGTGCTGATCGGCACCGGCCTGGTGCTGTTCCTCATTACTTTCGTGGTGAATTTCATCGCCCGTAAGCTTACCGAGAAAGCGAGTGCGTGATGACCGCAGTGAATAACAACGCTTCTCCGATGGACGGTGCCCCCGTCATCGATTTTGACAAGTTCAAGCCGACGCGTTCCTTTACCGCTGCACGTAAGCGCAAGGACCTCGCGATGCGCGTGCTGATCGCGCTTGCATTCATTGTGGCGCTGATTCCGCTGTTCTCGGTGCTGCTCACCACCATCGTCAACGGTGTCAAAAGGCTGAACCTCAACTTCCTGAGCTATAACATGACCGGCGTGGTCGGTGGCAATCCGACGCCGTCCGGTGGTTACGGCGGTATTCAGCACGCCATCATCGGTACGCTGGAAATCACGTTCGGCGCTATGGTCATTTCCATTCCGATCGGTCTGATGTGCGCCGTGTACTTGGTGGAATATTCCAACCGCGGCAAGCTGGCTCGCGTCATCACCCTGCTGGTCGACGTGATGAGCGGTATCCCATCCATCGTTGCCGGTTTGTTCGCATTCTCGATGTTCACGATTCTGATTGGACCTGGCACCATCAACGGTTTCGAAGGTTCCGTGGCACTGTCGCTGCTGATGCTGCCGACCGTGGTCAAGTCTTCTGAAGAAATGTTGAAGATCGTGCCTCACGATTTGCGTGAAGCGTCGTATGCTTTGGGCGTTACCAAGCAGCGCACAATTACGAAGATCGTGTTGCGTACCGCTTTGCCGGGCATTGTTTCCGGTGCGATTCTCGCCGTCGCCCGTGTGATTGGTGAAACCGCTCCGTTGCTGATGACCGCAGGCTACATCGCCTCCACGAACGTCAACCTCTTCTCCGGCCAGATGACCACCCTTCCGGTATACGTCTACCAGGAGTATTCCAAGCTCAACGCGAACTGCCCGGCTTCCGCCGACGCTTCCTGCGTGACCACCATCCCGATGGAACGCGCATGGGCCGCAGCTCTCGTGCTGATCCTCATCGTGCTTATCCTCAACCTTATCGGTCGACTCGTGGCGAAGATCTTCGCTGTCAAGTCGGAACGATGAGCGGTAGTCTTACATACAGAAACAACATATAAGGAACCAAAATGGGACAACGTATTGATGTCAATCATCTGAACATCTACTACGGCGACTTCCTGGCCGTTGAAGATGTGAACATCAACATCGAAGCCAACAAGGTCACCGCTTTCATCGGACCTTCCGGCTGTGGCAAGTCCACGGTGCTGCGCACGCTCGACCGCATGCACGAGATCATTCCGGGCGCTCACTGCGAAGGCGAGGTGCTGCTGGAAGGCAAGCACCTGTACGACAAAGACATCGACCCGGTTGCCGTGCGTCGCGATGTCGGCATGGTGTTCCAGCGTGCGAACCCGTTCCCGACCATGTCTATCCGCGAGAACGTGCTCGCTGGTGTGAAGCTTAACAACCGCAAGATTTCGAAGTCCGATGCGGACGATCTGGTTGAGTGGGCTTTGCGTGGTGCCAACCTGTGGAACGAGGTCAAGGATCGTCTTGACAATCCAGGCATTGGCCTTTCCGGCGGTCAGCAGCAGCGTCTGTGCATCGCCCGCGCCGTGGCCGTACACCCGCAGGTACTACTGATGGATGAGCCGTGCTCCGCTCTTGACCCGATTTCGACGCTGGCTGTCGAGGATCTGATCAACGAGCTGAAGAACGACTACACCATCGTGATTGTGACGCATAACATGCAGCAGGCCGCCCGTATCGCCGACTACACGGCCTTCTTCAACCTGAAGGCCGTCGGTCAGCCGGGTCACCTCGAGTACTTCACTGACACGACCACCATGTTCAACAACCCCCAGAACGAAGAAGCCGAGCGCTACGTATCGGGACGCTTTGGCTGATCGGCAAAGCCGATCTGCCAAAGCGTAGCGTCGGTCCAGGGCGACGCCGTTAAGCAAACAGTCCAGTGGACTGTTTGTAGGCGGCGCCGAGATGCGACAGTATCGAGGCAGGAAATATTGCCTTGCCTTGGCAAGGCTCCTTTTCCTGCGAGCTTGCACGCGGCTGATCGGCAAATCATCTCTTACTCCCGCTTACGGTGGATTGTCGCACGAATGTGCGGTCGAAAGTGGTTGCTTCGCTAACCATTTCGATCTCATTCGTGGCGGCCGTTCCCCTGAGCGGGAGTCTTTTGTATGTGGTGTCTGATTGCGACACGCTCTATTGATAATGATTCTCAATTAGGTTATGATGGTGTTATATCACGTTAGAGAGGATTTATCATGCACCGTATTGCGAGAATTGCGATTGCCGCACTTGCTTCTGTAGGAATGCTTGCGTCGGTTGCTGCGTGTGGAAGCGGCCAATCAACATCCGAAAAAAAAGGAACCATCGAAGTGGTCGCTTCCGTGAATCAGTGGGGTACCGTGGCGAAAACCCTGGGCGGCGACAACGTCAACGTAACCAGCATCATCAATTCCACCAATGTGGATGCGCATGATTACGAGCCGACCACGTCGGATATCGCCAAACTGCAGAAAGCGCAAGTCATCATCGTCAATGGAGCCGGCTACGACGCGTGGGCGGTCAAAGCGGCGCAAACCGCCAACGCAACCATCGTCAACGCCGCTGAAGTCGGCGGGGTGAACGACGGTGAGAATCCGCATGTCTGGTTCTCCGCCGATGTGCGCAAGGCTGTGGCACAGGCAATCACCGAAGCGTACGAACAGGCCGACGCCGCAAAAAAGAGCGATTTCGACAAGATGAACGACCAATGGGCGGCTGAAGAAAACAACGTCGAAAGCAAAATCGCCGAAGTGAAACAGAAATCGGATGGATTGGCGTACGCCGCAACGGAATCCGTGGCAAGCTATCTGGCGGAAGACATGGGGCTGACCGACGCAACGCCAAGCGGGTACGCGCGAGCCACCGCGAACGAAAGCGAGCCGACGCCAACGGATATCAAGCAGTTCACCGATGCGTTGAAGGCGGGCGAAATCAAACTGTTGGTGGTCAACACGCAAGAGGAAAGCGAGTTGACAGGCAAAATCACGGACGCTGCGAAATCCGTGGAAGTGCCCATGGTAGAACTGACCGAGCAAATGCCGGAACAATATGATTCCCTGACGGCGTGGATGGAAGGTCTTGTTGACGCCTTTTCGCAAGCCATTGCGTAAGTCAGTTACATAACAAGTAATACGAAAGCAAGCAAAACGGGCTAACAAGAGGGGCGACTCCGCAGTGAAAGCGGAATCGCCCCTAGTATTTTCACATCAGTCGTTTGCGTGGATACCGATGTGAACCGACATTCGGAATTACAGGATTGCGGTGATGATGAAGTCCAGAATAAACAGCAGCGACACAACCCAGATCACCGGATGCACTTCCTTGGCCTTGCCCTTGCAGGTCTTGATCAGGCAGTAGGTGATGAAGCCGCCGGCGATGCCGTAGGAGATGGAGTAGCTGAACGCCATGAATACGGAGGCGAAGAACGCCGGTACGGCCTCGGAGATATCGCCCCAGTCGATTTCCTTCAGCGAGGACGCCATCATGCAGCCCACCACCACGAGCACGCCTGCGGTTGCGGCGGACGGAATGGCGGAGATGACCGGGGATAGGAAGGCGGACAGGGCGAAGCAGATGGCCACGACCACGGAGGTCAAGCCGGTGCGGCCGCCAGCGGCGATACCTGCGGAGGATTCCACATACGTGGTGGTGTTGGAGGTGCCGCAGATGGCGCCGATGGAGGTTGCGATCGAATCGGCGAACAGGGCCTTGTCCATCTTGGAGGAGAAGCCGGAACCGTTTTCGAGGGCTTGCTCGTCTTCCGCGGAGAAGATGCCGGTGCGGCGGCCGGTGCCGATGAACGTGCCGATGGTGTCGAAGGTGTCGGACATGGAGAATGCGAAGATCGTCAGCAGGATGATCGGCAGCTTCGACATGTCGGAGAACAGCGATGGGAAGCCTTCGGCGCTGAAGATAGCGCCAAAGGTCTGCGGCAGCTGGGCGAAAGTGTCGCCGATGGAGATGGAGTTGGCCATGGTGGTCTGACCCATTGGAATGCCGGCGACGGCGGTGACCGCGATGGCGATCAGCATGCCGCCGCGCACCTTGAGCACGGTGAGGATGATGGCGAGGAACAGGCCGATGATGAACAGCCAGATGGTCGGATTGTTCATGACGGCCAGACCTGGGGTGGCCTGCACGGTATCGCCGTTCTTGGCGTCGGCCTTGGTGGTGAAGGTGAAGAAGCCGACGTTCAGAAAGCCAACGTAGGCCACGAACAGGCCGATGCCGCCGCCGATGGCGTTCTGCAGCACTTCCGGAATGGCTTGGATGATGATCTTACGAATCTTGGTGACGGTGATCAGAATGTTGATCAGACCGCACAGGAACACCATGCACAGGGTCTGCTGCCAGGTGAAGCTGAGGCCGAAGCAAACGGTGTAGGTGAAGAACGCGTTGAGGCCCATGCCGGCGGCCTGAGCGTACGGAACGTTGGCGAACAGGCCCATGACAAGCGTGCCCGCGATGGCTGCGATGATGGTTGCGAGGAACACGCCGCCCCACGGCATGCCCGTTTGCGACAGGATCTGTGGGTTGACGATGATGATGTACGACATTGCGAAGAACGTGGTCAGACCGGCCATGACCTCAGTGGACACGGTGGTGCCGTTCTCCTTAAGATGGAAGAACTTTTCCATATCTCTCTATCTCTCTTGGGTTGGTAGGAACGTTCCGACTGTTGCGCGGCGCGTTCCGGCGAGAATTGCGACTCGCCTTATGGAATCGTGGGATTCCGAACAAAGACTAACCGTAACACTTAAGCAAGTCATGATGATTTCGTGAAGCGCGACACGCCCGGATCTTCGCAAGTCCAAGCATGGTCGTAGGTTATTCAACCGTAAACCACAGACCGTTGGTTGGAGTGCGCAAGCGCTCATGAAGTTTGGTTCGCCAAGCCAGCGCAGGTTGAAGAACATACGCCCACCAAGGGCTTTCCGCTTAGCGGTCGAATGTTGCTCTGCCTGTGTGCAGGGCTTTTTTGTTGCCCGGTGAAACGTTCCTGCTTCACAGTCAATGGTTGACTAAGGAAGGAACGCCATGAAGAGGCCCGAAAAGGAAGCGGTGATCGCCCAGCTTACGGATAAGTTCCGTGACGCTGATGCTATCTACCTGACCGAGTACCGCGGGCTTACCGTTCCGCAGATCTCTGAACTGCGTGAAAAGCTAGGCCGCGATACTTCCTACACTGTGGCTAAGAACACGCTGATTCGCATCGCAGCCAAGGAAGCTGGCGTCGAAGGTCTCGATGAGATCCTCGCTGGTCCGACCGCTGTGACCTTCGTGAAGGGTGACTTCATCGAAGCTGCGAAGACCCTGCGTGACTTCGCCAAGACCAACAAGGCACTGATCATCAAGGGCGGCTATGCTGATGGCACCGTCTACGATGCCGAAGGTGCTCAGAAGCTGGCAGACCTCAAGTC
>SKEW01000623.1_pt1 | contig 29834 bp, 30 predicted proteins | sample 4841441 | NCBI WGS metagenome assembly SKEW01 (sample SAMN11008799, study PRJNA524170) | human gut metagenome | isolation source: fecal sample from pouch patient p41 | place: Israel: Tel-Aviv | reverse complement strand
ACAAAGATCATCACGCCCAGCAGCAGGGTGGCAAACTGCGCACCGGCCCGGGAGTGGATGTGGGTGGAGGCCCAGCGGCCAAAGGCAGCAGAGCCGCCGGCCTTGTTCATCAGGGCCACAAGGATGCCCAGCATGACAAGGAACACCAAAATGCCCACGTTGCTGCTGTCCGAAAGCTTGGCCACCATGCCGCCGTCCTCATTGAAGAACAGGGTGTTGATGGCCAGCTCCAGATTGCCGTTGGCATACAGCAGTGCACCGGATGCGATGCCCACCAGCAGAGAGGTGTACACCTCCTTGGTGTTCAGCGCCAGCACAATGGCGATCACCGGCGGCAGCAGCGAAAAGATGGTGCTGTACACCGCACAGGTATAGGTGGACGGGTCCGCGATCTTGCCGGGCGTTGCCGCTGTGCACCACAGCAGCAGGGCAAACACCAGCAGGGCCGCGAACCATGAAAGGTTCTTATTTTTCATAACGGATTCCTCTTTTTTCAAATTTCCGGGGATGCATACCGCCCGCACAGCAGGAAAAACTATCCCCACTGAATGCAAGGGAGGTGTGCACCGCGCCGGACTATAAAGCGATGTATTTTGAGCTGTTCCGCTCAAGTGTGCAGGCCGCCCAGCTCTTGCAGGACGCGCAGAAGCGTGCCGAGCAGCACCTGCTGGAAGCTGACCCGCCGCCGATCCGATTGGAGCAAACAGAGCAGACGGATGAAGAATAGTTTTCTTCGTCAGCGTCCTCGCCCTCTCAGTCACCTTCGGTGCCAGCTCTCCCAAGGGGAGAGCCTTTGGCAAAACCGGAAACTTTACCGTACTGCCAAAGCCTCCCTCATTGAGAAAGACTTCCCCCGGCCGGGGGGAAGATGTCGTGTAAGCGACAAAAAGGGGAACGGTGGCATCGCGCAGCGATGACGGAAGGAGTTTTACCCCTTCTTTGCCTCCGCCTTGGCTGCGAACTTGGCGTTGTTGATGACAAAACGCTCGTGGGTGCCGCCGCCTACAGGGCCTTTTTCGTCGTGCAGACTCACCTTGAAGGTGAGCTTGCGGCCTTCCACAGCCACCAGCTCGCTCTCGCAGGTCACGGTCATGCCCACAGGGGTGGGGGCGGTGTGCTCCAGCTCAAGCTTGGTGCCCACCGAGCCATTGCCTTCGCCCAGCGCGTCGGCAACGCTCATCCAGCAGGTCTTTTCCGCCAGAGCCACAAGGGCCGGGGTGGCAAACACATCCAGCGTGCCGCTGCCCATGGTCTTTGCTGTATTGGCTGCGGTGACGAGCACGCTCTGTTCCCCGCGGATACCGGTTTCCAATGTCATATACTTTCCTCTCCTTTTGCGCGCCGTATGGCGCATTTTATTTTTGAACACCTTTATAAGATACCACATTTTGCACCAGAACGCACCCTATTTTGCACTTTTTTGTGAATTTCTCTTTTTCTTTTTGCGCAAACGGGCTGCCAAGTCCTCTCTCTTTGGGAGAGGTGGCACCGAAGGTGACGGAGAGGGCAAGGACACTGACCATGCGGCGACCTCTTTTTTGTTTTCGCCTTCCCTCCAATCCGCATCCTTATTGCGATTCAAAAACGCAAATTTTCTGCGTTTTAAGGCAAATTTCATCAATTTAGAGCAGACGCCGAAAATCTTTAAAAAAGCCTTGACAAGGAGCATTCCGCGTGATACTATGAACACATGAACAAGCGTTCATGTGAATCCACAACGAAGGGAGACGTCAACATGGCGGAAATAAAGGAAGCAATGCCCGCGCCGCAGCCGGAAGCCTTGGATATGCCGGACGACGAGGTGCTGTACGAGTTGGCCGACCTGTTCCGGGTGTTCGGCGACTCCACCCGCATCAAGATCCTGTATGCACTGCACGACAACGAGCTGTGCGTGCAGGACATTGCAAACGCCGTGCAGCTGAGCCAGTCGGCGGTGAGCCATCAGCTGCGGGTGCTCAAGGATTCCAAGCTCGTGCGGTTCCGGCGCGAGGGCAAAACCGTTTACTACGCACTGGACGATGACCATGTGCGCAGCATCCTCTCCATGGGGATGGATCATATCGAAGAATAACGAAAGGCTGGTATTACTTATGAAGAAGAGCTACAAGATCGAAGTGGACTGCGCAAACTGCGCTCAGAAGATGGAAGACGCTGCCAACACCGTTGCAGGCGTGGCAAATGCTACCGTCAGCTTTATGACCCAGAAGATGAAGGTGGAGTTCTCTGAAGGTGCAGACCCCCACGACACCATGGTGAATGTTCTGGCCGCCTGCAAGAAGGTGGAGGACGACTGCGAGATCTTTGACATCTGATGCGCGGCAGGTTGCTGCACACGATCAACAGCCTCGCCCTCTCCGTCACCTGCGGTGACACACTCTCCCTTTTGTCGCTACGCGACATCTTCCCCCGGCCGGGGGAAGTCTTTCCTTAAAGGGAGAGGCCTTGGCAAAGAGATGAAGTTTGCGTGGACTGCCAAGGGCTCTCCCTTTGGGAGAGCTGGCAAATCCAAAGGATTTGACTGAGAGGGCGAGCCCGCTAAAGAAAAAAGCATCTGCAGCAAGAATTCGTAGATTTTCTGAGAGCTCAAACGAATGTGCAGATGCTTTTTACTTTGTGTGCGATTGTGTTGTGCAATAACTTTTTCTGTTGAAAAATCAGACAGTTTTCAACAGTTTCCACTCAGTTTTCAACACCATTTGCGGAAAAAGCGTAAAATAAACGTGGAAAAGCGCTTTTACGCCTGAAAAACTGTGTGGAAAACACGGGTAAAACCGTGGAATATCCATTTTTATGGGGAAAAGTTGTTGAAATCCCCGCCCGCCGCAGCGTGATGCGGCCCATGGATCCCGCAAAAAGGAGCGTTTTGTATGAACAAAAAGCAGAAAAAGAACCTGCAGCGCATCATTATTGCGCTGATTTTGGTGCTCATCCTCAAGCTTTTGCCCCAGTTCCCCACGCCGGTGGAGCTGGTACTGTACTGCATCCCGTATCTGGTGGTCGGCTGGGACGTGCTGCGCAAGGCACTGCTTGGCATCAAGAACCGTCAGCCCTTTGACGAGTGCTTCCTGATGGCCGTTGCCACTGTGGGTGCATTTGCACTGGGCGACTACGTGGAGGGCTGTGCCGTTATCATCTTCTACCAGATCGGCGAGCTGTTCCAGAGCGTGGCCGTGGGCAAGAGCCGGCAGAGCATTTCCAGCCTGATGGACATCCGCCCGGACTACGCCAACATTGAGGGCGAGGACGGCAGGCTGGAGCAGGTGGACCCGGACGATATGGAGATCGGCACCGTGATCGTGGTCCAGCCCGGTGAGCGCGTGCCCATCGACGGCGTGATCGTGGAGGGCGCTTCTGCCCTGAACACCGCCGCCCTGACCGGCGAGAGCCTGCCCCGCGATGTGCAGACCGGCGATGAGGTCATCAGCGGCTGCGTGAACATGACCGGCCTGCTGAAGGTAAAGACCACCAAGGAATTCGGCGAATCCACCGTTTCCAAAATTCTCGATCTGGTGGAAAATTCCAGCATGAAGAAGGCCCGCGCCGAGAACTTCATCACCCGTTTTGCCCGCGTGTACACCCCCGCCGTGTGCTATGGCGCATTGGCTCTGGCCTTTATCCCGCCCATCGTGCTGCTGCTCATGGGCCAGCCCGCCCGCTTTGGTGACTGGGTCTACCGTGCCCTGACCTTCCTTGTTATCAGCTGCCCCTGCGCACTGGTCATCAGCATTCCCCTGAGCTTCTTCGGCGGCATCGGCGGTGCATCTGCCTGCGGCATTCTGGTCAAGGGTTCCACCTATCTGGAAGAGCTGGCCCGCACCGGCATCGTTGTGTTCGACAAGACCGGCACCCTGACCCAGGGCACCTTTAAAGTGACCGGCATCCACCCCGCAGAGGGCATCAGCGAGGAGCAGCTGGTGGAAGCTGCCGCGCTGGCCGAGAGCTGGTCCAAGCACCCCATCTCCCTCAGCATCAAGGCCGCTTACGGCAGGGAGATCGATCCGAACCGTGTCACCGATGTGCAGGAGCTTGGCGGCCACGGCGTGACCGCCAAGGTGGACGGCAGGACCGTTGCTGCCGGCAACGCCCGCCTGATGGAAAAGCTGGGCCTGAAGGCTCCCGCCGTCAGCGAGACCGGCACCATCGTGCATGTGGCCATCGAGGGCATGTACGCCGGTTATCTGCTGATCGCCGATGTGGTGAAGCCCCACAGCGCACAGGCCATCCGGGGCCTGAAGGATGCCGGTGTGCGCAAGACCGTGATGCTGACCGGCGATGCCGAGCCGGTTGCAAAGGCCGTTTCCGCAGAGCTTGGGCTGGATGAATACCATGCGGGCCTGCTGCCGGGCGACAAGGTAGACCAGATCGAAACGCTGCTCGCCGCAAAGCGGCCCAAAGAGAACCTTGCCTTTGTGGGCGACGGCATCAACGATGCCCCGGTGCTGTCCCGTGCCGATGTGGGCATTGCAATGGGCGCTCTTGGCTCTGACGCTGCCATTGAGGCCGCTGACGTGGTGCTGATGGACGACGACCCCGCCAAGATCGCACTGGCCATGCGCATTGCCCGCCGCACATTACGCATTGTGTACCAGAACATCGTGTTTGCACTGGCCATCAAGTTTGCCTGCCTTGTGCTGGGCGCGATCGGCATGGCCAGCATGTGGACCGCCATCTTTGCCGATGTGGGCGTGATGGTGCTGGCTGTGCTCAACGCCACCCGTGCCCTGTACACCAAGGATCTGGCGAAAAAGAATGAACAGTAAAAAACAGTGCCGGACAGCCTGAAAACTGTCCGGCACTGTTTTTATATATGAGGTGCATACAGGCGTTCTATTTCATGCACAAGCTCCGGTTCTTTTTCGATATCAAATTTTCTGGCAAACATGCAGGGCGATGCTTTCAGCTGTTCCAGATCAGCGTATTTCCAGACCCACGGATTGCCTCTGTCCCAATCGATGGCACGGGCACTGGTATCACCCGGCCCCTGATAGATCTTATCCTGATACGGCGATTGCACGATCAGTGTCTGCACAAAGAACTCGTCCGAGCAAAAGGTCTTGTCCAGCACCTGCAGGATCCACTCTTCTTTTGTCAACAGATACCGTGCAAAGCCGTCAGTGCAGCTGAACCAGTTGCTGCCCTTTGTGAAGTGAACGTCCTGATTGCGCTTTATTTTCAGCAGCTTCTGGCCCGACAGCAGGATTCCATTGATCACGCCGAGCACCGGATGGCGGCGCAGATCGATATTCTGGAAAAAGTGCCGGTAATAAACGCGCTCATCGTTGAATGGGCTGAACGGGTGCGGGTCGAAATGGACAAATTCCACGTCCGGGTTTGCCTCAAAAAATGCACGGATATCTTCTTGTGTTTGAATGGGCAGATCCACACCGGAGATCAGGTGGTAATGCTGATACGGGCCATGGGCCACTGCTGTTTTCAATAGCACAAGCTCCGCTTTTACCTGACTGACACCGCCCCACACAACACTGTGCCGTTTTGCGTGAAACACTTTCGCATATTTCATGCGGCACTCCACCGTTTCCGGCTGGTAGTCCGTATTTTTGCTGTCCATGTGGATGAATATATCATTCCACGGTACATCCAGCATCCGCAACAGGGTCAGAAGCATCTCATCACATTTATGTGCTTCTATCAGGTACGCCTGTTTTTCTCTTGTTTCCATCGCTTTCTCCTCTTACTTCTGCGCCGCATTTTTATTTTATTATAACAAAACCCTCTTTAAAAACAATCCCATCACCCCTTTTTACAGCACAAAGCCGCCGCATTCCCTTGCAGAGGGAGAGCGGCGGCTTTGTTTGGGTATGGAGAAAATGGAGGAGGTCTCAAAGTTTATCCGCGGAATGCGGCGGTATACACCGCCACCACCTCGTCGCGGGTGGGGGTGATCTGGTTGGTGGACATGCAGGTGTCGTGCAGGGCAAGTTCTGCCAGCGCGGCAAAATCTGCAGGGTCCACCTTGTTCAGCTGCGCAAGATTGGCGGGGATGCCCACGCCTGCACTGAGCTGACGGACAAACTGGATCACTGCCGGTGCGGCAGTGTCCGGGGTAAAAGTGCCCTGCAGGCCCATGGCAGCGGCAATGGTCATGAACCGCTCCCGACACACCGGGCTGCGGCTGTTGAAGGCCAGCACGTAGGGCAGCAGCACCGCATTGCACACACCGTGGGGCAGGTTGTAGTGTCCGCCCAGCGCGTGTGCCATCGCATGCACCATGCCAAGGCCCGCGTTGGAGAAAGCCATGCCTGCCACATTTTCGGCGTAGGCCATCATGGTGCGGGCGGCTTCATCCTGACCGTTGGCAACGGCCCGGGGCAGGTTCTGCACGATCGCCTGCATGGCCCAGTAGGCATCCTTGTCCGTGAGCGGGTTGGCGTTTTTGGAAAGCGCCGCCTCGATGGCGTGGGTCAGCGCGTCCATACCGGTGGCTGCGGTGAGCTTGGGCGGCATGGAGGACATGAAGTCGGTGTCGTTCACCGCAATGCTGACCATGCAGTTGGGGTCCACCATGGCCATTTTGCTGTGGCGGACAGGGTCGGTGACGATGTAGAAGGAGGTGCACTCGCTGCCGGTACCGGCGGTGGTGTTCACCGCCACGATGGGCAGGCCGGGCTTGGAGGACTTGTTCTCGCCCTCGTACTGTTCCACGGTACCGCCGCAGGCCACCACGATGCTGGCTGCCTTAGCGGTATCGATGGCGCTGCCGCCGCCCAGGGCCACCAGCAGCTGCACCTGCAGGGTGCGGGCTGCGGCAATGCAGTCGTTCACCACCTGTACGGTGGGGTTGGGCTGCACATTGTAGTACACGGCGTACTCCACACCGGCATCGGACAGTACCTGACCGACCCGGGCAGCGGCACCGGAATCATAGAGAAAGCGGTCCGTCACCAGCAAAGCACGGCGGATGCCCATCTTCTGAAGCTCCGGTCCCAGAAGACGGATGGCACCCTTGCCAAAAAAGCTGGTCTTGACGGCGTTGATGCGTTCTGCCATGTGTTCACCCTCCGCTTACTGTGCCTGACCGCAGACGATCTGCACCGGGTCCCAAATGGAACAGGACGAGGAGGAATAGACGAAATCCACCTGACCCAGTGCTTCCACGGTCATGCCAGCGCGGATGGCAACGGCAATGGCGTTGATGCGGGCCGAAACATTCTTTTCTCCCCATGCCTGCGCACCCAGCACCTGACGGGTATTGGCCTCATACACCAGCTTGATGGTGATGCGGTGGGGGTTCGGGCAGATGCCCGGACGGTCGGTGCCGGTGGCCATTGCACTCTTGACCCGCAGACCGGCCTTGCGGGCCTCGGTCTCGGTCAGGCCGGTGCGGGCGATCTCCAGATCCGCCACCTTCAGGCTGCTGGTGCGCAGAGAGCCGTCGCGGCAGGCCGCGCAGTCGCCCACGGCATAGATATTGGGCACACTGGTGGCAAGGTCGGCACCAATGAGCACAGCGCCATTGGGTGCCAGCTGCGCCCCGGTACCGGCCAGCAGGCCGGTGTTGGGGGTAACGCCGATGGCTACCACGCAAAGGTCACAGGGGTAGGTGCCGCGATTGGTCTGTACCTGCTCCACGAAGGTACGGCCCGGGAAGGAGCGCACCTGCTCGCCCAGATTGAACTGCACGCCCTGCGCTTCCAGCTCCTTCTGGATCAGCTTGCTCACCTCAGGGTCAAACTGGGGCAAAAGCTGCTGCTCTTTTTCAATGATACGCACATTGCGGCCCAGCTTGAGGAAGGACTTTGCGATCTCCAAACCGGCCCAGCTGCCGCCCAGGATCACGATGTCCCGCACATAGGGGGTGCGGACGAACTCCTTGAGGAAGATCAGATCTTCCACGGTCTTGAGGGTCTGCACGCCCACGCGGTCACTGCCGGGCACCTGCGGCACACGGTTGGAAGAACCGGTGGCCAGCACCAGCTTGTCGTAGTGGTCTTCAAACACGCGTCCGGTGGCAAGATCACATACCGTCACCTTGCGGGCGGCTGCGTCGATGCCGCGCACCTCATGGCGCAGATGTGCGGTGATGCCCTGCGCGTTCAGCTCAGTCTCCTTGGCCTGAATGGCCTTGTTCAGGCTGTCCAGATCCTCGCACAGGTAATGGGGCAGGCCGCCGGTGCCGCAGGAGTAGAAGCCGCCTTTTTCGTAGACGGTGATCTGCGCTCCGCGCTGGGCGGCGGCAAGTCTGGCGGCGGCCGAAACCCCGGCGGCAATGCTGCCGATGATAATAATTTTCATTGTTTAAGCCTCACGATCCCGCCGGGAGGAAGCCCCTCTCTGCGGCAAAACTTGCAGGGTGTTACTTACTCAGGGTGGGAGGATTGTCCACGATGCCCACGATGAAAGCATCAATGGGCGACGGATGGTCCAGACCATGCTGGGTGGTCTCGTCGGTGGTGACCAGAACCATCTCGCCTACACCCGCGCCGATGTTGTCGCCCGCCACGATGGTATCCTTTTTGGAGCCGAACACCGGCTCCACCAGCAGGAACTTATAGCCTACAAGCTCCGGCATTTTGCGGGTGGCGACAACGGTCCCCTTGACGATCCCTAAAATCATAGCTTACTCCTCTTTGCCCAGCACGGTGACCAGCTGCCCCTGCTTGAGCAGGAAGGCATTGCCATCGTCCGTGTCGATGTGAAAATCCAGTGCACATTTGTCGTTTGCGCGGATCAGCACCCCGCCCATCACGCCAGGCTTGGGGCCGTCGATCTTTACCTGCACGCGGTCGCCGTCGGCAAGGCCGAAGGCCGCTGCCTGTGCGGGAGTCATGTGGATGTGGCGGTCGGCGATCATCACGCCCTCCGGCACGGTCAGGGTGCCATTGGGGCCGCGCAGGGTCACGCCCGGCGTGCCCTTTGTATCCCCGCTGGAGCGCACCGGCGCTTTGATGCCGATGTTGCGGCAGTCGGTCTGCGCCAGCTCGATCTGAGTGGCACTGCGCTCCGGGCCAAGGATGCGGACATGCTTCAGTTCGCCCTTGGGGCCGATGATGTCCAGACATTCCTCGCAGGCAAACTGGCCGGGCTGGCTCAGCGCCTTTTTGGGGGTGAGCTGGTAGCCATAGCCGAACAGCTTGTCCACATCATCGCGGGTAAGGTGGATGTGCCGCACCGAGATGCCTACCGGCACCTGACGGCTGCGCTTTTGCAGCTCTGCCTGCACGGCCTGCGTGATCAGGAGCAGCAGCTGTTCCTGACTGATGTCATGGTAAACCAAGGCACAGCGCTCCTTTCTTATGCAGCGTCAGCGCAGTTCTCAGCGCAGCTCAGGCATGCACTCGGACACGCTTGCGTGCGGGCGGGGAATGACCAGTGCGCTGACCACTTCGCCAATGCGGGAAGCAGCGGTCTGGCCTGCCTCAACAGCAGCCTTCACAGCGCCAACGTCGCCCTGCACGAACACGGTAACAAGGCCTGCGCCGATCTTCTCCTGACCCACCAGAGAGACATCTGCGCTCTTCAGCATGGCATCGGCTGCCTCGATGGAAGCGGTCAGGCCGTTGGTCTCGATCATGCCCAGAGCGGCATCCAGCGGCACCTGCTCGCCTGCGGGCAGGCCGGACTTGCCGGTCGCGGGGCCCTTGGCAGGCATGATGCGGGCCAGATCTGCGTGGGGACGTGCAATGACGTTGACGCAGAACAGCTCACCCACGCGGGAAGCAGCCTCTTCGCCAGCCTCGGTAGCAGCCTTGACAGCGCCCACCTCGCCGGTAACGATCACGGTGGTCAGACCGGCACCGATGGTGTCGGAACCAATGAACTCAACGTCAGCAGCCTTCAGCATTGCATCGGTAGCGTCGATGTTGCCAACCAGACCCTTCGTCTCGATAAAACCCAGAGCTTTCATAAGTTGTTCCTCCTGTCAGAACACTGAAAAAATTGTATGTGATGGTTTCGTCCTTCAAAAACTCAGATGATGCGCAGCCCGCCCTCGGCCAGCATGCAGCGGCGGCGGCGGCAGAAACTCTTTGCGCAGGTGATGCCCTCGCCGGTGGGGCCGGCAATGGTCATGGTGCAGTGGCCCTCGCCGCCAATGCCAACACCGGCCTTGGTGGCGCTGTTCTTTACGTAGATGGTGGTCTCAATGACCCGGGCAAAGCGGGTCATGTGGTCCACATCCTTGGAGAAGATGGAAGCGGTGTGGCGGTTGCCGTGCTCGGCCACCACGGCATCTTCCACCGCCTGTTCAAAGCTCTGGCAGCGCACGATGGGCAGCACCGGCATCATCTGCTCCACCAGAACGAACGGATGGTCGGCAGGCACCTCGCAGATGGCAAGGCGGCAAGTATCCGGCACATGCACGCCGATGGTCTCCAGAATGCGGGCGGCATCCTTGCCCACCCACTTTTTGTTCACCTCGTGGCCGCCGCCCTTCTTGGGCTGCAGCACGATGTTCACCAGCTGTTCGGTCTGGGCCTTGTTCAGCAGGTAGGCACCCTGCTTCTGCAGCTCGTGCAGCAGGCCGTCGTAGGCGGTGTTCACGGCGAACACTTCCTTCTCTGCAAAGCAGAGGATGCGAACGCCTTTTGAATTGCAAAATGATTTTTCAGTTGCTATACTGGGCTTATCAAAGTTTTTTCGGGAGGATGCCGCAATGACCGCACATACAATGCAAATCGGGAACAGACCTTGCCGCATTTACGGCGAGCCCCATGCAGAATACCTGCTGCTCCAAATGACAGGCGAACACGAGCTGCAAAGCATGGAAAGCGAGGTTACCGCTATTGCACAGAGTGCGCACCACTTTCTGTTTGCGGCCGTGCCCGTGGAAAGCTGGAACGATGCACTTTCTCCGTGGGAAGCCCCTGCCGTGTGGGGAAAGCAAGGATTTGGTGGCAAGGCTACGGAAACCCTGTGCTTTCTGACAGAACAGGTCATTCCCACACTGAAGCAGCATTTTCGTCTCCCGGAAAATGTCAAAATCATTCTGGGCGGCTATTCGCTGGCGGGATTGTTTGCATTATGGGCATCCACTCAGACTGATCTGTTCTACGGTGTCGCCGCCGCCTCGCCCTCGGTGTGGTTTCCGGGCTGGATGAAGTTTGAACAGCAGCACCCGATACAGGCACAGCACATTTATCTGAGCCTTGGCAACAAGGAAGAGCATACGAAAAACGCTGTTATGGCTGCGGTAGGTGATAACATCCGCACCCTGCACAGCCGGCTTATAGAGCGTGGCGCAGACTGCACCCTTGAGTGGAACAGCGGCGGGCACTTTAAGGACGCTGACCTGCGCACGGCAAAGGCATTTCGGTGGGCGATGGAGGAAAGCCGATGAATATTTTGATCGATGCAGACGGCTGTCCGGTTGTCGATTTGACATTGCAGATTGCAAAGCAATTCAGTGTTCCAGTCATCATCCTGTGCGACACCTCTCACCAAATCGAGCGGGAAGGTGCGCAGACGCTGGTGTTCGATAAAGGGGCAGACAGCGTAGATTTTGCGCTGGTGAACCGGGTAAAGCCGGGGGATGTAGTCGTAACACAGGACTACGGCCTTGCGAGTATGTGCCTTGCCAAGCGCGCACGGGTGCTGAACCAGAACGGGCTGGAATACACCGCCGACAACATGGAAGCTCTCATGCTGCGGAGGTATGAAAACAAAAAGCTCCTCCGTGCCGGAAAGCACCCCAAGGGGAGTGCAAAGCGAACGAAGGAGCAGGATGAAGCATTTGTCACCACACTGACAGATATTTTAGCGAGCATCTGATTTTCTGAACGGAACACCGGCGAATTTTTTTCGCGTCACATTCTCTGTAAGTGAAACCCGTCAGAACAAAGTACCTCTCCACTGCATGAAATCATTGAGATACCGCTGCTTTATCCTCTGGCCACGATCTTCTGAGCGCCGCATAGGAAATAAGGAAGTTTGCAAGCCAACCTGCCGGGACTGCAAGCCAAACAAAAGCAATGCCAAAACGCGGTGCACAAATCAAAGCAACAGACAAGCGGATTGCAAGGTTTACCATATTTGCAATAAGAAACGGCCGCATGATTCCAAGTCCGCGAAGAACGCCATCCGTTGCCATCTTGATGCCCATGAAGATGAAAAAGTAACCAAGCCATCTCATATAATCACCGGACACCTGATAGGCCAACGCGGTTCCGTCTTTTCCCAAGAACAACGAGGAAATCTGTGTGTGCAGTGTTTCAATGACCACGAAAGCAAGAACTGCAAAGCATAGATCCAACACCAGTGCAGCATGATAACCTTTTTTGATACGCTCAATTTTCTTTGCGCCAAGATTCTGGGATACAAACGGCGAAACTGCATTGCCGATGGATACGAAGATCAGCGAAAAAACATTTTCTACCCGCATCGTTGCCGCATACCCGGCAAGTGCCTGTGTGCCGAAGGGATTTACCACTGCCTGCACGATCATCATACCGATAGACACTGTGGACTGCTGCAAAACCGATGGTACCGCAATGCGAAGCGTGGAATACAGCTCCTGCCGGTCGAACCTGCTAAAGGAGCTCTTGTATTGCCGCATCCGAGACAGAAAGATCAAAAACGAAAACACGGCAGAAATTCCTTGTGCGATCAAGGTCGCAAGGGCTGCACCAAACACCCCCAGACCAAGACCAGCCACCATCCAGAGATCCATAAAAATATTCAGGATAGATGAGAATATCAGCAGTCCCAACGGAATTTTGGATTCACCGATGGAAGTGAACATGGTGGAAAGAATGTTGTACATGAATAGAAACGGGAAACCCACAAAGTAGACCCGCAGATACAATACTGCTTCTTCCAATATATCGGCAGGGGTCTGTAATCCGCTCATCATGAAATGGGAAAAGCAAAAGCCAAAGACACCAAGGACAACGCTTAAGATCAAAAAGCTGATCAGGGACGTTGACACAATGGTTTTCATTTTACCATAATTTTTTGCACCAAAATAGCGGCTTACAAGCACACCTGCGCCCACACCAGCACCAAGCGCCACACAAATAAAAACATTGGTCAGTGCAGCACAAGCACCAACAGCCGCAAGTGCCGAGGAGCCAACAAATTGACCAACTATTATGGAATCGGCCATATTGTATACTTGTTGAAAAAAGCTGCCAAGGATCATCGGCATCGCAAAAACAGTCAGCGCTTTAAGGGGTGGATCTGTGATCAAATATTCATCTTTCGACATGATTATATTCCTTCCAAAAATCGTTTATCGCAAATTTTATCGCAAGTTAAGAAATTCGTGCAACATTCAAACGGCATCTTTGCGATATGCAATTCACCGCTTTTGCATTAAAAAGTTAAATTGCTATAGTATTGGAATCTATCCAATATAAGTATATTCCCCCCTGTCTCAAAATGCAATCTGCGACTTCTGGCGGAGATGGTGGATATTCTCCCGCGGGCTAAGCAACAGCCCACAGGGCTGGTTGCTTGCGGCCTGCGGGCCGCCGCCCTGTTCTCATCCGCACCATCTAGCCGCAAAAAAGGCACCAGCCTGAGCTGATGCCTTTTGTTGGCGGAGATGGTGGATATTCTCCCGCGGGCTAAGCAACAGCCCGCAGGGCTGGTTGCTTGCGGTCTGCGGGCCGCCGCCCTGTTCTCATCCTCACCATCTAGCCGCAAAAAAGGCACCAGCCTGAGCTGATGCCTTTTGTTGGCGGAGATGGTGGGATTCGAACCCACGTGCCCGATTAAGGACAAAACGATTTCGAGTCTTTGAAATTGTTGGATGAAGCTGGTTCCTCGCGGCTGTCATTGGCAGCTGAGGGCATTCTTGTATCCTCCAAAAAGGCACGTCACACCGCAATTTGCAGGCAAAAATCAGCCGCTTTTTGCGAAATGACGTTAGAAAAAGCCTTTTTCACACGGGGTGTCAACGGCTGCATTTCAGGTGTAGTTGTGTTAGATGTCCGTTAGAAATATGCAGTGCTGCCGTTGCTGTGCCAGCTCACAGCAGGCTTCCCTGTCTGAACGCAGCGTTTCCCGAAAGCCGGGAGATGCTGCGTTTTCTCTTGCCCGCATTGGGCTGAAAGGGAAGCCGCCATGTCAACATTCCGCGTCAATAAAAATGTCAACTACACCGTTATGAGCAACCACCACCTGCAGGATAAGAGGTTGTCCCTGAAAGCCAAGGGACTGCTGTCCTATATGCTCTCCCTGCCGGACGATTGGGATTATAGCCTGAAGGGACTGACCGTTGGTTGCAAGGATGGTCTGGACAGTGTACGCACCGCTGTTCTGGAACTGGAAGAACACGGCTACGTCCGCCGTCAGAAAGTTCGCAATGCCAAAGGGCAGATCATCGACTACGATTATCAGGTCTATGAATCGCCTGTTGAGGACGCTCCTGCCGTTCCCGGCAAGGAAGGCGGGCCGTCGGACCCGTCCGCAACCAAAAGCCCGAAAAGCCGCATGAAACCTTGTTCTTCACCATTTTTGGATTTTCCAAATTTGGCTGAGCCCAATTTGGAAAAGGCAACGCAACAAAATACTAATAAACAAAATACTAAAAAACAAAGTACTAATCTATCAGGGCAGACAAGCGAATCCGCAGATTTTGACCAGATGGAAGCACAGGTGCGGGAGGAGTTCCGGGAACGGCTGGAGATCGACACCCTTGCCCAGCGGTACGACCCCGACAAGCTGGAGGAACTGCTGGACAACATTGTGGAGATGTACTGCTGTCCTCGGCAGACCCAGTATGTCGGCAAGCAGCCGCAGACCACCAAAGCCCTCCGACTGCGGCTGGACAAGCTGACCAGCCAGCACGTTGAGTACATCTTCGATGTGATGTCCAACACCACCCAGCCCATCAAGAACATCATGGCCTATCTGCGCACCACCATCCTGAACGCCCCCACCACGATGGAGCACTACTATCAGGCGCAGGGCAACTGGCTGACAGTGCAAAACCGGAAGAAGTAAGTGCTGTTTTCCACAAAGACCACAACACACGTTGAAAATGCAAAGGAGAATTTTCATGAAGAACACGAACGCTGTCCGCAACGAGATCCATTACGCACAGGTCGGGGAGTATCAGCTGCCCCTGCTCATCCTGCCGCAGACCGATGATTCCGAACCGCTGGGCAAGTATGGCCGGATGCGGCTGGTCTACCTCAAGAATCAGCGTCCTGTGCTGTACAACCGGATGCTGCTGAACGGTACGCTCTGGCCGCATTTGCAGGATGTCCAGAAAACGGCCTGCGAGTGGCTGGAACGCACGATGACCACTCTGTTAGACAAGTACCCCGCGCCGGACAAAGAGCGCGCACAGCTTCTCTGGGTGGCGCACATGAACGGGCTGAAAGCGCAGGCCGAGGAAGTGATGGTGAGGGAGATCGTGTATGCAGGATGATTCCCGATAGCATCCGAACGGTATCAAAAGCCGACATTTTGGATTTTATTCTTGATTTTTGCGGAATATTTTCAAATTTCAAAATCAAAATTTGACTTTCCGCCCAGAATAGAGTACACTAGATTCAGAAAATCATCTGGGAGGAATCGCGATGCTGCTTCAATTTTCAGTCACCAACCACCGCTCCATCAAGGACACGGCTATTATCAGCTTGAAAGCATCTACGGATAAAAGTCTGTCTGATTGCCTGATTTCGCCAGACGAGAAGAAACAGCTTGTGCCTGTGCTGGCACTGTACGGCGCAAATGCAGCCGGGAAGAGCAATGTTCTCCATGCTCTCCTGCTCATGCGGGAAATGGTCTGTGGCCGATATGCCAAGCTGCTGAAAGGTGAGTCCCTTCCGCAGGAGCCGTTTGCTTTCACTGACCAGCCCACACAGCCGACCAGCTTTGAAGCCATCTATTTTTATGGCGGCATCAAGTATGCCTATGGGTTCTCGTTTGACAAGTCCAAAGTCCTGACCGAATATCTCTATCACTGGCCCAACGGCCGGGAGGCTCTGGTTTTTTCCAGACAAGGCAATGGTTATCAGTTCCGCGAGAATGTTCAGGAACAGCTTACCCTTGCCGGACGCACCGCAGAAAACCGGCTTTACCTGTCCAGCTCGAACGAGTGGAACTGCCCCCAGACCGAAAAAGCGTATCTGTGGTTCTTTGAAAAGCTGACAGGCTTTATGGGAACCGAAATGCGGCTGGATGCTACATTGTCTGCCATTCGGCAGGGCGGCTCTGAAAAGAGCCGTATCCTGCATGAAATGCTGTATGCAGACCTCGGTATCAAGGACATCCGCATTACAGGCTCCAAGGAAGAGCCTATCATTTCCGCACTGCACACTCTCGATGCCGAAGATGGCACTTCTAAGGGTTTCTGGCTCCCGTTGGGGCAAGAATCCGTTGGAACACAGCGTTTCTTCTCCCGCATCGGGATGTGGCTTGCGGCACTAGAAGCAGGCTCTGTTTTGGTAGTAGACGAGATCGAATCCAGTATGCACCCGCTTCTGACCCGGCATCTGATCGAGATGGTGCAGGATGCCGCCATTAACACAAACCATGCACAACTCATCTTCACCACCCACGATACCGGACTTCTCGACCTGACATTGCTGCGGCGCGATCAGATTTGGTTTGCAGAGAAGAACGAAAAGACCATGCAGACCGATATTTACGCCCTGACCGAGTTTTCTCCCCGGAAAGGTGAGAACATTTCCAAAGGGTACCTGCAAGGCCGGTATGGAGCGATTCCATTCATTGGAGGGAATACAGTATGGGCAGAATAAAAGAACTCAGCCGCAAACCTGCCCGAACCAGAAAGCGAAATCCTGTCGTATACCTCATCTGCGAAGGCAGTGAAACCGAGATTCGGTATTTCAAGCGTTTCCGAAGTCGGGGCTGTAACATCGACATCATCCCGATTTCTTCGCAGTATAAGTCTGCTGACAGGCTTGTACAAAAGGCCAAGGCAACGATGGGCAATAATCCATACTACCCGGAAGATGGCGATTCCATCTGGTGCGTATTTGACCGTGACGATAACTCCAACGAGGTACTTCTGCGCGCCAAACAGTCCGCTCAAAAGGAAGGCTATCATTTGGCCTATTCTAACCCGTCTTTCGAGTTGTGGTTCCTGTTGCACTTTGTAAATCAGCAGACAGAGGTTGAAGATTGTCAGGCATTGATCCGATTGCTAAAACAGCCGGGCAGACTTCCTGATTATGAGAAAAACAAGGATTACTTTGACGGTTTGAAGCCTTTGCAATCCACTGCAATCCAGCGGGCAAAAGCACGGGCTGAACAAGTCCGGAATCAAGACACAGAGCTGATATCTCGACAAAGCAATCCACTAACAACCGTTTGGGAGCTTGTCGAATACCTGAACTCCAAAGTTTGAGAGGTGTCTTTATGGCTTACCTGAAATTGATGCTGGATGAAAAGGAAATCGCTCATTTGAGCGAAGATGGGCAGTATCTCTGCGCCAATGAGGGGGTGCCACAGTACGACCTTCCCTTGAACCTCTTTATCGGCAGCAGCCGCAAAGTCCCACTGGTCGATGTGGTCGTCTGGGCAAAGAAGCGCATCTTCCCCCGAAACCGGATGGACTGCAAGGAGATTCTGGAGATGATGGGCCTGCCAGACTACAATGCGTGGGAAATCGTCAAGCGCACCAATGCCTGCTTGATGGAGGACCCTTTCTGGCTGCGTTTCAGCGAAGCCGAGACTTTTGAGGATACCACCCGCGGCAGGGCAAGAAGGATCATGGCCGAATATCAGAAGTCAGCTGATACCAACTAGTATCAATACTAGGGTTCAATCCATCGGCCCCTCACTTTAAGGCGGCATTGCTGCCGTATATACTGGTTCTTCTCGAATGTCCAGCTTTTTTAGAGCAGAATCCCTTAATCGCTTTGCTTTTCCCTTAAAATGCAGCCGATTTTAAGGGAAAGCATAATTGAGTAAGGTTTGAAGCAGTCCTATTTATATAATTTTTTTGTTGGTTGTTAATATATTGATACTAATTGGTATCAATAGGTATCAGCCAATGGATACAACAAGACCCACAGATTGGAATGAGCCTCCAATCTGTGGGTCTTATTCATTTAAGTTCCGTCATCATCGTTTGGGTCAGGAACTTCTACCCACTCTGAAAGTTCTTCGCAGTAGTCCGTATATTTTCCGCCTTCGGTGGTCCTGATAACGCGCCGCACGTAGTCCTTGCCGCCATCTACGCAACAGAGACCACAGCTGCACTTCTCCAAATCGTAATGGCTTTTGCTTTCGATGACGTCTCCACAGCGTTTGCAACGGATTTTGTTCGATATAATAATTCGCATCTTTCTGTTTCCCAATTTACAGATGTGCATCCGAGCATTTACTTTTGTAATATTTCTTTTAGCTTTTTCTCAGTACATCCAATGCATAGAATCTGTTGTGACTTAACTTTTTTATCTGAATAAATACTTGTGTTATTCCGTTCAATCAATATTGGACTTTTTATTTCTATGATATGATTTCTTAGCCACACGTCGTCCTTTCCTTCTTGTTCCCAAAACGTTCCTATCGGAACACCTGCATCCTGTGCGAGTCTCGTCAGGTTATTAAATGTATCCTCGTTGTCTTTGATTTCACTAAATCCAAATAGGCGATGAGCATTGTGAAGCAGATCTTTAAAACCAATGATTTCGTGTGCACCTTGATACAATATTTCCAACGTTGGTTGAGTCTCATGGTGATTCCATATCAAATCTTGATGCTTATCGATTATAGACTTAACACTATTATCCTGCCCTGTGAAGTCTCTATACAATTTTTCAAATTCAACACTGGCCGCTTTAACCTCTTCCGTTGACCATTTTCCATCTTCAGCTTCTGATATTTTATCCTCAATGTTTTCCAATAAATTCATCCGTGAAATATCCGCAACATTTGAACCAAGCGATTTTAAAATTTTCAACATCAATCTCATGTCGCAAATATTGTCATTTGCCATTAAATTCAGAAGGCAATCCGCTGTTTCCTTCATGCTCTGAAGGACTCTAATATACATATCAGGCATGGGCCGACGTACCCGAAGCGCATGATTGATTTGCTCCATGAATTCATATATGAATTTTCGATCCCGTTCCGTTTTATTTTTTGAAACAATCGGAAGCTCACAAAAAGCAGGCATTGTCCATGAAAATTTTTCACGCAAAGGAACACTAATACCATTTTCATAGTTAGGAAAAGCCGGAATCACGATATTATTAGCACACCATTTAGATGTATCAAAGAACATATCTACACAAGAAAAATAGTCTATTCCTTGAACGGTTTCATGATTTCGCTTAACCCACTGCATCAGCATTTGTGAAATTATATATTCCTGCTTATATGGTGTGTTGCCGCTTTGATTTATAAATGAGCATGCCAAAATCAACGGATACATTTTAAGATACCGACAGATCACCTCATTCCACACTTCAAAATCATTGTATTTTACCGTAAATCCCCACGTTTTTATCTCCATGGGAGAATATAATGCCAATAATTTCAGTTCTTTGCTCAGATCTATTTTATTATCCTGGCTTTCACTCCAAATATATTGATATTCAGAATAATAATATTTTGAGGGATAATTACATTCCTGCCAAGCGAGAGGGAGCATTGTAGATAAGTACAGGCATGGAAATCCTGCTAAGCTGAATCTTTCATTACTCGAATATGCTCGCTTATTCATTGGAATATGAAACAATTCATTTGGATTACTTTTGATAGTCTGACTACGGCCATCTACAGCCCTAATTCTAAAGTATCGTCCCCCATTAGAACTTCCAAACAGTCTCATACATGTGCAGATTGTTTTTTCTCCAGCAGATACAAGAATTCTCCCGTTCATCAAACTTATAAAAAGAGCTGGTCTCAAAATTTCCATGACTTCATCGAATAGTTCTTGCGATACCTTATAATTCGATTCTTCATAGCTTTCGAAGACAGCAATTATTTTTGTACTTATCTCAGCGGCAACCCTTTTTGACTCATTTAATTTTTCATTAAATTCAGCTTTTTTATCGGCATCAAGATCACACTCATCACAATTGTCAAGAAGTGTTAGGTATTTACTTGCTTCCTCTTCGAATTTTTCACCAATGATAAATGCCTCACTAAAGTACCTTTTAGGAAGATCTATTTCATCTAAAAGTTGATTTATCTTCATCGTTATCGCCACCCCAAATCGATATTTTCTATACTAACTTCAAGAGATTCTCGTATAATACTTTTCCAGACTCTTATCGCAGACCCTTATGATATGCAGCCAATCTTCCTTCGTGAGCTTGCGGAAAATGATTGGGTTGACTTCAATGGTTTCCACATCCTTGCAGCGCATCAGGAAACGCATATCCTCAAACCGCTTGAACGGATTGGAAAGAACATTTTTCTCCACATCTTTCCGGGTGTATCCACCCTTCTGATAGATGCTGTTCGGCTTTTCTGCTATCATCCCATGCGCTTTACGATCTTCATAGAAGTCGATAAAATAATCCACAACATCCGGCAGAGCTACCCGACCGTTGCTGTCCATATACTCGTAGATTGCCTTGAGCAGCACCGGCTTATAGGAATAGCTCATATCCATTGTTTCGATGAACTTCATAAACTTGTCTGCCATATTCTGCGGCGTAATTAAATCCCAGCCATACTGTTTAGCGATATTTCGGATGCTTTCCTCCCGGAAATAGTGGAACATCCGCTTATCCCCAAACGGAATGGAAAGATCAGGCTTGATTTTTCCGTCTTTAATATAGCGTTCAACCGTTTCGGACTGAACATCGACCATGCGGACAAGCTCAATCTGCGAAATCATATCTTTGACGCTGTTCTGCCAGTTGAACAGGTCAATGATTTCATAGTCATCCACATCAATCGGAACATCCAGCCATGCTTCGGGCTTCTCGCCTTTGAAAAGCATATCCTGATCCAATTTCCGTTTATTTTCCGGTGCCAGAACATAGGCCATCGGCTGATATTTGGCAATGTTCAGCACACGATGCAGACTATACGGCATATTGAACATATTGGCGTTGTCTACGAAGTCGATGACAAGCAAGTCATCCTTGCCCGGACAACGGCGCGTACCACGGCCAAGCTGCTGTAGATAGATTGTTTTGGACATGGTCGGGCGCGCCATGAACAGCACCGTGGTATGCGGGCTGTCCCAGCCTTCGTTCAGAAGGTCGCAGGCACAAAGAACATTGGTCGAGCCGGTTTCATAGTCCTTCAGGATTTTTCCCGAACCTCAACACGATCCCGCCCGGAAACTGCTTCCGCCTTCACACCGTTGTCCCGCAGCAACTTTGCAATTTCGGCTGCATGGTCTACGCTGGCACAGAAGATTACTGTCTTTTTGCCGTTGACGTACTTTAGATAGGTGTCAACGATCAACTGGTTGCGTTCCGGGATGAACAGCTTGCTTTCCAGATCCTGCGAATTGTATTTGATACCGTTGATTCGCACATCGGTCAGGTCGATGTTAGTCTTGACCCGGATGCAGCGAATCGGCACCAGTATGCCACGCTCCACAGCAGTTTTCAGATCCATTTTGTGGGCGACATTCTGGAACAGCTCCAGCATATCCTCGCCATCGCTGCGTTCCGGAGTGGCGGTCAGCCCCAGAATGAACTTTGGGTGGAAGTAGGTGAAAATTTTCTGATAAGTATTGGCCGCCGCATGGTGACATTCGTCCACGATCAGGTAGTCAAAATCCGTAGGCGAGAACTTTTCCAGATCCTTGGAGATACTCTGTACCGTTGCAAAAATGACCGTCTGGGTCATATCCTTCTGGCTTCCGGTGTACTCTCCCAAGGTTGCTTCCGGCCAGACCTTGGCGAAGGTCTCTTTTGCCTGAGATGCCAGCTTCAGGCCGTTGACCAGAAATAGTGTGCGCCCACCAACAGCCTTGGCATCCGTTGCTGCTGTGATAGTTTTGCCCACGCCGGTTGCATGGTACAGCAGCGCAATGGTCTTGCCGTCCTCTCGCATTTTCTGTAGGTTCTCGATAGCCTCCTGCTGGTAATCCCGAAGCTCGATGGTCTGCCCCATCTGAACCGGCAGGTCCGCTTCAAACACCTTGAACATGGGGCTGGTGCCCAGGAATGTGATCAGCTCATCCTTGACCTTTTCCGGCTGCTTTTCCAGCTGACTGTAAATCCAGCGGTAAACCTTCCAGTTATCATAAACCAGACTGTTCTGCTTCAGAAGGTCATCTGCATACTTGTTCTCGGAAACCTTACTTGGGTTGTGGTAAGTTTCTCCGTCGATCTCGATTGCAATTTTGGATTCAGGCGATTCCAACGCAAAGTCGATGTAGCGATGCCGACCATAGATATCAACACACGGATACTGAACCTGCAAATTTTCTGTTTTCTCCGGGCCGAATGCTTCACAGAACAGCTGAACAAACAGTTCTTCCGCACGGCTATTGACGCTGGTTGCTTTTAATGGTTCCATAGAGCACACCTCTTTGGGTATTTTGTAGAATCCGAATTCGTTATAAGTTCATTATAGAGCACTTTCTGACTTCTTTCCAGAGATTAGTACAGAAATATGTCAGCAGCCTGCCTGTTTATTGTGCTTTTTGAGTGGCTAAGCAATGTCTCATCCGTATTGTGAGCATTGAATAGGGCTTTTGTCCGCGCTATAATAGAAGAAAACTGCAAGGAAGTATCATCATGCTTCACCCCGGACTGTACGAACAGGTCATTAACAATGCGCTGAACCGCGAACTTTCGGAAGTTCCGGAAGCCTGCAAGTCCACTGCGCCCATCGACACGGCCGAAGCCTCCAAGGTATTGGCACAGTACCTGACCGAAGTTGTGCAGAAGGGCCTTGACAACGTACAGGACAACGGCGGCGGCATCGAAGCACAGATCGAGCTGGCAAACCAGATCGTGAGCATCATCCAGACGACCACCAAAGAAGCTGACTTTGCCGCACTGGGCGTTGACCGGCAGGCAGAGCAGCTTCTTGCGCTTTTATGGAAAAATGACCCACGCCTTGCCGCCGGAAAAGCTGCCAAGGACATCGAGCGGCCGGAAACGTCCCTTGCGCAAAGCTCATTGTTTACCGGGGCCATCCACGAGCCGCAGATGTACACCGAGTTGAAGAAGGAGATCGTATCCGCTGACCGCATCGACATGCTGGTGTCCTTCATCAAATGGAGCGGCCTGCGCCTGCTCATGGACGAACTGCGGCAGTTCACCCAGAACGGCGGCGAGCTGCGCATCATCACCACTTCCTATATGGGTGCCACCGATGTAAAGGCTATCGAAGAACTGCGCCAGCTGCCCAACACCAAAATCAAGGTCAGCTACGACACCAAGCGCACCCGGCTCCACGCCAAGACGTATGTATTCTACCGGGACACCGGCTTTACAACAGCCTATGTCGGCTCGTCCAACCTGTCCAACGCGGCCATTTCCAGCGGGCTGGAATGGAACGTGAAAGTGACCCGGAAAGACCTGCCGGAGACCATCGATAAGATCGCCGCCACGTTTGAAAGCTACTGGAACGCCGGCGAGTTTGAGTACTACGACGAAGGCCAGCGGGAGCGCCTTGCGCGTGCCCTGAAAGCCGAAAAGTACAGCGAGACCGACCACAGCGGCATTTACACACTGGATATTCAGCCTTATTCCTACCAGCAGGAAATTTTGGACAAGCTGGAAGCTGAGCGCGCCGTGCGCGGGCACACCCGCAATCTGGTGGTGGCCGCCACCGGCACTGGCAAAACCGTCATCTCGGCGCTGGACTACAAGCGGTTCTGCAAACAGCATCCCGGCAAGCCCTGCCGCCTGCTGTTCGTGGCGCATCGGGAAGAGATCCTGAAACAGAGTCTGTACACCTTCCGTGCCGTGCTGAAGGATGCCAATTTCGGTGAGCTGTTGGTCGGCAACTACAAGGCGGACAGCATCGACCATCTGTTCATCTCCATCCAGACCTTCAACTCGCAGGATTTCACGGCCAAAACCGGGGCTGATTTTTATGATTACATCGTGGTGGATGAGTTTCACCATGCCGCCGCGCCTACCTATCAGAAGCTGTTGGAGTATTACCAGCCGCAAATTTTGCTGGGACTGACCGCTACCCCGGAACGTATGGACGGCAAGAGCATTCTGGATTATTTCGGTGGGCGCGTTGCCGCCGAGATTCGCCTACCGGAAGCCATCGACCGAAAGCTGCTGTGTCCGTTCCAATATTTTGGTGTGACCGACACGGCCGACTTGAGCAGCCTGAAATGGCGCACCGGCGGTTATGACAAGGCCGAACTGTCCAACCTGTACACCTTCAGCGGCATGGTAGCACAGCGCCGTGCCGACCTTGTGGTGAGCTCCATCCTGAAATATGTTACGGACATCGATGAAGTGAAGGGGCTTGGGTTCTGCGTTTCCATCGAGCACGCCCGGTTCATGGCGGACTATTTCAATACCCATGGCATCCCGTCCATAGCGCTGACCGGCGATTCTTCCGATGAGGAGCGCAACACCGCCAAACAGCGGCTCATTTCCGGGGAGATTCGTTTCATTTTTGTGGTGGACATTTACAACGAAGGCGTGGACATCCCGGAAGTCAACACCGTGCTGTTCCTGCGCCCCACCGAGTCGCTGACCGTGTTTTTGCAGCAGCTGGGCCGCGGCCTGCGTCTGGCTGAAAACAAGGAATGCCTGACCGTGCTGGACTTCATCGGGCAGGCAAACAAGAAGTACAATTTCGAGGAAAAGTTTACGGCCCTGCTCTCCAACACCACCCACAGCGTCAGCCGAGAGATTAAAGAGGGGTTTGTCTCTGCGCCCAAGGGCTGTTATATCCAGCTGGAAAAGATCGCCGCAAAATATGTGCTGGACAATATCAGCGCCTCCTATGACCGCACCTCCGGGCTTGTGGCGCGGGCAACTGCCTTTACCGAGGATACCGGTCTACCCCTGACACTCAGGAACTTCCTCGACTACTATCATCTTGACCCGCGTGCAATTTACAGCAAAAAGGTCTGCTTCAGCCGGCTGTGCGTCCGCGCAGGGGCGGCATCCGATTTTGCAGAACCTTTGGAAGAGACCATGACCAAAGCCCTTGCACGCTTTGCAGTCGTGGATTCCCGCAGGTGGATCCGTTTTTTGCTGGAGCTTCTGCCAAAGTTGGACAACACCGACTTTGCGGCTCTATCGCCAGTAGAGAAGCGGATGCTGCAGATGTTCTATGTGACCCTCTGGGGCAAAACTGCAGAAAGCTGGGAGGATGAAGAAGTTCTCGATAACCTGTATGCTCTCTCGGACAGTCCCGTTTTGCTGGGGGAGCTGCAGGCACTTTTGCAGTATCAATATGACCGCATCGATTTTATTGACGAGCCGGTGGATGTGGGCTTTGATTGTCCGCTGGATTTGCACTGTACTTATACCCGTGACCAGCTGCTGGTGGCGCTGGACTTTTTGAAGCCTGCCACTGTCCGCGAGGGCGTGAAGTGGCTGCCGGAAAAGCAGCTGGACGTATTCTTTGTGACCCTGAACAAAGCGGACAAGGATTACTCCCCCACCACCATGTACAAGGATTATTCCATCAACGAAAGCCTTTTCCACTGGCAGAGCCAGAGCACCACCGCCGAAAACTCTGCCACCGGGCAGCGCTACATCCATCACCGGGAAAAAGGAAGCCGGGTGCTGCTGTTCGTGCGCGAGTTCAAGGCAGAGGCCCGTTTTGGCGGTGCAGGAGCGTATACCTATCTGGGCACGGTGAACTATGTGAAACACGAGGGCTCCCGCCCCATGAATATCACATGGCGGCTGAACCGCCCAATCCCTGCAAAGTTTCTCAAAAAGACCAACAAGCTGGTGGTCGGTTAAAAGGAGAATATCATGAAGGTTGTTCGCGTTGTTGCAGCTGTGATCTGCGACGATATTCAGACGAAACATAAAATTTATGCCACCGCCCGCGGCTATGGCGACTACAAAGGCCAGTGGGAATTTCCGGGTGGTAAAATCGAGCCGGGAGAAACCGCACAGCAGGCGCTGAAACGAGAGATTGAGGAAGAGTTGGACACCGAAATTGCGGTACATGATAAAATCGGCACCATCGAATACGACTATCCTGCATTTCATCTTTCGATGGACTGCTTCTGGTGCGAGGTCCTTTCTGGTGACCTTGTTCTGAAAGAAGCCGAAGCCGCGCGCTGGCTGACAAAAGACGAACTGGATTCTGTACAGTGGCTCCCGGCTGACCAGACGATTCTGGAAAAAATCCGGGAGATGATGAAATAACTCTGTTGCTCCAAGTTGCATCTGCAAGCAGTGCCTCTGTATATACAAAGGCTCAAACACGCATGGCATTGCAAATTTGCCGTGCGTATTCTGCTTGTTGGGATGCAGTCCCAATCCCTGTGAACATCACGGAACCGTGATGGCTGTGCACTCTTACAGAGTGCTGAAAGAGCGTTTTGCAGAAACGCGAAGCCTGCATCGGCACGATGCAGAACAACAGGTTTGGGCTGTGCCCAACAAGCTCTTGCAAGGCAAGGGGCTTTGTATATACAAAGACATTGCTTGCAAGAGAGCTTCGGCGTACCAGAATGGTACCACGAAGCACTGCTTGCAGAAGCTATTGCATCCATCTGAATTGTCAATTCCGCTCGCAGCTGTTATACTGGACTCATCAAAAATTTTTCAGGAGGCAGTTGCCGTGACCGCAAAGCAAGTTCAAATCGGAGATAGACCCTGCCGTATTTACGGCGCAGACTGCGCCGAATATCTTCTGCTTCAGATGACGGATGAACACGAATTGCAGCGCATGGACAACGAAGTTGTAGCCATTGCACAGGGCGCAGCGCATCCGTTTCTGTTCGCTGCGGTTCCGGTGGAAAGTTGGAACGATGAACTTTCCCTGTGGGAAGCCCCTGCGGTGTGGGGCAAAGAAAGCTTTGGCGGCAATGCGGCGGACACCCTGCGCTTTCTGACAGAGCAGGTCATTCCGTCACTGAAACAACAGTTTGATCTCCCGGAAAACGTCAAAATCATTCTGGGCGGCTACTCGCTGGCCGGCTTGTTTGCGCTGTGGGCATCCACCCAGACTGATCTGTTCTATGGTGTCGCCGCCGCCTCGCCCTCTGTTTGGTTTCCGGGCTGGATGGAGTTTGAACAACAGCGCCCGATACAGACGCAGCGCGTTTATCTGAGCCTTGGTGACAAGGAAGAGCGCACGAAAAACATCGTCATGGCTGCAGTAGGTGATAATATCCGCACCCTGCACAGCCGACTTGCAGAGCGTGGCACAGACTGCACGCTTGAATGGAACAGCGGCGGACACTTTAAGGACGCTGATTTGCGTACCGCGAAAGCCTTTCGGTGGACGATGGAGGAACACACATGACCATTTTGATTGATGCAGACGGTTGTCCGGTCGTCGATCTGACTTTGCAGATTGCAAAACGGTTTGTCGTTCCGGTCATCATCCTGTGCGACACCGCTCACCAGATTGAGCGGGAAGGTGCGCAGACGCTGGTGTTCGACAAAGGAGCGGACAGCGTGGATTTTGCTCTCGTCAACCGGGTAAAACCGGGAGATGTGGTTGTGACGCAGGACTACGGACTGGCGAGTATGTGCCTTGCCAAGTGCGCCCGGGTGCTGAATCAGAACGGTTTGGAATACACCGCCGACAACATAGAAGCTCTCATGCTGCGGCGTTATGAAAACAAAAAGCTCCTCCGTGCCGGGAAGCACCCCAAGGGGAGCCCAAAGCGGACGAAGGAGCAGGATGTGGCTTTTTCAACCCATTTCAAGGCTATTTTAGAAGCCTCACGAAGGCTCATGCTTTAAGCAGTTCTCGTTATACGTGGTGTGTGCTTTCTGTTAGACTAGAACAATGGGTGCTGCTATATTTAAGCAGCACCCATTGTTTTGCTTGCTTTTTCACGATTTTTGCGATTTACGCGTATGCTGCTATTGACTTTTGCTGTGATTGGATGTACTATACAATCAAGTGATTACTTCCAACAAAAGAAAGGTAGGCAATATGAGAGTCAACAAAGGTTTGATGATAGCAGCAACATTTGATCCGACCAAAAGAACCTCCTTGATAACTGTAGCAGATATGTGTCGTAAAATTGAGGAGAACTCGATTTCTTTGCCGTTGTATCAGCGAGATATCAGTTGGACACTTCAGAAGTGTATCGATCTTCTTAATTATCAATTGTGGGGAAAGGCTCCGGTTTCTCCTATTTCTATCAATGTTATAAATACTGTGGATAGTGCTGTTCCGCAAGTTTCCTTTATAGATAGAGAAATCATCTCAACTATTGAACGCGGTCAATACTCGGTCGTGGATGGCCAGCAGCGTTTAACCACTAACTATAAAGCATATTGTAATCATGATGATTTTCGAAATATCGTGTTAGACTTAGGAAAAGGCGAGTTCACAGAGGTGCGTGACTCTATCAGGAGTAATCAAATTCCTGTTGGTATCCTCTTAAATAAAGAGGATACCAAATTATTTGAGTATACTAAGGCTAAAAGTGCACTTGGTTCTGCCGATGTCTTGTCTGTGCTCCTTCAAGTACGCAGCAAAATGAGAAACTATAATTATACTCTTAATTCGGCTGAAGACCTAACTGAGGATGAACAAATTGAGTGGTTTGAAGTTCTAAACAATGCTGGCAGCCGAGTAAGTATTATTCAAATGCGCTTTTCTAAACTGAAAGCTCATGGAATTGATATTTATAAACAGTACACAAACCTCTACCGTACCCGTGTATATGAAGCAGGGTACGAAGATTTTTTCACTCCGCAAAAAACCAATGTTTCTTACCCAGTTGCAGCATTAAATCCTGCGTATGAAGTTATCACTCAGAAGCCTCATTCCGGAAATTATGCTCCTATTCCTTCTGATACTAAGGAAAATCAACTTTGTAACCTTTCTCCAGAACAGCTTACACAATGCTTTTCTATGACTTTAGCTGCACTCGATCGCACTTTAGACTTCATCAATGAGAACACACCCACTCAACTTCCTCGCATTGATTATATTAATTATTTATTAGGATATTTTATCTTTCATAACGAAGTTTTGACCGAAGATAACAAGGAAAAACTTCTTCAGTGGATGGATAATGTTGATTTCACCAACAAGTCCAATTCTGAACGACGTGATATTTTCACCGCATTGATCACCTAATAATTTTATCTAATTTATCAATAGCAGCCATCTGCATCTACCTTGCAGACGGCTGCTATTTTTTTGTGACTTTTTTGTTGACTTTTGGAGACACGGGTGCATTTTGGTCGTCCAACTGGGTTCGGATATGAAGGCTTCTTTTAGGAACTCACTTCTGTCTGCTTGTTACAATTCGGTTACAGAACGGTCTTGAATGCTACGAAACAGCCCTTTTCGTGGGCTCGTATATAGAGAGGTATTTCTTCGGAGTATCTTCTTTCACGAAGGTTTGCTTGTACTCGTATGATTATTATGACAATTCCGTTTAATAGCAGACGCACGATTTGCAAATGCAAATTGCGACTTTTTTGTTAATTTTCAAAAACATTGCTACGTTTTGGCCTTTTTCGTCGGCTACCAAGTGAGAGCATCTTTTTTCAAGAGTGCTTCGACTTTGGACACGCTCACTGTTGCAAATTGTCTACCTCAGTTGGCTGCTCGACAAACTGACGATATTTTAACTCGGCGGTTGTTTCAACTATATTTTCCAAGAACTTTTTAACGGATTTCTTTTTCGGGTAACAAAAAGCCCTTTTTCGATGCCTACCAAGTAGAGAGATAATTTTTCGGAAGCCTTAAATTTCGAAGATTTTCTATAAAACTCTGTTCTTTGAAAACAGAATAGTTCAATCGTCCGGTACTTCACAAAAGGTACTTCTGTAACTCGCAGCCCGGTCATAACGAAGACGGGGTGGCTGAAATGCCAATGGTGCGGTGCAAGC
>SKEW01000619.1_pt1 | contig 30178 bp, 33 predicted proteins | sample 4841441 | NCBI WGS metagenome assembly SKEW01 (sample SAMN11008799, study PRJNA524170) | human gut metagenome | isolation source: fecal sample from pouch patient p41 | place: Israel: Tel-Aviv | reverse complement strand
GTAATTTATAGATATAGAAAAAGAGATTTATTATTTTTTAATGTTGAGTTCCATTTACTTTCAGAAATTGAAAATGCAGATAAAAATATAGCTGGAAGATATATATTTGAAGATTTAACAGAAGAAACTGAAGAAACACATAAAATTTATATATTGGACAAGCAGTTAGATGACTATAAAAATAATTATTTTGCAAAAACCTATTGGACTAAGTTTTTAAAAAATGAAGTTATAGATACAATTAGACACGAGATTTTACATGCATATGTAAAAGAAAGATTTAGATATATGTGTAAAATAGATAATTGTGAGGCTGATGCAAGTATTATATTTTTAATGTATCTTCAATTTTTTGGAGTTGATAGTGGACATTATTGTGCTGATAGCTATAAATATTCCGAAACGTATAAGAAAGTTAAAGAATGTAAAGATTACAATGAATTTTTAGATTTAGTTATAGATATAATCCATGACTTAAATGATTTGCAAAGAAAATTGGAAAAGAAATATGATAATAAAGCTATTAAATTAAGCTTTGGAGATAGAAATTCTAGTTTAGTAAAAGCTATAGAATCTAGGTCTAAATATATAGTTAAGAGCAATGATAAAGAAGTTAAAATAATGGATATAGAAGCTTTTGTTTTTCGAATAGGATCTGCAACACCTATATATATAATTGAAGAATTAATAGATAAAAAATTAAAAAATACAGAAGTAGCTGAAATAAGAGAAATTAAAAAAATATATATGAAAAAAGTTGGAGAAAAAATTTATAGTAAAGAGATTATATTAGACGAAGCTTCTTAGAAAAATAAAGAAATTATAAAGGGTTTAAATGTAATAAACTTAGCTTCACTAACGGTTTCGCTAAGTTTTCTGATACGGAAGCGTAATAACTTCAATTAAATTCAAAAGAAAGGACGTGTTAAGATGACAGAAATAAAAATATTCAGCAAGAGAGTGGCTACTTTATTAATTGGAAAAGGTCACAAATTAATTAGAACAGAAGACAATAGAAAAGATAAGAAGTTTTTAGTGTTTATATTTCAGGATTCAGGGGAACTACGTAAAGACTTAACTGATATAAGCAATAAATAAATTTAACTGATATTCAAAGGGTATTCAAAAAGGAGGAATTTATAATGAAGAAACAAAAATTATACAACGTTACATATTTAAAAAGTAATACAAAGATAGAAATAATTAAAATGACAGAGAGTCTGATGTGGGAGATGTTAGAAAGCTATACATCAAGAAAGTTAGATGTAGAGAATTGTAAGGATCAGGATATAATAATCAAAGTATTTTTACCAGCAGATGAAGATAGAGCAATGACTATTCTACAAGATGGAGTTATTCATAATGATAAGGAGTATATACCATTTGAAACTAGCCCAAATATGATGAAACAAGAAGAGAAACGTAGAAAGTGTCAATTTTTATTCATTAAAAAAGAATATGAAGGTTTTAAGAAAATTTATAGAGACATAGTAAGTGCAGGAATGATAAATAAGCTATACAATGCACCCAAAGTATGTATTAACAAAGATATATCAGCTAGAATTTCATTAAGTTTAAGTGGGGCTAATAGAGTAAATAAACTACCTTATGTACTGGTTTTAGAAGGAGACCAATTCAAGCACATAGCTAAATATTCAACTTTTATAGATGGAAAATTAGTTGATGGTGAAAAAGAGAAAGAATTTGAATTTGCAGATGGATGTGGATTTGCAACTCCTAAATACTTAGATGAACTCCAAAAAGAATTAAATTCAGAACATAGAATTGATTTTGCAGGAATCAGAATGTTTCCATTGGCAATAAAAGGACTAGCTATAAGATGCGACTTTATGAAGTATTTTGAAGAGAACTATATTTACAATAAAGATGTATTTGAGAAACATGGTAATACATTCTTAGTTAGAGATTATTTTGGCAACAAGATTGATTTGTCTAAAGTGGATTTAATTGTTAATACTAACATGGCTAAGTGGGCTAAGTTATGGGAAGATGAAGAGTTTGAGGATATAAACAAAGCTATTCAAGAAAGAATAGATGAGAAATTCAAAGATGTATTAAATTCCATTTACATTACTAAGATTAATAAAGAAGCCGTAAAAGAATACTCTCAACTGAATTATCAGGTATTTAACAATGTGGCACTAACAACAGAAGAATTAAGAGAAATTCAAACACCTAGCAAGAACTACTTAAAAGAATTATTAAGCTTTGAAGATGTAGATAAAATTAAAATATTTATGGGTGATATTGCTAGAGATGATGAGGATGAAGAAGTAAGAACATGTGTAAAGGCTCATAAACTATTACAAATAGATGAAAGCTTTATTAAAACTGGAGTTGTAAAAAAAGAAGTATTATATGGTATAGAAAGAAAAGCGCATGAAGTAGTATGTAAGCCTTATATAAAAGGAAATTATAAAACAGTAGCAGTATGTCCTATAACTTATCTAAATTGGATAATGACTAGAAAAATCGAACCAGAGCTAAAAGAGGGTGAGTTTTATGTACCAAAAGAGCAAGGGAAAAGAGTTGTAGCTAGAAATCCTTTAGCGGTATTTAGCGAAGTACATAAGATAGAACTTGTAAAAAATAAAAAGTTGGACAAGTATTTTGGAGAACTAACAAATGAGATTATGTTTTGTAACCAAGCAGACAATTTAGCTTTTATTAGTTCAGGAATGGATTACGATCTAGATACCATTGGGGTATGGGATAATGATATATTATACAATGCAGTAATAGATCCTAAAGATAATTATAACTTTAACTATGCAGAAGATGGAGATACAGTAAAATGTAAATGGTCAGAAGAAGAAGAGTTTTTAGCTATTTTAAAAGCATCAGGCAATTTAATAGGTAGTCTTGCAAATATAGCTAATAAGATTAGTACAGAATGCAATGAAGTAGGTTATATATATAAAGGGAGATGGTTTTCTAAAGCTAATTTACTTAATGGCTGCTATTTAATAATACATACTGATGATAAATTAAAGTTAGATAAGGCATTAAATAGTTTAAATGCAGTCAAGGAAATAATTAGAGGTGGAAACTATTCTTGTTATGCAGATCTATACGGAATAAATATGACAGAAGAACAATTTTTAAATGCAGAAAGGCAGAACTATTATAAAGTTAAAAGTGAAGTTGATACTAAGTTTGAAGGTAAATTAATGCAATTAATTGGAGAAGGTAAAATAGTAGATTTAAGCAGCCAACCTACAGAAGTTCAAAGAAAATGGTTAATTAATAGATTCTATGAAAATAGAGAAAAGGCATATTATGCACTTCAATTAAACCAAAAAGCCATTGATGCTCCCAAAACTTTAGCATTGCCAGATAAAAATGATATCGAAACATTAAAGAGTTATACATCATTAGAAAAACATCCTCGATTTATGTACTACCACAAATTTACTAAAAATAAAGATGCCGTTGAAGTTGATTGGTACGATACAGAACAAACGAATTGTGCTTTAGACATTACAGCAGATGAGATAAACAAAGAATTAATTAAGCCTATAAAGGAAGCTAAGAAAAAGATAGCAGATAACCCTGCAAAGCTTCGTAACTTATTAAAAGAGTATGCAGAAGAAAATGCTAAATGTATAGAAGAGATAGCAAAAACTAAAAAATATCACAAATTAGTTGGTGATGAAGCTAAGAAAATAAAGGATAAACAGGCTAGGGATGAATTCTGGGCAGAGGAAAAACTTAAAATAATAGACAATATTAAAGTGCTAAGACAAATATACACAGATAAAGAAATAGCACATGCTTTAGTTTTTAATGAATGTTCCGTTACTTTTATAATGAACTATGCTTGGGATATTGTAGAAGCAGTAATAAACGCTAAAGAACGTAAAGTTTACATTTATGCAGAAGCAGAAGATGGAGACATAGATTGGATGTTTAAAAAGTACAAGAAAAAATTAGGTAAGCTAGTTAAAGGCAATTTACAAGAAACTTACATAGAACAACTAGAAAGACAAGCTAATTATGTACAGTTTAATATTGGTGGATTAACTGGTGTTGGTATTGGAGAAGGTGATGCAATTAAAATAATTACAAGAAAATATGTAAATAAAAATGGAGAAAATAAAGCTTCCTATGATGTTTATGTAGATAATTAATTAGTTGGATTTATTTACCCTAACAGTATTAAAGCAGAACTAAAAGATAGTTATGTAGTTAAAAATGCAAGTTTAGAAGGTAAATACATCAAAATAAAGGTCGCATAGCAGGGCATAACGCCCTTAAGCTATGCTTTCTAATATGAGCCATTAGGCTTAGAAAGAATAGGAGAGATCTAAATGAATAGAATGATTTTTAATTGGCAACAAGCATATTTTTATATGGAAAATGGGGTAATGCCAGTGGAGAGACCACAAGTACATAAGAAGACAGGAAAAATATTTTTTGTTTTCGATGATAATGAAACAAAAGAATTATATACAGAATGGTGTAATAGGAAGTAAGTAAATGAATATTATTGATGAGAGGATGGATGAAAGAGTGAGTAATAAAGTTTATGATTTTGGAAATTTTAGAGAATTTAAGGTTGATATGGCAGTAGGAGAGTACGAAAAAAACATACCAGATGTAGCTGAAAAGCAAGTTGAGTTTGCCAAAAAAATGACTGAAAAAATATTTGATTTAGATTTAGATAATAAAATTGAGGTCAATTATAATAGATGTGGAATGGGAAAATCGACTTTAATAAAGGCAATACTAAATCAGTTAGTCAACAATTATTTATATATGGGTGAAGTGCCTAGAAAATGGCAAAAAGACCCTTTTAACTATGGTGCTATAGTTATTACGGATAGATTAGAAAGATTAGAAGATATAGCTAACTATAGAACTAATGGAAATGAAGGGCTGTATGATAGATGTTATTTGATGAAGTACGCCAAAGAAGATGAAGAACAACTATATAAAAATCAGAGAAAAGAGTTCTTAGAGCAATTACAGGAACAAAGTAAATATCCTATAGTTTTAATATCTACACAAAAGTATTTTAAAATGAAAGAAAGCGAAAGAAAGCTATTGTATAAATGGAACAATGGAACTAGAAGGCTATTAATGTGTGACGAAAAACCACCTATAATATCTACAGAAATAATAGACGAAAGATATTTAAGTAATATTAAAGTTGCATTAGAAGAACTTCCAAAGGGAGAAGATAAATTAGAATTAATAGAATATTGGAATAGTTTTTATAGCTACATAGATAATATTAGAGATAATTACACAGAGTATGATATAAATTGGATTTGTGGCTCTGGAAATGATTGTTTAATATCTCCAGCAACAGATAAGAAATTTTTTAAAAAGTTAGAAGAATTAGCATCAACTAAATTATATGACTCTATAGTTAAGTTAAAGGAAATTAATAAAAATGGATGTTTATTCATTAGTAATGGGGACAAGGATCAAGATAATAGTAGAAAGTTTGTTTTAATTAATAATAATACAGATAAATTTGATACAGATTTATGTAAGACCATTATTTTTGATGCTACAGCTATGGAGGATATTGACTACACAATTTCAGATAAATACAACATATTTAAGTTTGATGATAGTAAAGAAAGTGATATAAACCTACATTACATAACAGTTACAACAAGTCAAGGAAGATTAAAAGCTAACCAAAAGCACGTAGAAAACATAGCTAAGTATATTAATGAATTATCTGACGATTTATTTGTAGCTACATATGGAAAGAAAAGTGGGATATTTCAAAAGTTTTCTAGTCTTTTAAATACCAAAGATATAGCTTATTTTGGAGATATAAAAGGTAAGAACAATTGGAATGATAAATCTGAAATGGCACAAATAGGATTAAATAGAAAGTCGCATGATGTTTATTTAGCTACATATATAGCTCTAACTAATGTTGATGAAAAGTGGAACAAAATTCAAGATAGCGATAAGATTTATGAAGACATAGTAAGTATATTAGAAAGTGATAATGGCAACTTTGTGAATAAGAAAATGCAAAGAATAATGGAAAGTGATTTAGTTGTTGATTCAGTTCAAAATATAATGAGAATTAAATGCAGGCATTTTAACAATAGAGACAAATGCAATGTATTCTTACTATGTGCTAAAGTGTATTGTACAGCTATTGAATCAATTGAAAAGTCTATAGGTGCTAAAAAGTTAGAATATACACCAGATATGTTTGTTGAAGCTAGAGAGCAAGATAGAAATAAGAAAGATGGAACAAAAACAAATAATCAGAAGTTTAAGGAGTGGTTTGAAAGCTGGGAAGGAGAAAAAGTGGAAGTCAAAGAGGTTAAGACTATTTTAGATATAAAAGATAAGGCATGGGAAAAGCTAAAGAAGAGTGCTACGTGGAATAATTTATCAAACGAATTCGGTATTGAGAGAGAAGGCAGAAAATTCTACTTAGTTAGAAAATAATTTGACTCCCCCCAATTCTCTAATAATATATATTATTAGAAAATAGTAGGGGTCAAAATTTTAAATTCAATTAAAGAGGTTAGAGTGAAAATTTCTAGCTTCTTTTTTTATTGTAGTAATAGTTGCGAGGCTTCAGCCGAAGCAAAGGTTAGGGCGGTGACCGGTGACAAGAATTTATGAAATGAGGACGTAAGGACGAATGAAGTAAAGGCTTGGCAAACCTAGGGTGCGTAAGTTTTAGAGTTGTTGCATTTGCAAAAAAGGAGATAAAAGTAAATAAAATACATGTTTTAAAGGAGTGAGAGTGATGAGTAAGGATGATTATAATTGTAAATATTGCAATGTTAAAGTTGTTTTATTAAAGAGTGGCGATATATGCTGTCCTGAATGTGGACTTGTACATAAGATTATTTATGATGCTAATAAGGGAATTAATAGAGCAGTTGCATTAGAAGGTGAAGAGATAGATAGGTAGTCCAAACTAAAACGTTTGTCCTACCTTTTCTCAGTATGGAAGTGTACAAGCTTCTAAATAAATTAAGAAAGGTGATGTGTTAAGAATGGAGATTAATGTAGAAAGATTAAGAGAATTAGTAAAAGAAATGGATGAAATATTAAGTGGATCTAAGGAGGTGGTTTTGTGATTAGAAGCATATTATTTACTGGAGACAAGTTTTTAAATGTTGACTTTAAAAATATAACGGCAGATCAATTAGAAATTAATGGGTTTGTAAAAGGTGTTGGTGAAGTTGTTCTTAATAAATTAGAATTTGATGCTAATAAACATATAAACAATTGTAAAAAAGTATGTGAAGTATGTAATTCTGATTTAGCTGTTGTATATAAAAATGAATTTGATGATAAGATTACTATAGAGTTTTATCATAAAAAAATAGCATAAGATGTTTAATTAAGAGCAGTAGAAATACTGTTCTTTTTTGCATTTAGACAGGTAGTTTCGCTAAAAACGCTACACTACCTTTTCTGATATGAGATGTGATGCTTGAATGGTGTTCTAATTAGAATAGAATTGAGGCATTATTCCTCTATTGCAGCAGTGTTCTAAAAGTAGAAGTAACTATGTTACACAAAGAAAGTGTTGCAGGTCGTTGCATAACTCGACTTTAAATAATAGTTGTATAGTTTGTAAATTTTTAAACATTAAACTAGTTGCAAGTCTAGTGGCATTTCTTGCCGATTCCTCCAGAATTAAAAAACTTGCTGAGATTAAAGGTACAAAGTATCTGCTCGTAAGAGTTTAATATAACTCTTACTAGTTTATTCAAAAGGGGGCTTTTTAGCCTCCTACTCCTAAAAAAGGTAGATTCTAATACGTAGCTAGTTTTTTGTCACATTTAACACTCCTTTCTATTCCTTTAATTTTTATAGCTACGTGTTAGAATGTGTCTTTTAAGGCACTCTCCTACAAAGTGAAGGCAGGAGTCAATAAAATTATTATTCTCTTTTTAGCATCGCAGAAATGTGGTGCAGGTGTATTGATAGGAACATTTGCAGGTGCATTAGAGCAAGCGTTAAAAGAAAGAAAAAAAAGCTAAATTAGCTAAGAAAATAGAAATTAAAAGATAGAAGGGAATTGATGAAGATGAATAAAAAGTTAGAAAAAGTGTGTAGATTTTTAATAGAAAATAAGATAGCTAATGAGGATTTAGCTAATATAATAAAAAATAAAAGTGAAAAAAGTGAAACAGAAATAACGGATATAGATGAAAAAGATGATGTTATAAAAAAATATATAGATACTGATGAGTTTAAAGCACTATTGGAGAATTTAAAATTTATAGAAGAAAATGTAGATTTATTTAATGGAATTTATGTAGATATTCCTAAGATAGAAGTACGTTAATCGTGATTCTTTTATTTTGGGAAAGTGGGGTGTAGAAATGACTTCTGAAAGAGTTACTAGATATGAAAAAAGTTCTGGGGAGTTATTACCAGATTATATAATTAACGATACGATTGTAGGAGTATGCAGGTATGTAGCTTGCTATGTTAAGATAGTAAATTTATTGTATGATATTGAATTAATCATTAATGGAAAAGATAGATTTATTGTTTTAGCAGGAGAAACGATTGAATTCGATATTGAAAAACATGGAATTATTACTAGTATTGTTGCAGATGTATTTAATGATATAGATAATAGAATTTTAGTTGAAGTAGGATATAGTAGTAAAATAATATAATTAATATGAATTTATGAATAGTAGGAGGTGATAAAATGTTGACTAATCAGCAGATAGAATGTATTGAAAATTTAGTTATTGGAACTATGACAAATAAGGAAATAGCTAAGAAAATCGGATGTACTGAGAGGGTAATTTATAAGTGGAAATTGAATGAGGAGTTTAAGGCGGAATGGAAGAAGCGTTCACTTGCCTTTGAAACTGGCATTATACAAGAGGCTCATAATTTATTAACATCTAAATTAGGTGTAGCAATTAATAATATCATAGAGATAGCAAATGATAAGAATGAAAGTGCTAAAACTAGATTAGATGCTAATGAGTATCTTATCAATAGAATATTAGGAAATACAACAACCAAGATAGAACAGACTATAGAAGATAAGAAGGAAGATGATAACATTGATATTGATGAGTTAATTAATGATGTAGTAAAAGAAGATAATGTTATTGAGTTGGATCAAATGCTACAATAATACTGTCTATAAAACAATTGATTTAATAAACAGTTATTTCATAAACAAATAAGGCTTATAAGTAGATTAAATAGTTTATTTATAGGTCTAAATATGTCTATGAAATTTAATATAGTTTTTATAGACAAAAAGTTAATTTAGGTTTATAATGATATTAAGAGATAGATGGGGTAGGTTCTAAAATCCTAAAAGCTAGATTGGTGGCGATAACCTACATAAAATTTTCTAATATTTTTATAAATGAGAGGTATTAACATGATATTTGGATACATGAGAATTTCAACACAAAAAGCTTCACAAACTACAGATAGACAAAAAGATACTTTAGAAAAATATGCAAAAGATAATAGCTTTAAATTTGATGAAGTAATAGAAGAAAGAATATCAGGGTCAATTAAAACTAGTAATAGACCAAAGTATAATGAATTGAAATCTAAGCTACGTCAAGATGATATTTTAGTTATCACAGATTTGGATAGACTTGGAAGAAATGCAGATGATGTAATAATGGAATTAAAGCAGCTTAAATTACAATGTGTTAAAGTGGTTGCATTAGATATGCCTTATATGTGTGATTGGAATAAGGCTAATGATAATAGTATTTATGATATGGTTATAGATATTGTAATTACTATCAAGGCTCATATGGCTCAACAAGAAAGAGAAAAAACAGTTGCTAGAATAAATCAAGGTATTGAAGCTATGCCAATAAATAAAGATGGTAAAAAGGTTTCATCAAAAACAGGAAATGCGATTGGAAGGCCTATGGCAGAAGTACCAGAAGAGTTTATTAAAGAATATAAGAAATTAAAAAATGGTGATTATGGTAAGATGTCAGCTACTAATTTTGCTAAGATGCTAGGTATAGGAAGAAGTACGTTTTATAAATATGTTAATCAATTAAATCAATAGATTTAAATAAAAATACTAATGAAGAAATTTATTAAATATGATATAATATTATATGTTATGGAGGTGGAGATATGTATTCAGCAGAAACTATAGCAAATTGGTTTTTAACAAATATAGATAGAGAGTCTGGAGATTCTATCACACATTTAAAATTACAAAAACTATTATATTATGCACAAGCATGGTATATGGTATTAACAGAAAATGAAAGTGAACCTATATTATTTGAGGAAAAGATTGAAGCTTGGACTCATGGCCCAGTAGTTAGGGAAATTTATAATAAATATAGTGAAATGAGATATAATAATATTCCTAGTCCTGATGATAATGTTGTATTAGATGAAGAAACAGAAGAGATTTTGCAAGAAGTTTTAAGAGTATATGGCAAATATGAAGCAAAATATTTAGAAGAATTAACTCATCAAGAAGAACCTTGGAAAATTACAAGAGGGGATTTGCCTTTAGAAGCTAGATGTACTAAGGAAATAGAGAGACATATAATGCTAGATTTCTATAGAAAAATGTACGAGAATAATGGCTAAAAAGATAAGAGCTAATACAAGTATAAACAAAGATACTGGTAATAAGTATTCATTAAGTGATATTGAAGCTAAGCTCCTAGGAGTAAATGGAAGTGATGATAAGGCATTTGTTGTATTAAAACACTTTGATAGTTCATATCAGTGTTTCTCAGAATGGAAAGAAAATGAGTTAAGGGATTTTAGTAATTTCATAAAAACAATTAATCAGATGACATGGAGCGAGATATATAAAAGTGGTGGAAAATCAAATAAAACTGGATTAGGATATACTGTACATACAAATAAAGAGGTTTTACCTAATTTAAAACTTATAGAAACAATAAGTGAAGACATAACATTCTTCGAGTTGAGAGTTAGTAAAAAGGCGAGAGTTCATGGATTTAGAGTTAAATCAGCATTCTATTTAGTTTGGTTAGATAGAGGGCATAAAATTTATCCAATGTAATTATATTGAGAGTTGTTAGAAATAACAACTCTTTTATTATGCTAAAAATTAAGGAGGTGACAGAAAATAATTTACTATGATAATAAAGAATTTAATGATTTACAATTTAAGGTATATCTTTTAAATAAATATTTAACAAAGCATTATAATAGTGATATTGCATTAAAGACTCTTAAAGCACATAGTAAAAATTTAGATAAATTGGCTAAGTCATTAGGTGAGAAGGATATATCATTTTTCTGCTTATATTTTTTACAAGATATATTTATTGTTAAAGATACTAATGAAGCTAGAGAGTTAAGTAAAGGTCATTATGAAATGTGGGAATTAGCCAATAAGGTATTTATTAATGATGAATTAGATAAAGTTAATATTATATGTCCTAGAGGATATGCAAAGACAACTATATTTGATTTAGCTATTTCTGTTTGGCTTGTAGCATATAAGAAATCTAAGTTTACATTAATAGGGGCTAAAAGAGATGATGATGCTAGTCAATTTGTAGATACAATAAAGAAAGTATTTACAGAGAATAAGATTATAATAGATAACTTTGGTAAGCTAATTCAGAAAAAGGGATATACGGTAAATTCAAATGAAATTGAGTTTACAAATGGTATGTATATAAGAGCAGTTGGTTCAGGAACTTCTGTAAGAGGTGCAAACTTTAAAGGAGTTAGACCAACAGTAGTTATAGCAGATGACTTCCAGGATGAGAAGAATATTTTAACTGATGATGCTAGAGAGAAAGTTTATAACAAATGGACTAAAGAAATAGAGCAGGTTGGAGATAAGGCAGTTTACAGAAAAGGTGAGAAAATAAAATCTGCAACTAAAATTATTTCTATTGGAACAACATTACATATTAATTGTTTGATTAGTAGGCTTAGTAGAAATAATGATTATTATACATTATTAAAAAGAGCCATAATATTAGAAGATAATCAAACAGTAGAAGATATATTTGATAGTGATTTATGGCTAGAGTGTAAAAGGCTTTATTTTAATGATAAAGATGAAAATCCTAAGCAAACAGCTAAAAACTTCTATGAAAAGCATAAGGAAGAAATGAAGTTTAAGGTTCTTTGGGAAGAGAAGTGGAACTGTTTTGATGATTTAGCTATTCCTTATTGGGAAAATAGGCAGGCTTTTATGAGTGAGCTAATGAATGATACAACATCTATAGGTGAAAAGTGGTTTAAATCAATAGTTACTCAAACTAAAGAAGAAATTGAAAATCATAAATTTATTAAAACTATGTTATGTATAGATCCAGCTTCAACAACTAATAAGAAATCTGACTTTACTGCAATGGTAGTAGGAAGTTCGGCATCTAATGGATTTAAATATATGAGAGAACTTGTATTAGATAAATTTGAATTTAACCAATACTGTAAAGAAGTAGTTAAAATATTAGAGACTTATGATGATATAACGCACATTTACATAGAAAAGAATACTTTCCAAGGAACAGATGTAATTAAAATAAAAGAATTAATTGCAGAGAGTCCCAAACTTAGAAATAAGCGTTATGAGTGGATTAATGAAATGCAACGTAAAAATAAGGATGAAAAAATAAGTACTATAATTGACCCAGTAAATAATGGACAAGTAATATTTGTAGACAATAATAAGGACTTTAGAGAGCAGATACTAGAGTTCCAAGGGCAAAAATATACTGTGCATGATGATGCTATAGATATTACTGCTGAGTGTGTAAATAGACTTGATAAAATAAAGAAAAGTTATGGAACTTTAACAATAGGTTCTATAACAGATTTATATGCATAAGAAAGGAGAGAAGATATGAATGAAAATAGTTTAATTGGTTTAGTAAGGTTATGTCATGGTGTTTACTCTAAAATGCTACCATACTATGATAAAATAAACGCTTATTACTATGGTAATACAGATAGTTTAACTAATTTCAAACCAATGCCAGGTAGAAGTAATTTAAAGCCACGAACAAACTTTATACAGAAATTGGTAGATGAAGAGGCTAGTTATTCTTTTGGAAATAAGATTACATATACATCTAAAGATAATAATAGAGATGTAATTAACGATATAGACTACATACTATCTGGATATAAAGCCGATTATGATATTAACTTAGGAATTGAATTAATAAAATATGGAGTATGTTACGAAATAAATTATAGGAAGAATGGGAAGTTTAAATCTAAAACAGTAACTCCTTTGAATGGCTATATGTTCTTAGATGAGGATGATGATCCAGTTTGTTTTCTACATATATATAAGAAGAAATTCGATACTAAAGAATACATAGATGTGTATACTAATAGCAACATATATCATTTTGATTCTAGTTTTAAAGAAATATCGAAACCTACACAACATTTCTTTGGGATAGTTCCCGTCGGAATTGGTATGATTGGGGGTAATTCTTATAATAATGATAGAGGATATATAGAAGGCGATAAGACTATTTATAGAACTATAAAAACTCTTCAAGATGCTTTTGAAACTAACTTAGGTGATTCTGCAAGTGAAGTTTCAGATATAAGAAACGCTATTTTAAAGGTGTTTAATATCGCATTAGAAGATGAGTTGGATGAAAAAGGAAATCCTGCAGGTAAGAAAAAAGAACCTATCCTAAGAAATAACATAATAATGTATCTAAATGGAGAGGGAGAAAGTAAACCTGATGCAGAATGGTTGATAAAAAATATTAATGATGCATTTATAAGGAATACCCGAAATGATATTAAGGATTTAATGTATGTATTAACATCACACATAGATTCTAATGAAAAGCTTCAAAGTAATTTATCAGGGGTAGCATTGAGAAGTAGATTACAGAGTTTAGAAAGTAAATGTAGTAACAATGCAAAAGCATTTGAAAATATTTTAAGAACAAGATTACAATGTATGTTTAACTACTTGGCCATGACTAAGGGGAAGAAATATGATGTCAATTTAATTGAGATTAAGTTTACTCCCAACGTTCCAGTCGATGAGGATAGGATTGCAGATAGAATATCTAAAATACCACATGATGTTGTATCTAATGAGACAAAGAGAAGTTGGTTAGCATCTGTAAGTAATCCAGTTTCAGAGCAGTTAAAAATAGATGAGGAAAATAAAAAGTCTATGGAAGGATTTATTGATCTTGATAAAGAAGGTGGAATAGATGAAGCTGAATAAGAATCAGATTGAGTTTGTTAATAACACTATAAAAATAAATGAAATACTTTTTAATTTATCAGATAAAGAAATCAAAAAACTATTTGCTTTACATAAAGAGCAAAGGGACAAGTTATTACAAAACATAGCTAGTATCATATTAGAATATAAAGTTACAAATGAATTTATGGATTTATCTAATGAAGAGAAGAAGATATTAAATGAAAGGTTAGGTAATGAAGTAAATGAAACTTTTAAAGAGCAAAATAAGATAGAAAAACAAGGAATGGACAATTTGTTGAAGAAGATAGCAGAAGATAAGTTTTATATGAATTGTTTTAATCTTGCACTAGGTATGGATTTCACATTAAAAAAGATTAATTCAAAAGCACTAGACAGGATTATTAAAGATACTGTACAGGGCAAGAATTATTCTGATAGGCTTTGGAGCAATAAAAATGATTTATCGAAAATACTTCAAAAAGAAATTAAGGATTTTTTAGAGGGTAAAACTTCTATAAATGAAATTTCTAAGGTGGTAAAGAATAGATTTAATCAGAATTCTTTTAATACTAGAAGATTAATAACCAATGAAACTGCTAGAGTTCAGTCTGAAGTAAATGAAGAGTGGTCAAAGGATTATGGTGTAGAATACCAATTATTCATGGCTACATTAGATCAGAAGACAAGTGAGATATGTAGGGCTTTAGATGGAAATGTTTATGATATAAATGATAGTAATAAACCAATACCACCCGAAAAAACACATGTAGGATGTAGAAGTTGTTTAGTTTCCATACCTTCGAAAGAATGGAAACCTAAAAAGCGTATGGATAATGAAACTAAAGAACATATTTCATATAAAAATTATGAAGCATGGAAAAAAGAAAATAATATATAGACTTTAGAGGAAGAGAACTCTAAAGGCGAAAGGAGTTTATATGAAAAAAATAGATTTATTAAAGTTAATAGAAGGTTTAGAGGATGAAACAGATGTGTTAGATACTCTAAAAGAGCAAGAAGAAATAAAAGGTTTAATTAAGCCTTTTGATGTAGAGAAAATTACATTAGAAGATTTTAAAAAGGTTATAACCGAAAACAAAGAAATCAAAGGCTATTATACTAGCGAAAAAGATAGAGCAGTTAGCAAAGGTATTGAAACATTTAAAAGCAACAATTTACAAAAGCTAATTGATGAAGAACTAAAGAAGAAATCTAACGAAGGATTGAGTGAAGAAGCAATACAATTAAAGGAATTACAAGCCAAATTTGAAGCATTAGAAAAAGAAAAAATGAGATCTGAATTAAAAGGGAAATATACTAAATTACTTACAGAAAAAGGACTAAACTCTGAATTAGTTGATTTTGTGTTTAATGAAGATGAGGAGATATTTAATTCTAATGTTGATAAAATTAACAGTATTCTTCAAAACTCAATCAACTCAAAAACTAATGAAATATTAAATAATAATGAGTATATTCCACCAACATCTGGAGGTAGTATTGCATTATCAGGTGTAGAGAAAGCTTTCTACGAAAGAAATAGCGATTTAACACCACGATAATTTAAAGATTAAGCTTGAAATGATATATAGCTTGGTCTTTTTTTTATGCCCTTTTTTAAAAGGTTGACTTATAGGGGATAAAGAATAAAATGCCCACAATAATTAATTTAAAGAAGGAGTGTATATTATGGCACACACATTACAAGAAAGATATTCAAGCATGGTTTTAGCAAAATTAAGAAAGGAATTAGTTACTAGAGATAACTATATCTTTAACAATACTTATGAAGGTGATCCAAAGGCTGGTAAGGTTAAAATTCCAGTAAGAGGAGAAGTAAATGTAAAAGATTATGACAAGGCAAATGGAATAAATGGAGAAACAGGTACAACTACATATAAGGATTTAGCAATTGATAAGGATAAGGCTGTTAATGAAATAATTGATGGATATGATGCATCAGCAGTTCCAGATGGAATAGTGGCTGATAGATTAGATTCTGCTGGATATTCATTAGCAAGTACAGTAGATAAAGATTCTATTAAAGCTTTAGAAACTAAGGCAACTGTTTTAGATGTTAAGACAGCATTAACTAAGACTAATATTTATGGAACTATATTAGAGGTTGGTGCAAAAATGACTAGAGCTGGTGTTCCTGTAAAAGGTAGATGGTTAATTGTAGCACCAGAGTCTAAATCGTTATTATTAAGAGATCCAGAATTTATTAAACAAGGAGATATATCTCAACAATTAGTAGCAGAAGGTGCATTTGGGCAAATTGGTGGATTTACTTGTTTTGAATCTGCAAATACAATGTTTGAGGATACATCTATAGTAGATAGTAAGAAAACTACTACAGAATTTATTGCAGGGCATCCATTATTTGCTTCAAGGGTTATGGAGTTCTCTGTACCAGTCCATTTACAAGATTTATCTGGTTCAGGAAAGTTTATTGGAGCATCTGCGGTACAAGGAAGATTAGTTTACGGTGTTGATGTAACTAAATCAGAAGCTATTTTCGTAAAAAGAAAAGAAGAAAATGTTGGATAGAATTATATAAGGGTTAGGGGTTATCTCCTACCCTAACTTTAAATTGTAGGAGGTTAGATTATGAATTTAACGGATGAGCAAATAAAATCTATAGTTGTAAAAGCTATTCAAAATTATTTAAACAATGATAAATTTGACGATGTATATATAGAAATGAATTTCCCAGAGGCAATAATGGTCGCTATAGAAGAAGAAAAGGAAAAATTAAAACAGCCTTCTAACGTATCTTCTATGAGCCAAGGTTCTCGAAGTGTTACATATAAAAATACAGGTGTAGGTATGTTAAGTAATAATGTAAAATTGTTATTGCCAAAGCCTAGAAATTATATGGTGTGGTAGGTGGTAGTAATGTGGTTTTATGATAAGGAAATTTATACTACTATAAAGACAAAAGCTAAAAATAATTTAGGGCAAATAGTAGAGAGCTATAAAAAAGATAAACTATTTCTTGCAGATGTACAACCCCTAACAGAAGCTAAAGTAGTTAAAAATTGGGGAGAAGACTTAAAGTCTACAAAAGAAATATACGCAGATATTAAATGTAAAGTTGGAGATATTCTTATTTATAATAATGAAGCGTATGAAATAGAGGCTAGAGTTGAATGGGATGATTATTCTATTTATGCAGTTAAGGAAGTTGATATAGAATGGCAGAATTAATAAATAACATAGATGAAATAAAAAGACAGTTTTTAGAAGCGTGTGAGAATGCTATTAATGAAATTGGGATTACAGGAACAGCGGAGTTACAAAGTAATTCGCCAGTTAAGGAAGGTTTTCTTAGAAGAAGTCTTACATTTAAAAAAGCTAATATATCAACAAAATATAATATTACATTTGGTAGTTCTTTAGATTATGCACCTTACACAGAATTTAGAAATAAATCTAGGGGTTGGATGAGAGGAACTATGCGAGGATTTAGTTCTGAAGCACAAGAAATATTAAAAAAACATTTAAGAAAGGTAGGTAAGTAATGGAAGTATTACAAGAAGAGTTATATAAATTGATTTCTAGTTGTAGCAATAATGTTTATTTAGATTATTTACCTACAACAGATGAAAATGATAATGAATTAGATTATTTAAATAATATCTACATTAATTATAGCTTGAAGAATATAGAGGATTTAGCATATAAAGATTCTATAATTCTAGAAATTGAAGTAGTTAGTAGTTTAATGAATAAAATAAAAGTACAAGCAAAGGCTGTTGATGTTGATAAATTATTAAAGAACTGTTGGATAAAAAATTGCAATTCTAAGGTAATTAGAAGCAATGTATATTTCATGACATTTGATGATTTAGAAAATAAACAGTCGATGGTTACTTTAAGTTATAAAATTTATAAATATTAAGAAAGGAAGTGTTTTAATGAATTCGGAAACAGTACATAAAAATACTGCATTTGGATCAGGATTAATATATTTAGTAGATTCCTTTGATGTATCTCAACTAGATACAGAAATCACAAGTAAGTTAATAGATACTAATTTATTACTTTTGACTGATGATGGGGTTAACTTTGAAGAGGAAAAAGAGATTTTCTCAACTCAATTAGCAGGATTTAATGAAAAAAGAGTAAAAGGTTATGAGACAGTTGTAAGAGCTGAAGGTAAGATTAGCGGAACTGGAAGATTAGTAAATGCTAAATTGCTAGAAGCTTCTTTATATAAGAAACAAGAAAATAGTTCAAGTAAATATGATGTATATAAAGTAGAAGAAGGAATTATTAATTCTTATAAAGATGTAGTGATGGTAGCAACTAATAAAGCTACAGAAAAAGCACAAATTATTATATTACATAATGCATATAATAGTAACTTATCTTTAGAAACAAAAGGTTCTGATGATGGTAGCTGTAAGTTAGAGTTTGCCAGTGCATACGATAAAGAAAATTTAAATAAAGTGCCTTACGAAATTTGTACATTAAAGGAAGTTTAAAGTTTAAGAGATTGGATTTTTATCTAGTCTCTTTTTAAATTATTTAATTTAGTCTTCTAAGTTAAAGGAAGACTAGAAGATTAATAAAGTAATTTTTAAATTTTGATAATAAAGGAGATTGATATATATGATAGAAAATAATGAAGTTAAAATAACTACAAGGGAAGGTATGGATGTTTTAAGAATAGTAAACAAACTAGGATTAAAAGAGGATATTTCTAATGCTATAGAAACATATATAACATTAAATAATAGAAAAGAAAGTAAGTTTACAGATCTAAGAAGATTAATAATTAAAGAAGTTGGTTTAGAGGAATATAATAATTTATCTGAAGATAAAAAGAAAGAAATTACTGAAAAAATATTTATAGAAAATAAGGATTTCAAAGAAGAATTTGAAAAGGTAAATATTGAATGTAATAGAGAGATGGGCAAAATTGGCGTTGATATTATGTATGATTTCATGACAAGATTGCCACAGGCAGAAAAAGAAGTTTATAAATGTCTAGCTGGAATATATGGTAAAACAGCTAAAGAAATTGAGTCACAAGAATTAGATGAAACTATTGAGCAAATAAAGAATGTAGGACAAAGTAAAACTGTTATGGGTTTGCTCAAATTAGCAATCAGGTAGAAAAGTTAGGAAATAATCTAATAGGAATACTTTTTAAAAATGGTTGCTACGAATATATTGCAAATATGGATTTAGAGGAGGCACTTTCTATTATAGAAGGTGTCTTTATTGAATATATGGATTCTAGGACTTATCAAAGATATTTATTTGATAATTTACTAATGCAATTCGATGGTAAAGGAATGAGTTATTTAGATTATATAAAAGAATCTAGAAAAGTACCAAGTACAAAAACTGACTACGTAAAAACAGAGTTAGAGAATAAAAAGTTGTTAGATAAGTTTAAAAAACAAGGTGCATTTATAAGTTCTTAAAAGAAAGGAGGGAAAATAAATGTCTGATGTATTTAGACTAAGTAGTAGCATAGAATTAGATATAAATGATGTTATGTCTGGATTGCAACAAGTAGATAGACAAAGTGAAGAAACAAGAGATAGTTTGGAAAATATAGAAGATAGTGCAGATAGTGCATCAGGTAGATTTTCAGGATTGGGAAAAATGGCTCAATCAGGATTAAAAGTTGTAGATAAATGGGCTAAAATTGGTGCAACGGCAGTAGCAGGATTAGCATCAGGAATGATAGCATTGGGTATTAAATCTAATGCAAGTTTAGAAACATCTCAAGTTGCTTGGACTACTCTTCTAGGAACGCAAGAAGAAGCTAAACAGATGTTAGATGATATTACTAAGTATGCGGCGACTACTCCATTTTCAAAAACTGGGGTTGATGCAATGGCTAAACAACTGCATAATGCTGGGTATGAGGGGCAAAATCTTTTTGATCAATTAACTAAATTCGGTAATATGGGTTCTGCGTTTGGCGTACAAGAAGACAGTTTAAAAGAGATGGTAAGACAATATTCTCAAGTGCAAATGGCGGGTACAGCATATACAGAAGATTTAAATATTATTCAAGACAGGGGAATACCGATTTATAAGGCATTATCTGAGACATTAAATGTATCCGTTGCAGATGTTAAAAATATGGCATCCGAAGGTAAAATAACAGCAGAAGTATATAATAAGGCTTTAGATTCTATAGCAAGTGGTACAAATGGTGCTATGGAAGCTCAAAGTAAAACTTTTAGTGGTATGCTATCGACTATACAGGATAATGTTGTAAATATATCTCAAAAGATAATACAACCAATCTTTGAAAAGGTATTGGAATATATGCCTATGATAATAGAATTAGCAGACAATTTTAGTGCTAACTTAGATGAAGGAAAAGGTGTGTTAGATAGTTTAAAAGAAGCTATTACAACTGTATTTGGTGAAGATACGTGGAATAAGATAACTATGGCAACAACCGTTGTCATGGGACTTGTAGGAGCTTATGCAATATTAAAAGGTGTAATGTTTATGAGTGATTTAATAAATTCTGTTAGTTCAGCTTGGGGTGTATTAAGTTCTGCAATGGGGATAGGAACAGCAGTTACAGAAGGAGCAACAGTTGCACAAACAGGGTTAAATTTAGCTTGGTTAGCTAGTCCAATAACATGGATCATAGCAGGGATTGTTGCGGTAATAGCCATATTTGTTCTTTTATGGAATAAATGCGAAGGGTTTAGGAACTTTTGGATTGGCCTATGGGATAAAGTTGTAAGTAGTTTTAAATCTGCTAAGGATTCTGTTGTAAATGGAGTATCTGATATGACTTCAAAAGCAGTAAATAAATTTAACGAAATAAAGCAAGGGATAACAGATAAAATAAATGGGGCTAAAGATGCAGTAAAAAGTGCTATAGATAAAATAAAAGGCTTCTTCAACTTCGATTGGTCTTTACCTAAAATTAAGTTACCTCATTTCAATATTAGTGGTAAATTCTCTTTAAATCCTCCATCTATACCGACTTTTGGTGTAGATTGGTATAGTAGCGGTGGTATATTTACTAAACCTACGATTATCGGAAATATAGGTGTAGGAGATGCAGATAATGGAAAGGGAAGACAAGCAGAAGCCGTATTACCATTAAAACCTTTCTATCAAGAAATGGAATCTATGTTTATAAAATATAGTAGTAGACCATTATATTTAGATGTAGATGGTAAGAGCTTCTTAAGAGCAACAGCAAAAAATAAAGATGTTTGGGATAGTTACGACTATAGAAATCCTAGATTAACATATAAATAGGAGGCAACATAGCCTCCTTAAAAAGGTAGGTGATAAAGTGAATATTAATGATATTAGTAAATATTATGATGCTAGGAAAAGATTGAGATATAATACCATGAATGATTATAAAATACCTATACATACATTATTACAGAAAGAATATGAGATATTTTTTAATGGATATTATTCAAGCTATTGGGGATTAGGAGTGGCAGAATATCCTAATATACAGCGTTTAAATGAGGTCGTTGAAGATATAGATTTAGAGGGGAGAAATGGTAGCTTAACGATTAAAAGTGGGACATATAAAGATAGAACTATTTCTATAACATTTAGATTATTAGATAGCGATAGATTTTGGATTATGGTTGATGACTTTGAAGATTGGTTATTAAATGTTAATGACAATAGACTTTTTTACGATAGACAGGATAGGTGTTTTATAGTTAAAAGAGTTGTATTTGGAGATATAACTAAAGAGATACGTAAATATGGAGAATTACAAGTAGACTTTATAGTAAAGCCATTTATGGAAGATTTAACGCCATCGTCATTTACTTTTTTAGAAAATGAAAAACTATTCATTAATCAAGGTCATTTTCCTATTAAGCCTATTATAACTCTTTATGGAAACGGTAATTTAGAAATTTCAATAAATGGAGAAGTAACTATAATAGAAAATGTACAAGAAGAAATAACTATTGATTCAGAATATATGATGTGCTTTGATAAAAATAATACTAATAAGTTAAGTGATATGATAGGAAAATTTCCCGAGTTAGCAGTAGGAGAGAATGATATTGTTGTTAGCAGTAATGTAAATAAAGTAACAATTAAATATACGAATTTTTATAGGTAGGATATTAACATTTCCTACCTTATTTTTTTAGAAAAACTGAAAGGAGAAGATAGGAAATGTATTTTAGATATAACGGAAAAGATAGTAAGCAATGGGGGTATGATATAAAAAGTAGTTTAACTATAGAAAAATTAGATTCAATAGAAGGCGAGACTTTAAAGTCTACTAATAGTTATGTAGAAAAAGCAGTAAGGATAAAGAAAGTAAATAAATTTACAGGTGATTTAGTTCATTTTTCTAAATTAGAAATTGATGCAATTAACAGATGGTTATTCGAGGAAGATTATAGATGTCTTCAGGTAGGATTGTATTGTTATAATGCGGTTTTTAAAAGAAGAAGATTAATGTGGTCTGATAATGGATATATAGATTTAGTTGTTAGATTAACACCTTATGCTTTAAGTAGTAAAACTATACATAATATAACTGTAATAGATAATACATACACTTATACAGATGATAATGGAATTGAAACAACTGTAAACCAAGGCGAAAAGATATTTACAATAAATAATAAAAGCAATGTTGAAGAAGTAGAAATATATCCTGAAATAAGTATTAAATTAAAAGATGATAAAGCGAATATAGTAACAATAGAAAATTTAACATTAAATAATAAAGTTGTTTTTAGTGAATTAGAAAACAAAGAGTGTATTTATATAAATGGCAAGAATCAATACATGATAAGTATGGTTGATGAAACAAGGAATATTTATAGTAAATTTAATGGAGTATATTTAAATTTACAGAAGGGAATAAATGAAATAAAAATATCTTCTAATGGTTTTGTTAACGTTTCTATGTGTTATCAAGAAGAGTTTAACTTAGAGGAGGTATGGTTAAATGAATAATGAAGTGCAAATAGCTTATTTTGAAAAAGGTGCTACTAAAAGTAAAGTATCAAAGGCTGTTGGAGATATTGTATTAGATAACATTTGTATATCTTGTGAAACAGATGAAGACTTATCTACAGGAGATTATTATTTAGATGCAACATTTATAATTGATGATGATGGAATATGGCAAAGCATTGAAGAAGAAGGTATATTAAAAGTTAAATTGGATTATGGGTATGAAATATTTGATATTGTGAAAATAACTAAGAATACAAGAGATATTACTGTATTCGCTAGGCAACATACAATAGAAAAACAACTTTCAACACGTTTAGAAGATGTAAGACCAGAAAATCAAAATGGATATTCAGCTTTACAATGGATGTTAGAAAATTCTAATGAATATAAAGAAGGACAAAACTATGCAAGAGAATTAGAATTTTCTAGTGATATAGAAATAATTAATACAGCTTATTATCAGGAAATGAATTTATATAAAGCTTTATTTGATTGCGATCAATCTTTTATTAATAGATGGGGTGGAGAAATCCAAAGACGTGGATATAGAACTACTATCAATAAGAAAATAGGACAAGATAGAGGTTTTCAGGTTAGATATGCGAAGAATTTAAAGGGATTTGAAGCTGAAACTAACATAGATAGTGTTTATACGAGAATAAAGCCTAAAGCTTATAATGGTTATACAATAGAGGGTTATGTTCAAAGTGGGAATATAGACAAATATGCTACAGTAAGAACAACTACTATAAAATATGAAGATGTAAAACTACAAGAAGATTGCGAGGAAGATGAAGTTGGATATGAAACTTTAGAAGAATTACAGGCAGAGTTAATTAGATTGGCTGAATTAGAATTTGCAGAGAATCATATAGATGAAATTCAGGGTACATATACAGTTAGTTTTGAAGATTTATCTAAAACAGAGGAATATAAGAATTATTCAATATTAGAGAGGATTTATTTAGGTGATACAGTAAATGTATTTATAGATAAATTAGATGTTAATATTTCAGTTAGAGCAATTAGAAAGAGATATAATGTAATGACACAAAAAGTAATTGAAATAGAATTATCTAATTTAGATTTGTCAGAATTCAAACCTAAATCATTTGCAGAAGTAGTAAAGGAAATTAATAAGTTACCAGAAAATTTCCAAAACGTTTTACAACAAGCTAGGGAAGACGCTACAGATTTGATACACGCAGGAGTAGGAACAGGTTATTTCGTTTGGGACGAAAATGGATGGGCTATCATGGATACAAAAGATAAAAATACTGCTACAAATGTTTGGCAATTCAATTTAGGTGGTTGTGGTTTCAGTTCAACTGGTTATTATGGTGAGTACAACATGGCCTTGACTATGGATGGAAAGATGGTTTTAAATGAATTGACTTGTGAAGGTATAAATGCAATGTTAATAAAGGCTGGAATATTAAAATCATTAAATGATAAAACATGGATTAATATGGAAGATGGTTCTTTTAATTTTGCAGATGCTTTAAAACTTGTTGATGGAAAACTTGTATTCTCACATACCAATGGTTCAGAAGGTATAACTATTGATAATGGAGGATTTAAGGTTACTACTTACTCTTCGACAAATGGAATGGAAGAAGTAGCGAAGCTAATAGCAACATCATTTGCTAAGGATAGAAACCAGAACGGATTAAGCATATGTACAACTGGATATGGAGATTATGTTCAAATTGGATATGAAAGGGAAAATGGGGCTATAAGAGCTGCCATGTTTTTTGTGCCAGTTGGAGTACCATCAACTGCAGGATTACCTTATACAGATGCAGGAATATATATAGAAGATAAAACTTTTGTTGAAAATTTAATTAATTTTAAATATGGATTATATTTAAAAAGCAATGGAACAAAAGATCATGTAATTTATAATGATAGCAGCAATAATTATCTTAATATATTCGGAGATAATGGAATAAACTTAGGTTTTTTTAATGGAGATACACCCACAAATAGATTGATTTTACATGAAGCTCCACCAAGTGGAACAGGGGACTTAATTGAATCATATGGGAACTGGAATTTTAAAGGGTATACATTGCACAACTTAACGCTTGCGAACTATAAGTTAGCTAATACATATGCTAACTTAGAAACTAAATCTATAGCAGAAGTGAGTGCTTTAGAAACTAATAGTACAGATAATGTTAGATATGTTTATAAAGATATTACTAGCAAAGATAATAAGATTGTATTAAATATACCTAGCGAATATCAAGGAAGAAGTTATACAATAGTCGGAATAGCTAAAAAAGGGTTTGGCGATTATGCAATAACAGAAGAAAGTCAAAATAGATTTGTCATAAAGACAGATAGAGAAATGACGATGAATATTGAAATAAGTATTGAATAACTAAGGAGGTGGAAGTGATGGAAACAGAAATACTTAAAACTATAGTAAGTCAAGGAGCGTGGGCGGTACTTTTTGTATGGCTACTGATAGACACTAGAAAAGAAAGTAAAACCAGAGAGGAAAAGTTACAAAATATAATTAATAAAAATCAAGAAGTAATTTCAGAGTTAGCTGAAAAATTTAATGTAGTTGAAGATATACAGGAAGATGTTAGTGAAATTAAAATAAAGTTAGAAAGTGTAAGTTAATATAATAATTAAAGTAAATATACTTTTAAATAATATCATCGTAAATGATACTTAATAATAAAATAAATAAATATACTTTTAAATATTTGAAATTATTGTGAACTAAATGATCTTTGAAAATTGAATAGTATGGTATCGGTAAAATATGTTATAATTAATTCGTAATTGTATTATATTGCGAAGCAAAAGGATAGGAGCATAGCTCCTATTTTTTATTTTATCTATAAAGTATATTGTGATTTTGCTAGAAGTGAATCGGAGTGCTTTACAGTAAATATAGTTTATGGTATTATTAAATACATTAAAATATGAAAGGAGTTGTAGTTATGAAAATTTATATATAATGCTTAATAAATTAAAAAAAATATACATTACTCCTGGGTATATTATAAATTAGATAGCATATGCTTAATATACAAATCCCCTGGAATATCGACTTATATTCTAGGGGATTTTTTATAATGTTATAGCTCTGCGCTATTTAATATTAATAGTTAACATAGAGAGTATAAATAATGAAAAAATTTAAAAATATCTTCGTTTGAAAATAACTACTTAATAAAGATGCAAAAATTATAAACAAATATTTAAAGCTTATTATATGAAAAATAGGAGGAAATAAAATGATTATGAATGGTGGAATAGCGTCAATAAGATTAAGAAGATAGCGCACGAGTTGTGGCTATCGTTAAACAAATTTAATATAATGTCATAACTCCGTGCTATTTAAAGAGTAAAAATAGTGAATTAAGGAGATTATGAATGAAAGCTAAAAGTAATAATTATAGAGGAAAAGTTGATATTAGTGTATCGCAAAATTTTATTACTAGTAAAAATACTATATATAAATTAATAAAAAAAACAAATATATCCAAAAATGATTTTGTTATTGAAATTGGACCAGGAAAAGGTCATATAACAGAAGCTTTATGTGAAAAAAGTTATTGGGTTACAGCTATAGAACTAGATAGAAGTTTATATGGAAATTTAATAAATAAATTTAAAAGTAAAAATAATGTTACTCTTATTAATAAAGATTTTTTAAATTGGAAATTACCTAAAAAAAGAGAATATAAGGTATTTTCTAATATTCCTTTTTATATAACAACAAAGATTATTAAGAAATTATTATTAGAAGAGTTAAATTCACCAACTGATATGTGGCTAGTTATGGAGAAAGGTTCCGCAAAAAGATTTATGGGAATACCTAGAGAGAGTAAATTATCATTACTTTTAAAAACTAAATTTGATATTAAGATAGTGCACTATTTTAATAGAGAAGACTTCCATCCCATGCCTAGTGTAGATTGCGTCTTAGTATATTTTAAAAGAAAATATAAATATGATATATCTAAAGATGAATGGAATGAATATACAAGTTTTATATCTAAGTCTATTAATAACTTAAGAGATGTATTTACAAAAAATCAAATTCATGCAGTAATTAAATACCTAGGTATAAATCTTAATAATATTAGTGAAGTTTCTTATAATGATTGGATACAGTTATTTAGATATAAACAAAAGATAGATTAGTAATAGTAGATTTAAATTAGGAGGTGTTAAAATGATTATGAATGGTAGAATAGCGTCAATAAGATTAAGAGGATAAGTCACGGGTTGTGGCTATTATCTTAATTTAATAAAGAGTCATAATCCCGTGATATTTAAAGTTAATATTTAAATATAAAATTACAGGAGATTATGAAGATGATAAAAAAAGGAATAATTGTAGGAATTAATATAAATAATAAAAATAATTTTGATGAATCTATGGAAGAATTAAAAAATTTATGCTTAGCTTGCAAAATAGAAACTGTTGGTCAAATTAAGCAGAATTCAAAGAAAGTTAACTCTACTTTTTATATGGGTAGTGGGAAGATAGATGAATTAAAAAATTTAGTAGAAGAAAACAATGCAGATATAGTTATATTTAATAATGAATTATCAGCGTCACAAGTTAAAAATATTGAAGAAGAAATAAATTGTAATGTCATAGATAGAACTGCGTTAATATTAGATATCTTTGCAAATAGAGCAAAAACAAGAGAATCTAAATTACAAGTAGAGGTTGCGAAGCTCCAATATGAATTACCAAGATTAGTTGGTTCAAATGAAGATTTAGGTCGTCAAAGTGGTGGAGTAGGGACTAAAAACAGAGGCGCAGGAGAAACAAAATTAGAATTAGACCGTAGAAGAATAGAAGATAAAATTGCTAATTTAAATAAAGAGCTTGAAGTATTAAAAAATCAAAGAGAAGTACAAAAAAGTAAAAGGAAAAAATCTAATATTCCTAATGTAGCTTTAGTAGGATATACAAATGCTGGTAAGTCATCTGTTATGAATGCTTTAGTAGAGAAGTTTATAAATGATGAAGATAAAAAAGTATTTGAAAAAAATATGCTATTTGCAACTTTAGAAACTTATGTTAGAAATATAAAATTAGATAATAATAAATCTTTTTTATTATCAGATACAGTGGGATTTGTTGGGGATTTACCTCATAGTTTAGTAAAAGCTTTTAGGTCTACTCTAGAAGAAGTTTGTGATGCGGACTTATTACTTCATGTGATTGATATATCTAATCCTAATTATGAAAATCATATAAATGTAACAAATGAAACATTAAATCAAATAGGGGCGGATAATATTCCTGTGATTTATGTATATAATAAAGTTGATTTAATGGAATTAGATACATTCAATATAGAAGGGATGCTGGTTTCAGCTAAAAAATATATAGGTATAGAAGAATTATTGGAATCTATATGTAAAAATATATTTATGGATTATATAAAATGTAAGGTTATGGTTCCTTATAAAGATGGTAAAATGACATCTTATATAATTGATAGTTCAACTGTTCTAGAAACTGAATATACTAATGAAGGAACTTTATTTAGTATAGAATGTAGTAAAGAGGATTATGTTAAATACCAGTCATATATAATCTAGAGTGATTCTAGGTATCTATATAAACAATGCATAAATGAAAGAGGATGTCGCATACCAATTGAAAATTGTTCATGTGATAGCCTCTTTTATATTTGATAAGTAATTAGAAATGATTTTATTGTATGTGTTTATTGCAACAATAAAGTAAATAACTACAAATGATGCTAAAGACATTAAAATAGGATAAATAAATACTTCCAAAACCAATTAAGCTAGAGATAAATATACTTGTAAGAATGACTTTGTCTTTGTACGACTACGATGGGGAAAATGTGTATTAAAGAAATAACAAAAATACTTTAAATGAAATGTGTAAATTAAGTTAATGCTATAATATAATAAAGTGAACAATATTAATATATTACGAAGTAAAATTAAATATAAACTAATAAAAAATACCGTACTATTCAAAAGTGAATATGCGGTATTTTTTAGTACGCAATTCAAAAATATTGTGAGCATATTAAAATAATAAAACAGGAATTTTAAAAGGATTAGTTTTCGTCAAAGATGGCGATTAGGGATTAACAAGGAGACTAAGTGTCGGTTTGTTAATCCTTATTTTTTTATTTTTAGGAGGTAAGGTATGAAAGGAAACAAGTATATAATAAATGATAATTATGTTGAAATGATAATTGAGAGCAAGGTTTATGGAATAATAAGAGTTAAAATAGATAATGATGATTTAGAAAAATGCAGTCAATTAACATGGCATTATGCAAAAAATAAAGATAGTAAATACATACAAACAAGAATAAAAGGAAAAATGATAAAGTTACATAGATATATAATGAATATAAATAATAGTAATTTGGTGGTAGATCATATAAATAGAAATCCATTAGATAATAGAAAATCAAATTTAAGAATATGTAGTTATCAAGAGAATAGCTTTAACAAAAGCATAAGAGTAGACAATACTTCAGGAATTCCAGGAGTAAGCTTTCATAAGATTAATAAGAAATGGAGAGCAAAAATAAAATATAATAATTTAACAATTCATTTAGGATACTTTGAGGATATTAATGAAGCTTTAATTAATAGAAGAGTTGCAGAAGAAATATTGTTTGGAGAATATAGTCCTAATGAAAAATTGGATAATGTTGAAGAAGAGTTATTATATAAAGCTAGAGAAAATGTAATGAGAAGAATAGAAAATAAAGTTGCTTAATTAAAGTTATTTATATTGAAAGAAAATGAAATTTAGTATATAATAATACCAATAAAGAAAAACGATATAAACCAATAAACATATTGTTATGTTTACTAGTTAAATTTATATTGTTAAAAGTACGATAAACGGCTTGGTTGACAAGTAGAAGCTATCAATAAGTTATTTGGTTATACTGTACACAATGAAAAAGGTAAGCCAACAAATTCAGAATTCATAGCTATCATTGCAGACAAGCTAAGATTAAAGAATAAAGTGTCTTAATATATATAAAGACAGTAACGGAT
>SKEW01000609.1_pt1 | contig 30775 bp, 23 predicted proteins | sample 4841441 | NCBI WGS metagenome assembly SKEW01 (sample SAMN11008799, study PRJNA524170) | human gut metagenome | isolation source: fecal sample from pouch patient p41 | place: Israel: Tel-Aviv | reverse complement strand
ACATGAAGCACGGTTTCCGTCAGCGCATGCGCACCCGCGCAGGCCGCGCTCTGATCAACCGTCGCCGCGCCAAGGGCCGCAAGTCCCTCGCTGCCTGATTTAACGGCATAGAGCGGTGGAACGGCTGAAAAGCCATCGCGATTTTGTCGCGGTGCTCAAACGCCGTCGTAGGGTATCGCGAGAAGACATCGTCGTGCATTATTTAGTGCACGACGATGCCGTTATTGACGATTCCACGGCGAAGCGGGGCCGACGTGTCGGTTTGGCCGTTTCCAAGGCTGTCGGCAACGCAGTAACGCGTAATGCCGTCAAACGTCGTTTCCGCGTGCTTGCACGAAAGTACGAATCTTCCTTACCTGAATCCTGCGATATCGTGTTGCGTGCCAAGCCAAGTGCCGCACATGCTGATTTTCTATCGTTGGAACAGCAGATCGTAGCATGTTTTGAAGCGGTGAATCGTAAGGCCGTGCGTCAGTAATGAACGCCGGTCATAACGGAAATTGGATGATTCGCGCCATTCGCTGGTACCAACGTCATATTTCCGCAAATACCGCACCCTGCTGCAGATATTATCCAAGTTGTTCCAATTATGCGATTCAGGCGATTGAACGATTTGGCCGCCTTAAAGGTGGCCTTCTTGCGTTGTTGCGTCTTCTTCGCTGCAATCAGTGGAACCGTGGGGGAATTGACGACGTTCCGCAGCTTTATTCCTTGTTTTACAGATGTTCGTGGTCGAAGGCACACGAGGAACCTCGGCTCACGCCTCTGAACGTAGAAAAACCTATAGGCGATAAGGAGACTGGCCTGTAATGAATCAAAATCAATTCCTCCTTGACAGCGGTTTCTGGGGCTGGCTGTATAAGCTCCTGTATCCCGTCGAGTGGCTCATGACGCAGATCATGGCCGTATTCCATAAGTTCCTGGTGATGCTGGGCATGAACGAGATCGGTTTCTCGTGGGTCATGTCCATCGTATTTCTAGTACTTGTGGTCCAAGCATGCGTTTTTCCGCTGTTCTACAAGTCCATGAAGGGTATGCGCAAGATGCAGGCCCAGATGGCCGTCCTGCAGCCAAAGATGCAGCGTATCCAGAACAAATACAAGGGCAAGAACGATCCCGCCAGCAAGGAAGCCATGCAGCGCGAGATGATGAAGCTCTACCAGGACAATGATGCGAACCCGATGGGTGGTTGCACTTCCATGCTCCCTATGTTTGTGCAGGGTCCCGTGTTCATGTGCATGTTCTATACACTGTCAGCCATTCCGTACATCGCGCGCGGCAAATTCAGGGACGGACAGGGTCTTGGCGCTTTCGACATCGCCACAGCCAAGCAGTTCACGTCCACCACAGTGTTCGGTGTGAACGTGGCTGATAACTTCACGACCGCTGCCGTGCATGGCAAAGTAGTTATCGCCATCTTCGTTGCATTGATGTGCTTCTGCCTGTGGTTCATGCAGTACAACAGCATGAAGCGTAACATGGCTCAGTCTGCGGCAAACAAGCAGACCGAAATGATGCAGAAGATGATGTTGTGGATGTTCCCGATCATGTACATTTTCTCCGGTATTGCCATGCCATTCGCTGTGCTGGTGTACTGGCTCACCAACAACATCTGCAATCTGTTGCGTTCCATCTGGCAGATCCACGTCTTCCCGACTCCGGGATCTCCGGCCGCCGAAGCGAAGGAAAAGCGTGATCATGTTCATGAGAACGCCCGCCGAGCCAAGGCCGGTCTGCCATCCCTCGAGGAAGAGGCGCTGCAGAAGGCTAAGGAAGCCGCCGAAGTGAAGGAAAAGCACGGCTACCAGCGTCAGCAGCCGAGCCGTAAAAAGAAAAAGAAGTGAGTAAGAGTATGTCCCGTGTTTCACGTGAAACGCGGGACACACCACTTTTATCAGCGTTTATTGTCGACGTGGTAAACAGTAATTAGACTTTACCTAATAAGACTTTAGTAATAGAAACCCCGCTCAAAGGAGTACAACCACCATGGCGCAAGATGAGGAAAAGACCATCGATCAGCTCAACGAGGAAGCTGATATCGCTGCCGATTATCTTGAAGGACTGCTCGATATCGTCGATTACGAGGGTGATATTGAAATGGGCGTGCGCAACAATCGTCCTACCGTGCAAATCGTCGCCGATGATGATACGGATATCAAGCATCTCATCGGACGCAACGGCGAGGTCGTCGACGCATTGCAGCAGCTGACGCGACTTGCCGTACAGCAGAAGACCGGCGAACGTTCCCATCTCATTGTGGACGTCGACGGCTATCTCAAGCGCAAGCGTCAGCGTCTGCACGACATCGCGCTGGATGCCATCGACGAGGTACGTGAGACCGGAGAGCCGGTCGATCTGAAGCCGATGAATTCCTTCGAGCGTAAGATCGTGCATGACGTGGTGCGTGAGGAAGGCATGAAGTCTCGTTCCCACGGCGAGGAGCCACGTCGTTACGTTACGGTGTATTTCAAGGCTTCCGCCGCCGAGGAAACCGAAGACGAGGATGAGGCCTGAGTTCGGCTCGTTTCACGTGAAACATGGCGTCACCATCATGGTGGCGCTTTTTTATTGCGATTAGTGAATGACTACACGCAGGCCGTGCGCCGGGTACGTGACGCCTATGTGCGCATGGACTTGCGCACGGTCTGCGTAGGCCGTGCGATAGTGCCGGCATTGGTCGGGGAGTAATGGCTGGAATACCGGCAATAAGGAAGAGCAGGATATAGGATGGTGCCCATGAGTGATGTGACAGACGAACTTGATGATTCGCCGATTCTTGAGGAAGTGCTGGGGGATGCGTTGGGTAAGCTGCGTGTTTTTCATGCGAAACTTGCCGAAGAAGGCGAACCTCGTGGCTTGATCGGACCACGAGACGTTGGGATTATTTGGGAACGCCATATTCTGAACTCGGCTGCCATTGTACCTTTCGTAAGGGAATCCACGGCCAAGAAGCAGTTCAAAACGGTTGCCGATATTGGCAGTGGCGGCGGTTTTCCCGGTATCGTTGCGGCCGCATGCCTGCCGGATCATCATTTCACGCTCGTGGAGCCTATGGAGCGGCGTATCGAATGGCTGAACGAGTGCGTGGCGGACATGGAGCTGGAGAACGTTACGGTGGTGCGTGCCAGGGCCAATGAGATGATCGAGGCCATTGCGGGTATGTCTGGCGCTCAGGGCGGCAACCGTGGCAATGGCAACGCCAGAAACGGCAAAGGCGGCAGGAACGGCAGGGGAGCAGTTGCCCGCGGTCCTGTGCTGGATTTGGATGGCAAGCCCATTCAGGCAAGGCACCCGTTCGCCGTGGTGACCTGTCGTGCCGTTGCACCGATGACCAAGCTATCCGGGTGGACATTGCCGTTGCTTGAACGCGGTGGGCGTCTGGTCGCATTGAAGGGAAGGTCCGCTCAGGAGGAGATCGAAAAAGCCTCCAAGGAGATCGCTAGGTGCGGCGGCGTTCGTCCGCGAGTGGTGGATGCCGAGGTCGGGCCGGGGCTTGAATCGACCCATGTGCTCATGGTGGATAAAAAGTAAGTTATCCACCATTTTGGCAAGTTGTCCACATTATCCACAACTGGAGACTCGTTGCAATAAAGCGCAAAAAAATGTTGGAATAGCAACAAGATGTCTGTGGATAACTTTTTGCGAGCAATGCAAGTTATCCACCGACTATCCACAGTTATCCACATTTGCGCACAATGGGTGGACGGGTCGGTTCTGTCCACCCAAATGATGAAACTTGAGTGTTAAGCATATCGTAAGGAAGGCTGACGTATGACTGGACCTGAAGGACCAGATAACCTGACATCGATGGAATCGGCGACGGAAACCATCAAACGAATTTTCGGAGGGTCGAATTCTCCTCTTGGTTCGCAGATCGCCGACGAATCGTCTCGCTATCGCGCCTTGCAGAAGGCCGTTTGCCCAAAGCCGGAGCAGACGCGCATGATTGCGGTCGCCAATCAGAAGGGTGGCGTTGGCAAAACCACGTCTGCGGTGAATCTTTCCGCCGCGTTGGCCCAGTTCGGTTCCAAGGTGCTGCTGATCGATATGGATCCGCAGGGCAATGCGTCGACCGCGTTGGGTGCTCCGCATGCGTCGGGAGAGCCGTCGGTATACGACGTGATCGAAGGCAGAAAAACCATTGCCGAAGTCAAGCGCACCTGCCCTGACTTCGATCTGCTTGACGTGGTGCCAGCCTCCATCGATCTGAGCGGTGCCGAGCTGGAAGTCGCCGACATGGAAAATCGCAATGTTCTACTGAAAACCGCGGTTGACGAGTTTCTTGAGAACAGCGAGGAACACTACGATTACGTGATTATCGATTGCCCTCCGAGCCTTGGTCTGCTGGTAATTAATGCCATGTGTGCGGTGCATGAGATGCTGATTCCGATCCAAGCTGAATATTATGCGTTGGAGGGTCTTGGTCAGCTTATCAATACCATCGGGCTGGTGCAGGAACATTTCAATCCGTCACTGCTTGTTTCTACCATGCTGATCACCATGTTCGATAAGCGAACCCTGCTCAGCCGTGAAGTGCATGACGAGGTCAAAAGCCACTATCCGACCATCGTGTTGGACACCACGATTCCACGAACGGTGAAAATCTCGGAAGCGCCGAGCTTTAATCAAAGCGTTATCGCCTATGACCCCAAGGGCATGGGTGCAATCTCCTACTGTGAGGCCGCGTTGGAACTCGCACGTCGCTCGCAGACGGTGTTGCAGGCTATTGATGCAAGAAGGAATGAGAACTGATCATGGCTACGAAATCACGTTTGGGCATGGGTCTCGGCGCGCTGTTTCCGTCTCTTCCAGGAGAGTCGGCAAAGTCGGAAGCTGCCGCTGAGCTGGCTGCGACTGCTGTAGGGGTGAAGGCCGATAACAAGCCGTCCGCGAAAACTTCCGGAAGCATGGCTGGCAGTGCTGCCGTGCCGTCTGTGGGAAAGAACACAGGCGCTAAAAGCTCCATGGCGACAGCCCAGGCTTCCGTTGATGCCGTCCACGACATGAAGAAGAACGTTTCACACGAAACCAAGAAAGGAAGCGTTCATCGTGCCAGCATGCCTTCCATTACGCTGAACGAAGCGGCTCATCCAGCCGACATGTTCTTCGGCGCCACCAGTCCTGTCGATCCTCCTGCCGACGCGAAGCAGGGGAGTGTTTCACGTGAAACTGCTGCGGTAAAAAAGAACGAAGATGCAAAGAACGACGAACCGGAACTATTGCCGGTGCAGGGTGGTTACTTGGTTGAATTGCGTCTGAGTGATGTCGGACCCAACCTGCATCAGCCACGCACTATTTTCGACGAGGATGATCTTCGTGAACTTGCCGATTCCATCAAGGAAGTCGGCGTGCTGCAGCCCATCGTGGTACGGAAACGCCCACTTGCGCAGATCGAGGCCGCGCGCAAGGAGAGCGCCGCCAGCAATGACGAGTCGCATAATATGTTCGACGGTCGCATGGATAGCATGTATGAGCTCATCATGGGTGAGCGTCGCTGGCGTGCTTCACAGATCGCAGGTCTGAAAACGATTCCTGCGATCGTCAAAACCACGGCCGACGACGACATGTTGCGTGACGCTCTGCTGGAGAATCTGCATCGCGTTGCGTTAAATCCGCTGGAAGAAGCGGCCGCCTATCAGCAGATGATCGACGATTTCGGTCTGACGCAGGCGCAATTGTCGAAATCCGTATCGAAATCACGCCCGCAGATCGCAAATACCTTGCGATTGCTGAATCTGCCTGCAACCGTGCAAAAGAAGGTCGCTTCTGGACTTTTATCGGCCGGTCACGCGCGTGCGCTGCTGGGATTGCCGACTGAAGCTGATATGGAACAGCTTGCGACGCGCATTATCTCTGAAGGACTGTCTGTTCGCAGCACTGAGGAAATCGTGTCGATGAAGGCCGCCGAATCGGATCAGCCGAAGAAAGCGAAGACCAACAAGCTGAATCCGTGGGCTGGAACGCCAATGCAGCTCGGACTTGAAAAGAAGTTCGGCACGAAGGTTTCCATCAAAGGATCCAAGGAACATGGCCGCATCGAAATCGTCTTCAAATCCGAAGACGACATGAAGCGCATTGTCGACATGCTCATTCCTTCTGCTGAAGAATAGTATTTTCTCGAGTTTCTCTGTCTGACCAGTGTGATGTTCGCAGAAGGGCGGCATATTCTATTCACGACACACTCAAGGCCGCGTTTGGCCAAGCTTACAGTCGTGAACAGAATATGCCGCCCTTCCGCTTATTTTTAGCGTTTTTGTGATTCCTTGTTTGGTGGTATTTGACGGCATCTTTCTGTGGGAATTAGTTGATTCGTCGGTACATACGATTTCTGCTTTTCGTTTTACCGATGGCTTCAACTTTATTTTCTTGTATTAACTTTCTTAGATTACGGCGAATTGTTTCAACTGATTTTCCAGTAATATCAGCAAGCTCCCTTGCGGTAATATCTTTATTCTTTGGAATAAAAGTGAGAATATCAACCTTATTTTTCATAGTATTCGACAACATGTTTGTTGTATCGTTTTTATGAGTTGGTTCAGTATTTTTAATTTCAGAGATAATCTCATCAGCTTTGTTGGACAGATTGACGCTGGAACGCCACAACACCACAGTGAAGGAGTCCTGAGTCGCGCGGAATTCCGGTGCGCGCAGATCGCGGTTCTGCATTTCGTTCATCATGAGGATGATTCCTCCGCCCTGACCTTCGGCGGTGATAAGATTGCTTCCGATCACAGGGGTGGTTTGTACGAGCTGCATGAGGGCGCTATTGCGGCATCGAGATTGTCCATCTGCGAGATTATCAATGGTTTTGCCTCCCCATAGGCCACCTGGATTCGATATTTCGATCCTGTCTGCGTAAACGTCGACGGTGACCGGCTGGCCTTGAAAATACGGATGATATTCCCTATGCACTACTGCGTTGGCGATGGCTTCACGCAGAACTTCGGAAGGAATTTCCAATTCATCTTTTCTTCCAATGCCTTCGATGAACGAATAAGATCGTAAATTTCGAGATGTAGCATTTACCGCATCGTTGATCATTTCTGATGCAGATCCCTCGCATTCTACGCGGTCGAGGAACCTTAGTGCACCTGGCTGCGATTTTTCAATGCCTGGATGTACAGCAACGTCGATAAAGAGACGTGGGAAGAATTGTTGAGGATAGTTACCAGCTGCAATTAATCCCGCCATCCGTATGCGACCTTGTCGATCCGCAATGTTTAATCGCGCTAGTTTTTCTTCTTTTGTTTCTGCTCCACACAAGGCTTTAGTGCCTTGTTTTCTTACAAAAATAGTATCGACAACAGAAGAGTTAAGGTCTTCAATAGAGGCATTAGGAATAATTTCAAGATCAGAACTACTTGGATGTAGTATATTTTGAATTTCATATAATTCTGCTGATGATAGGCGAACATCTTTATCATCAATTCGTTTGAAACTACCGCTTTTAATTCCTTTGGCGGTAATATAGCATGGCTTGAAATCTATATCGTTTTCATATATACGAATCACGAGAATCTGACCGCCGTCAACGGTTTCACGTGAAACATCATATTTTGGAGGATTTGAGAGTCTGATTCCATCCCTACCGCCATCTCCCATACCTTCGATAAGTTGGTCCTGCACTCTGTCGAGGTGAAAATCCTGAACGCAAGTGAATCCATTGTGTTCATCCAAACCAAGGAGCAGAGTGCCACCATGTGTATTTGCGAAGGCGCTGATGCTTTCCCACACGTCTTTGCTGAGGGATCGCTGACAGCTTTTTGCTTCGTAATCGCCGTCGTCATTATGCTGTTTGCGCAATCGTGCTATCGCGTTTTGGATTGGTTCTTGGAGAATGGACATAGCTTCCTCCATATCACAGTCATTCACACGGTCATTTTGATTTTATCACAGTCATGACTGTGATGTGACTGTGTGAATGGCTGTGTGAATGGCTGTGTGAATGACCGTGATGGGGAGTGTTACTGCTGGAGGTAGGCTTGAGCGTCAAGGGCGGCCCGGCAGCCCATGCCGGCGGCGCTGATCGCCTGACGGTAAACACTGTCAACACAGTCGCCTGCTGCAAAAATGCCGGCAGTGCTGGTGCGTGTGCTGGCGCCGTCCACCTGAATATATCCAGCCGCATCTCGCTGCACAATGCCGTCAATAAAAGCTGTGGCGGGGGAGTGTCCAATCGCTACGAAAATACCGTTTGCAGCAATCGTGCTCATCTCTCCGGTGATGACGTTGCGAACGTTCATGGATTGGGCTTCGTTGACATCACCTAAGATTTCCTCCACCACGGAATCCGTGACGATGGTGATTTTCGGATTCTGTTGAGCACGTTCCACGAGAATCTGCGATGCGCGGAATTCGGAACGACGATGAATCAACGTCACCGTCGATCCAAATCGGGAAAGAAAATCAGCTTCAGTGAATGCGCTATCGCCGCCGCCGACCACAATAATCGGCTTATCGCGGAAGAAGAAGCCGTCGCAAGTTGCGCAATATGACACTCCCTTGCCGGAATATTCTGCCTCTCCAGGGATGCCGAGCTTGCGGTATTCCGATCCGGTTGCGATGATCAAAGCACGGGTTTCAAAAACGTCCCCCTGATCGACACGCACGGTTTTCACGCCGGTGGCGTCATCGTTGCTCACGGAAACAACATCATCCCAAACGATTTCTGCGCCGAACTTCTCTGCCTGGCGTTGCATATTATCCATGAGTTCCGGTCCCATAATGCCGTCAGGGAAGCCTGGGAAATTCTCCACTTCGGTGGTGTTGACGAGCTGCCCGCCTGGGGTCAGCGCACCCGCGATGACCAGTGGTTTGAATCCAGCTCGGCCCAAATATATGGCCGCAGTATATCCGGCAGGGCCGGATCCGACAATAATCACATCTCGCAAATCACTCATATTCCCACTGTAGCGAACCGCCGAAACGAACAGTCGCGCATCGCACGATTTCACGTATTCTTTTTTCCTATGGCGTATTATCAAATGCTTTCCAAGCTGGATCATCTACAAAGTTTCACGTGAAACATGAGCTGTCGTGTGTGATTACGTGTGGGGCTGTGTGTGCAGTTGCCGGTGGTGGCTGGATTCTTGGCGGCGCTTGAGTGGAACATGAGAAAAAGGGCCTGCGCTCCATGTGGAACGCAAGCCCTTGAGTTGTGTAAACGTGACGCCTGCCTGGGCAGGCCTTGGATCACTTATTGATGATCTTCTTGAACAGATCGGCGCTGGCCTTGGCGAGTGCGAACTGACCGAAGCCTGGATCGATGGAAGCGAGGTTGGCGTTGACGATCTGGTTGAAAGTGTTGTTCTTCATGATGTTTCCTTCCGTTTGGCTTGGCGGCGTTCTTGTTTTCTGTTCTTTCCTCTGGCCGCTGCCGTAAGTCTTGTTTGTTGTTCTGTTATTTCAGCGCGGGTGGCGTTGCCGTTTCCCCGCGTGTGGGGTGCGGCTCCGGTTTTCTCTCCGGTTCCTGCCGCATCATGTCTCTTTGTTCTGTTGTGCCTTCATTATAGACAGGCGCAATCGTCGATGTCATGCAACGATCGTCGATTCTTTTGTATTTTCATCGGCTAATCTTGAAATAAACGTAATGATGCTGTGATGAAAAGATGATCGTCGATTGCAGGGTGGTGTCGCCGTCGCAAAAAGAAGCGGCGCGATCTTCAGATTTCTATCTTTTCCATCTTCCTTACTTGCGGGAGTATTTGCGCTTGTTGCCGGCGAATGTCAGGTTACATTGATTGATAGCGGGCTGATTAGTGTGGCTGTTCGACGGGCTGATCGGCGTCGGGCGTAAGAAAGGAACGTGATATGGCAACTATTCCTGAACAATACGAGAGCCAGCGCGTGGGCGTGCAGGGATATCGTGTGCTCAATCTCGATTTGGACGGTGTCTGCGCGGATTACAAGGGTGCGATTCGCGATTACCTGCAGCGGCAGGGCGTTGACGTGCCGGAACGTGCGTTGCAGACCGCGCATTACAATCTCATGCGCGAAGATGGATGGCCGTTCGACACGCTCGACGATTACATCGAAACGCATAAAGCCGCGGAACGTGAGCATCTGTATGCAACGATGAAGCCGCTTCCGGGAGTCGCGCAGGCGTTGCAACGATTGGCGGGCGAGCACGTGTACATTCGCATCGTCACGCATAGGCTGTTCGTGTCCGGCCAGCATCAGATGGTTGTTTCCGACACCGCGCAATGGTTGGACGGCAACCATATTCCGTACATGAGCCTGTGCTTTACTGGGCTGAAAGATAGTATGCAGGCCACGATTCATATTGACGATTCGCCGGCGAACATCGAAACCCTGCGCGAGACGGGGCAGCATGTGGTCGTGTTTGATCAGCCGTACAACAGCGCGTACGATGGCCCTCGAATCGACAGCTGGAGCGACGCCAACGTCGAAAAGCTCCTCACCCTCTTCGAGCACTGGCCCGAGTAAGTGGTCTGCGCGGCGGATTGCCTGTACAACTTGCGTTCTGTGTTTGTATAACCCCGGTTTTATGTCTGCACAAGTCGGATTTGACCACCAATTCGAGGGTTGTGCAGACAGGAAATGCGACTTGTGCAGAAGGATTATGCGATTGGCTGCGTAGCTTCATCTTGCTGATCGTACGATTTGCTGGGTGACCGCACGATTTTCAGCGCGCCAACCAGTCTGCGGCGGAGCATACTTGCGCGTCTTTGGCTTGAAAACTTGATTCCACGCGGGCTACCACAAATCGATGATCAACCGCAATGCCAAGATCCTCGCCGATCGAATTCAAATGCCGTGCGAATGCATCGCGATATGTTTGACCGGACTTGATCTCAACTATTTCAGGATGGGTGGAATCAGTATAATCCAACAAATCAACCTCGACTTTGCGATCATCTCGGTAGAAGAATAATTGCGGATCTTCGCCTCGGTTACAATGTCGTTTCAATGTTTCCGAAATAATGAGATTCTCAAAAATCGCACCTAAATGCGGGCTTAATAGCAGTTGTTCTTTGCTGGTGATACCCAGTAAATAGCACAGCAATCCAGTATCGTAAAAGAAAATCTTCGGTGTTTTGATCATGCGCTTGCCCTCGTTCGCATAGTAAGGCATCAATTCGAACGTAACGTAGCTGGATTCCAGAATGGAAAGCCATGATTTTGCGGTTCTCGCACTGATGTCCGTATCGTTGGCAAGCTTTGCGTAATTCATAAGATTACCGGCATTAAGAGCGCAAAGACGCAGGAATTTATGAAAAGTTGTTACGTTGCGCACGTCGAGATAACCAGCCACGTCACGTTCGACATACGTGCTGAGATACGACGAGAAGAAGAGTTCAAGCGGCATTCCTGAACTGTAGAGACGGGGGTATCCGCCGCGCAGCATGAAATCATCCGCGGGATTCGGCGATCCCAGAAGAGCCGCGCTGCTCACCTCCTTGAACGATAGTGGCAGCAGACGCACCAAGCCGACCCTGCCCGCCAATGATTGGGAGATATTTTTGAGCAGCAGAAAATTCTGCGAACCTGACAACACATATTGCCCGCTCGTGCCGCGCTCGTCGGAAACGACCTGGATCATGGAAAACAAATCCGAAGCATACTGCGCCTCGTCCACGATGAGATGTTCCGGACGATTGCGTATGAAACCTACGGGATCATCATTGGCAGCCTTGCGCAACTGCGGATCCTCCAGATTCACGTATGCGTATTCCGGAAAAGCATGCTTGACAATGGTAGACTTGCCGCTTTGCCTCGGACCGGTGACCGAAACCACCGGAAACCAGGAAGCAAGCCGTTGAACATGGCTGGTAAGATCTCGTGGAATCATGCTGTTCCCCAATCTGACATTAAGATTCTCCACAATCATACATTAGAAATCTCCCCAATCTGACATTAGAGAGTTCTGTAATCATGCAGTGGCAAGCTCCCGAATCTGATATTAGCGTGATGAACATGGCGAACAGTTGGTTGTCGATTCTTGAGTCAAGTGTCATCGCTTTGCGACTACGACCATATTTCAAAAAATACGCAAAGAGCCTGCCATGCGTCATCTCACGTATGGCAGGCTCTTTGCGTATCGCAATCTTCAGAAGTAATCGGATATTGCGATGTGCTGACGATCAGAACACTTGAATGCTTTCGATATACAGCTGGTTGCCCGGCAGACTATTCAGCGGCACCCACAGCATGATGTCCTGCGTTTCCACGGACTCGTCGAACTTCACTTCGGTAGTGCCGGAATCGTCGAATTCGAACTGCGCCACCTGCTTGCCCTGGGATGGGCTGTTCGTCGCGTTCACACGAATGTATCCCTGGCCGCCCGAAGAACGAATCTTGATGACCATGCGATACGCCTTCTGCGGCTGGCTCAGGTGCACGTAATATCCGTAGCCCTGCTGTCCGTCAGGATTCGACAGGAACTTACGATTGTCGATTTCGTATGCGGTCGTGTTTTCCGGCTGCTTCGGATCCGGCACCTTTTTCGACTGCTTGTCGGCGGTCACGACCTTGTCTTCGGTTTTCTTGAGTTTCTTGGATGCCGTCGAATCGCCGGATGCCGGCGCATTGGCGGAAGTATCGGAAGAATCCTTGGAATTGGACGAGTCGGTATTGCCGGACGTATCGGAATTGGAGGAATCCGCGGAATTCGCATCCGATTGATCTCCCTCTCCGAACGGCACTTCGTCAAGATTTATTTCCGGCCATGGTCCTTTTGAATCAGTCGTAACCGAATCTGAAGGCTGCATCAAACCATGAACTGCAAAACCAAGCGCAACCGCAACCACGATGACCGCAACGATAATCGCAACGACCTTCGTTTTCAGCTTGCCAAACAGTTTCGCGTCGGCAACGTCAGTATTCGCCGAAGCGGGAGAAGGATTCTTCGGCGTGAAGCTCGGCGGAACCGCGGCTCGACCGGCTGCATACGCGGCGTCGATCGCCTCCTGCTCTGCCTTCAACGCGCGAGCGGACTCCTCGCCGGGCTGAATGACCTGACCGTCCGCGCCGATCACTGGAATGCGGCCGGTTTTTTCCAACTGGGAATCGTCGGATGACATGCCATCGGCTGGTACGGAAACCCTGATGGGGAAAGAGAAAGGGGAATCGCTGGTGTCGGTCACGCCATCGATGTCTTCTTCGCTCAGCAGCTCACGGCCACTGCTCCACAACGATTTCACCGCTCCACTGGTGGCCGCGACGCTTTTCGCCAAAGCCTCCTTGCCATCGGAAAAATCGTTATGCGGTTCGGGAGCTGTGAACGTCATTTCCGGAATGCTTCCAGCCGCCGCCAGCGTATCCGGCAGCGGGAGCGCATCCTTCTCAAGAATCTGCAGCAACGGAACATTGGCGATCGAGCATTCCGAATCCATGGAAGGCAACGTGACATCCATACCCCCCAACGATGACAGCGGCTGGTACTCGCCAAGCAGCGCCTCCAATTCCGCAATGGTCGCCATCGGAACGGTGGGGAAGCCGTCATTCTCCTCAAGTTCAAGACCGCGCTTGCAGATCACACGGAATTCCATCGGCGTGGTCGGCGCGAGCGTTTCCAGACGGAAATCAGTCGACAATGTGGACGGGCGTCGGGTCAACATCGCATACAGCAATGCCGCAATCTGCCGAATCGCAAGCTGTTCCCAATTTTCCAAATCCTGAGCGCAGGAAGTGTCGGCAAGCATGATGCTCACCGGAGCGTCTGCGACCTGAATGCCGGAACGGGTCAGTCGCACCGTATCGGTGCTGATGGAGAAATGCGTGAGATTGTCTTTTTGCAGCGCATGCAACGCTTCGATGACTTCGCCAATGATGGAGCGCATGGCTGTATAGCTCAACGGCTGGTTGGTGTTCAGCGCAAGATATTCGCTGAGGGTCATGCCTTCGTCAAGCTGCGTCACCACCAGCGCGACCTGGCCGACATGCTGGAGCTGCAGCACTTTCGTGAAGTGAGAATCATGTGAAATTGCCAGCATGGAAGCGGTTGCGTTGACTTCCTGCAACGCCTTGCTGTTGCTGACAATAAACAGCTGGCAATCCCGTGCGAGCACATGGTCGCTGGCCTTCCAGACCTGCAGTCCGGTTTCTTCGCGCAATGGCGAAACGAGCACGTAGCGATTGCTGATGGTATCTCCCAGCTGAGGTTTCATGGGTTCCTTCAACTTTTTGTAAACGTTTGTTCTGCCTATGGTCACTCGCCGTTTTCGGCGTCGCCCTGTTCCAGTCTATCGTTGGGGCTGGTCGGCTTGCAAAGTCCGGGAATACGTGAGGAAATCAGCGCGATCGTCTCGTTGAATTCCTCGGAACGTAGCAGCCGCAACATGCCCACGTAAACGATGAAGGTCACTATGGCCAGCAGCGCGGCGCACGCCACTGCCTGAATCCAGTTCATATGACCGTCTGCCGCTCCGATTTGGGCGCCGACAAGCTGGTAGACGCTGTCACGTACCGTCATGCCGATGAACATGGTAGCTGCTGCCGCGCCAATCGATTTCAGATACGAGATGGCTATGTGCGGACCGTCGATATTGTTTTCGAATCGTTTGCGCAGCATGGCATACAGGATGGGGATCGGCAGTATGTAGCTTATGGCTCCTATCACGCCGATCATTGTCGCCCATTCGGTAGGGGGGAGTAGTCTCGCGCCGATGATCACGCCTACCGCTTGAATGCCCATGGCGAACAGCATGAAAATGAACGGCGATTTGCCGTCTTCGAATGCATAGAACGTGCGCTGGATAATCAGATACGCGCTGGCGAACGGAAGTCCTACGCCAAGCGTGACCAACGGTCCCGCCATGAGAATCGCCTCTCTGACGCTCACAGACGGCAGCAACGCGAGAATGATCGGAACGGGCATCACTGCGAAAGCGACCGAGAAATAGCACATGATTACGCCCATATTGCGCAGTGCCTGGCTTAGATCGGCGCGCGCTTCGGCGATATTATGGTCGGCGATCGCACGGGATATTTTCGGGAAAATCGCGGTTGCCAGCGAAACGGCAATCAGCGAATACGGCAGCATATAAATCGTGTACGCGTTCTGGTATGAGGCATTGCCGGCCACGTCGAGCGGATTGATGCCGAACTGCTGCTGTGCGAGCATCGGCGCGTTGGTGGACGTGCGCGTGATTACGATATTGGCGAGCTGATCGATCACGACAATGCCGACACTCCAAACCGCGACCGGACCCATGGAACGCAAGCCGATGCCGCGAAGTCCGAATTGCGGACGGTATTTCAATCCGATTCTGGTCAGCGGAATGAACAATACCAACGCCTGGAATGCCACGCCCAACGTCCATGTTCCGGCCGTCAAAGCGATTTTGTCAGCGGTCCAGAAATCAAGCGGATGTTCCGTGGCGCGGCCGAACAATGCGATGAATGTGCCGAAACCGATGCAGCTGATGATGTTCGCACCCACCGAACTCCACGCATACGCGGTGAAATGGTCTTTGGCCGCAAGAATCTGGCCGATCACCGTATACAGGCCATAGAAGAAGATCTGGGGCATGCACCACAGGGTGAACGAGGTTGCCAACGCCATGGTTTCCGGGCTGCCGTTCACATACAGTCTGGTGAGCAGCGGAGTGCACAGTGCCATCAGAATCGCCACCGCCAACAACATGGTGATGGCGAGCGTGATGAGCTTGTTGAGCTTGGTTTCGGCGTCTTTCGCCTTCAACGTGCGCACGATCTGCGGTACGAGTACGGCGTTGAAGATACCGCCGGAAACCAGGGTGTAGATGACCTGCGGAATCATGGATCCGGCCTGGTAGGCGTTTGCCGCATAGCCGGTGGTGCCTAAAGCCCAGGCGAGCAGAATGGTACGGATTTGCCCGGTCACGCGCGAGGCCGCGGTGCCGGAGGCCATGATCAGTGAATTACGGCCAACGGAAGAACTCATTCGTCGGGATCCTTCTTACGGTGGAATTGGCGCCACAGTCCCAAAGCTCCAAGCAGCACGGCGATGCCGATGATGATGAAGCCGCTTTTGTCGCTGATCTGCAATGCGCTGGTGATGTGGGTGGTTTGTGTCGCTCCGAATGTGATGCCCTGCCTGTCCTGCAGGCTGAGTGTGGCATCCGCGGTGCCGGAGGTGGCCACACGGATGGTGAACGCCACTTGGGCTTCGCCGTGCGCGGGCACTTCCACGGTGTCGAAACGCGAAGTGACGATCTGCATGGAGTTGGTCAACGATGAGACTTTTACCGTGACCGGATAGGGGTGGCTGTTGCTGATGGTAACGGGCATTTGCGCGGTTTCGCTGACCACGTTGACGTTTTCCGTCGGTGTGATGGCCACGCCGTTGATGAGCAGGGACGCCAGTTGCCCGGCTCCTTCCACCATGGTGCTTCCGGCTGGATTTTCGCCGCCTAGCGCGTGCAGGGCCATAATGCCGTGCGCGTCGACGAGCTGCCTGCGCCACGCTTTGAGGCCTGCGGGAGCCTGTTTGGCATCGTCGGCGATGTCGGTGAGGATGGATGCGTTGAATCGTTTGATGTCGTTTGTCGAGGCCGCCAGCGTGTTGAGCGTCTGCCTGAGATTGGCTCGCGTCGCATCATTGACTCCGTCGGATTGCGGCACGATCGCGGCTGCGTCGTCGCCACTCAAAGCGGGATCGGCGTTGCTTAATGTGTTCAGATCGGTGATGTTCAACCATGGCGATTGTTCGACGTCCGTCATCAGCGCGTCCACGACGGCCGGATCGGAATTGTCGCTCAGGTAGACTAGCAGGTTGCGTTCCGCATACGGCTGTTCCATTTGGTAGAACGCGCTTTGCGCGACGAATCGTGCGAGACGCCCGGCCGTTGTTCCCTCGCCATTCGCTTCGGCGTCGGAACTGGTCGCCTTGCCCTGCGCAAGGTCGGAAAGCACGCTTTGTGCGGTCAGTACGGTGACGTCGCCCGCGTCGGTGGCCACTATGGCCTTGCCTGTTTCCGCGGTGGTCGCATCGCTTTCTTCGAAATCATGCGTGGCGATGACGGTGTCGTACCCCTGCTGTTTGGCTTTCGTAAGCGCTTCAATCGTCCAATTGCCGGTGCCCTGCCATGCATACGTGGCCATACTCGCGTTCGGGTCACCCAACGCCGATTGGTAGCTTTTCAAGGCCTGTTTGGCGCTCCATTGCGAGGTGCCGACGCCTGCCGAATCATAGGTTTTGCTGTCGTTCAGCGCGGAATAGGCGGTGATGTCGAACAGGGCCGGTTGCGTGATGCCGTCGACTTGCGTCGGCATCGACATCGCCTTCAGATAAGTCGGATCGGCCACCACCTGCAGTTTGTCATGCTTGGTGAACGTCTGTTCCAGAGACTTGAGTCGTGCCTCGTCTTCTTTGCCGGGGACGGCGATTTTCGAAAGTTCCGCGGAGGTGACGCCACCTTTGTTGACGAGTTGTTCCAGCATGGTGTTGTCGGTGGTCCATCCCTGCGCTTCGAGCGGCTGCACGATGGTTATATTCATCGCGGGCGTGTCGGGGGTGTTGAGTCCGGCTCCGGTCCGTGTTGCGAAAGTGTGTGCTTCGTCTTGCTGGACGCCGTCGGCCTCATAGTTGAGCGTGACGGGCTTGGGACCCCAGGAGTGGATGGATGCTAGTGCTTCTTGGCTTGATTCCGCGTCGATGCGCACGTTCGCCGAAGCTCCCGGCTGAAGCGCGGGAACCTCGCTCTGGCCCACGATATCGGGCGTTGGGATCTGCCCGATGCCTTCCGACCATTCCTGGATATCGTTGCGCGACACGAACGTGTAGAAGGCGTTCATGGCGAGGGTCAGCGTGCCCGATGGGATTTCCTGATCGGTGGTGTTGGTCACCGTTGCGCTCAGATGGTAGCCGGAAGTGTCTGTCAGCACGGCTGTGGAAGAGTCAATCGACAGCATGGCTCCCGATTGTGTTTCCTGTTTTTCCTGGGTTTCTTCGGCTTCGGCATGTGGCGTAGGTGCATATAACAACATCAACGCCATGGTCATGACCATGGCGAGGATTGCCGAAAGGGCACGTATGCCGTGCGGAACGTTCCGTTGTGCGGGTTGATTCACCTTCACGCCTGTCTGTTGAGTTTCCTTGCGTACAACCATGCTATCTTTCGTTCGTTCGGGTAGCTGAGAACGTCGTCCAAATCAGCAAAATCCACCCAAATCGCGTCTTCCGCCTCATGATCCGGGTCGCCTTCCACCGTCAGCTCGCCACCGATCTGGCGCAATGCGAAATGATGCACCAGTTTGTGCACACGCTGGTTGGTTCCCGTGAACCAGTAGTCGATGGTGGCGATGGAATCGATCACTTCACCCAAAATGCCGGTTTCCTCATGTACTTCGCGAACGGCGGTTTGCTGCGGTGTCTCGCCTTTTTCGATATGACCTTTCGGCAGGCACCATTCCAAATGCCCGCTGCGTGAATGACGTGCGATGATCGCCACACGCCCCTTGTCGTCGAATACGAGACCGCCCGCCGAATATTCGCGTACCACCGGCAGTTCCTGCGCGTCGAGCGAGGCGAATGTGGTCGGACCGTCTGTGGCGCGTCGCTGCGGCATCATTGCTGGGGTGGGTGCGCTGGGCGTGATGATGGTCTCTTGCCGCAAGGAAACGGACTGCGATGTGTATAGCAGTTTGTCCGGTGCCATCGGATTTTGGGTATGGTTGTCCGCAGCATGGGCAAGCATGCGTGCAAGGTCTGCGGGCGTAATCATGATTCCAACCATACTCAATTCTGTGTGCAGGTGGGGTAACGGTATGCTGGTAGGGCAGAAACTTGTGGTGCCGGAAAGGGATGGCGTGAACTTCGAAGTGTGGCCAGAGGCCATTGAATTAGGGCGTATGTTCGCCGAAGAAGGCTATGAATTGGCGTTGGTGGGAGGCCCCGTTCGGGACCTGCTGTTGCATCGCAAATCGCATGATTTGGATTTTTGCACATCGGCGCGTCCTGAGCAGTTTGAACATATTTTGCGCCGTTTCGGGCGTGATGGCTTTTGGGATATGGGACGCAAATTCGGCACGTTGGGTGCGATGCGTCGTCGTGAGGATGGCACGGAAGTGCAGGTTGAGGTAACGACCTACCGTTCCGACACGTATGACCCCGACTCGCGCAAGCCGGAAGTCAATTATGGCGATACGCTGGAAGGCGATCTTTCCCGCCGTGATTTCACGGTGAACGCCATGGCGTTGCGCGTGCCCGAATTGGAATTCGTCGACCCGTTCGGCGGTGCGAACGATTTGGCCAAGGGCGTGTTGCGCACACCGGTCGATCCTCGTCAGTCATTCGACGACGATCCGCTGCGCATGATGCGTGCCGTGCGTTTCGTAGCGCAACTGGGCTTCCGCATCGAACCGGAAACCGCTGAAGCGTTGACCGACATGGTCGATCGCATCGAAATCGTTTCCGCCGAGCGCGTACGCGACGAACTGGTCAAAATGCTGCTGTCCGATCGCCCGCGTGCAGGTATCGAAGCGTTGGTTGATTCCGGTCTTGCGGATATTGTCTTCCCGGAAATTCCGGCATTGCAGCTCGAAATTGACGAACATCATCGCCATAAGGACGTATTCGAGCACACCATGATCGTCATTGATCGTGCTGTCGCTCTCGAAACCGGCCCGGACGGCCCTGTGCCAGCTCCGGATCTGACGTTGCGTTTGGCTGCGCTCATGCATGACATCGGCAAGCCGAAGACCCGTCGTTTCGAGGCGGGTGGCAAGGTGAGTTTCCATCATCATGATGCTGTCGGTGCGAAAATGACTCGCAAGCGTTTGAAGGCTCTGCATTTTGACCATCATATGGTCGAGGATGTCAGCGAGCTGGTCAATCTGCACTTGCGCTTCCATGGCTACGTGGAGGAGCCGTGGACGGATTCCGCGGTCCGTCGTTACGTCAAGGACGCAGGCCCGCTGTACGAGCGCCTGAACCGCCTTACGCGTGCCGATGCGACCACGCAGAACAAGCGCAAGGCCATGGTGTTTTCGTCGGCGATGGACGAGATGGAACAGCGCGTGCGCGATCTGAAGGAGAAGGAGGATTTCGACGCGATCCGCCCTGATCTGAATGGTGACGAAATCATGCAGCTACTCGGCATTGAACCGGGGCCGCTGGTTGGCAAGGCGTATAAGCACATGCTGGAATATCGTCTCGATAACGGCCCGGTCGAGCGTGATGTCGCTGTTGCCGAGTTGAATCGCTGGTACGAGGAGCAGCAGTCCGAATAATCTGCCTTCTGATCGCACGATTTCAATATTTTGACCGCACGATTTGCATTTTCGAATGAAAAACAGAATCGTGCGGTCAGTCTGCAAATCCACAGGCTCAGCAAATCAAACTGCGTCGTGTTCGGGAGCCTTCTGTACGTCGGTCATCTTGTCGACGGTAACGCATCCTTCGAAGCTCTCGATCTTCTTGCCGGCGGTCGGCACTTGCTTCTGATTCTGCAGATTGTCGAAGGTCGCGCCGACCACAACGTCGATTAGCATATCCTCACGATCGTCCATCACCATTTTTGCGTCGGTGAAGTTGCTGTTCACCGTGTACGCCTGATTAATGGCGTTCTTGCCGAAGATAATCATCGTGCGCTCCACCTTGGAACTGGTGTAGTTGCCGGCGGCCTGGGTGTTGAACTCGCGATTCTGCAGCGCGCTGCTGACGGCTTGTGCGAAGCCGGAGAATTCAGTGCCGTTGAGCACGCGCACGGTGATGTTGCGGTTCTCCACGTACTTGCCTTTGCTGCCGTCCTGTTCCTGAGCGGCACAAGGAGCCTGCTGGCCGTGATTCGGCTGTACCGCAGCCGAATTGACTTTGCCCAATCCTCCAACATGAAAGAAGAACAGCAAGGAAATTACCAATGCGACCGTCAAAATGGCGCCGGTGATGGTGAACGCCACTTTCTGACGGCGGCGAATGTACTGTTTGCGCGCGGCGCGCTCGTCGTTAGCCTGAGTCATGTACGAGTCCTTCTCCAAAAAACGGTTGACTTCAACCTTACTGTTACGCGATGATATGCACAATCGGATGGGCCGGTGCCTTGGAGGCGATGATGCGGTCGACGCAACGGCTTTGCTGCCATGCTGACTGCACGGCGCGTGCGGTATCGTCGGTTGGCACGAATGCGATTACGGAAGGGCCGGATCCGGAGACGAACGCTTGCTTTGCGCCCGCCCGCAACGCTTCGTCGATTGCCTGTCCGCTGCGTGGGTGCAGTGAGATCGCCGCTTGTTGCAGATGATTGTTGTCTCCTGCGCCGGCGCCGATTTGGTCGAACATGGCATACACTTCCGGCGTGCGCAGTTCCGCCTGATACGCGCCGACCAGCAGACGGCCCGCAAAGCCCTGTTTCGTCAATTCGCGCACGTCGTTGCTGTGCTCGCTGAGCTGTTCGATCTGCTCGCCGAAGCCTGTGCCTCGCGCGTAGCCTCCGGTCAGGCAGAACGGCATATCCGCGCCCAATGTAGCGGCGACCTGTTGCAACCGTTCGATGGGCCAATCAAGATTCCATAGCGTGTCCAACGCCAGAATCGTGGCGGCCGCATCGGCGGAACCCCCCGCCATGCCTGCGCCGACGGGAATGCGTTTTTCGATGTTCAACGCCACGTCAGGTTCATGGCCGCTCGCTTCGGCCATGGCGAACAGGGCGAGCACTGCGTGGTTGCGTCGCATGTCACTGCCGGATGAGGCCAGATCACCAAGATATGCTCCATCAAGATTCAATGAGAAACCGGCTCCGGGCTTTTTACTGCTGGCGGTGACGGTGTCGTATACGCCGACGGCGCAGTAAATAGTGTCCAGCTCGTGCCGGCCGCCCCATTCGCTGCGTGGCGCCCCCACATGCAAGGTCAGATTCGTTTTCGCCGGGCAGTCCACACTGACTTCATTGATTGCGTTGCCGTTGCCGCTCATGCTTCCGGCACCTCGCCTATGGCGCGTGCCAGTGCCACGAATTCGTCAATGGTAAGCGTCTCGCCACGTCGTGTCGGATCGATTCTTGCCCGCTCAAACGCTTCGGAAGGTACGTTTTTCTTCAACGCGGCATGCAGGGTTTTGCGGCGCTGCCCAAATGCGGCATCGATGAGACGGAACACGGTTTCGCGGTCCACCACGGAACCGTCGGGATTGTTGGCGGAAGGCGTGTGCCCGCCCTCGTATCGTTTGAACAGCACCAGCGCGGAATCCACATTCGGCGCCGGCCAGAACACATTGCGCCCGATAATGCCCACGCGTTCCGCGGTGCCGTACCATGCGAGCTTCACGCTTGGAGTGCCGTAGATCTTTGAACCGGGCTTTTCACTCAGTCGGTCCGCGACTTCCTTCTGCACCATCACCAGAAAAGTTCCGAGATTGTCGAAACGTTCCAGCAGCGTCAGCAGGATCGGCGTGGCCACGTTGTATGGCAGATTTGCGACGAGCGTGAACGAATCGTCATGATTGAAATCAGGTAGATTTTCCGGCGTTACGGTCAGTGCATCACGGTTGACTACACGGAAACGATCCACCGCATCCGGCATGAATTCGGCGATGGTGCCGGGCAGTCGTTCCGCAACGGGCGGGTCGATCTCCACGGCGGTCATCGTCGCCCCAGTTTCCAAAATCGCCAATGTCAGCGAACCCAATCCAGGTCCGACTTCCAGCACATGATCGTCGGCGGTCACACCCGCCTCGCGCACGATGCGACGAACCGTGCCCGGGTCGATTACGAAATTCTGCCCGAATTTTTTTGTCGGGCTGATACCGGCCTCGGCTGCGATACGGCGAATGTCAGCAGCCCCCAACAGGCGGCCTTGCATAGTTTCGTCGGTTTCGTTGGTTTCGTTCGCGTTTTCTGTCATTACCTCATTATCCGTTCAACTGGTATGAAAAAGTGTGCGTTGTTACGTTTGCGTATTGTTGCGATCGGCGTTGTTTAATACCATCCAACTTGTTCGGAATGCTCCCATGCCTTCGATGGGCTGCCGTAGCGTTGCGCGATGTAGCTTAGGCCCCAGTCGATCTGTACGGCCGCATCGTCACGCCAGTTTGCGCCGAATGCCGCCATTTTGCTGCCTGGAAGCGATTGCGGGATGCCGTAAGCTCCGGAAGATGCGTTTTCCGCATACCACAGCCAGCTCGATTCGCGCGTCCACAGTTTCACCAGATCGGTCCAGTTTTGTCCGGTCCAGCCATATTGCGCCGCGGCTCCTGCCGCGTAGACCTGTGCCTGCGCGGGGGAGGGGTGGTAGAGGCGGCATCCCGCTGAAGGATCGGAAGGTTGCGGTGTCGGGGTGGGCGTAGGGGTCGGATTCGGCGTCGGTGTCGGATCCGGTGTGGGGGTCGGGTCCGGAGTTGGTGTCGGATCCGGGTCCGTTTTTGATTCGGAATCGTCCTTCTTGCTGTCGTCTTTCTTGTTGTCGCTCGAATTGTCCGTATTATCGGAATTATTGTTCGAATCGTTTTTCTTGTCGGAATTATCGTTTTTCCCGGAATTGTCGGAATTGCCAGTATCTCCGGAATTGCCGGATCCGCCATCTGACCCCGAATCGTCGGAAGATGCTGCCGGTCCTACTGCGACGATCCGGTCAAGGGCGATTTTCGTGGTCGTTTCGTTGGTCAGCGTCTCGCTTTCCTTCTCGCCATCCACATACGTGACGTCGTACGTTTGCTGAATTTCGCCTTCCTCGCCTTCCTGCCTGACTACGACTTCGCCAGGCTGCAGGCTGGGGTCGATGATGGTTTGCGTGCCGAATGGCACCGCTTTCGTGCGTGTCTCCTCGCCGTGCGTCACGCGGCGGACGCGCAGGATCGTTTCGCCGTTGTCTTTTTCGACGCTGACGCGATCCTCCTTGTTCAGCGTGATGCCTTTGGAGTCAAGAATGGAGGCCGCCGGCAGTTTGCCATTTGGCGCTTCGGAGCTTTGCCCGTCTGAGATGACGGTGACCGGTCCGTTTTGGTTGATGATCAGTCCGCCGGTGAGTTTGTTGTACACGTTGTCGATACTGACGGTGACTTTTGCCGCGTCTGCTTCGTTTTGTTCGAAAAAGCTGATTAGCTGTTCGGCGCTGGTCGCCACTGTCCAGAAAGGCACTTCCTGCCCGTTGATGGTGATGGTGGTCTGGTAGGCGCTTCGTACCGTAACCACGTCATGGTTGCTCAGCATGCTGGTGGGGCTGGTGGATTCCACAAGATCATGCGTTTTGACTTTCACACCGCGTTCCTGTAGCAGACGGTCGACGCTCATTGCGTATGTGGTTACGGTGGTGGTTTCGCCATCGATGGTCAGAGCTACGGTTTTGCGCGCGCCTACGCCGAATGCGAGCGTCGAGGCGAGTGTCAATGAGACCACGCATGCCGTCACACGAACACGCCGAAGCGTCACAAATCTCCGGGGGGTCCACCTTCTCGTCATACGTCCTCTTTCCAGCGACTGTCTACATCGCCGTCATTGTAACGGTCAGATCGGGACGAATGGCATGGGATCCGCTGGTTTTATCTATACCGCCACATTTTCGAGGAAAAGGAATAAAGAAAAAGGGGGCAGGAGAGAAGGGGATGTCCTGCCCCCTGTCCGGACAAGACAGGTTGGGGGAAGCCTCGTCCGGTCGCCAGAAGCCATAAGTTGGGGGAAGGCTTCTGGATCACTTACCCATGGTAAGAGGTCAAAGCCCGTTGAGACGGGTTTCGAGCCTCCTGTCGGGATCGAACCGACGACCTGCCGCTTACAAGGCGGCCGCTCTGGCCATCTGAGCTAAGGAGGCTTGTGCCGCTTTCTAGCATAATGCATAAAAATGGCAACGATTGAATAGCATAACCAGCGTGCCCGATGCCGTCAACTTAGAACTGCGCTTTGGCTGGCACGCTGGCGAGTAGGGGGCATTTTTCGATTATGAGGATTGAGTGGGGCTAATCACTCGCCAGTGGTGTTGGAGATCGGATCCTTGTCGGAGCCGATGGAGGGCATTACGCCTTCCTTTCCAATATCGTCTGAATTGATTCCGATGGCCTCCAGCAAGCCTTCCTCGATGGTCTCCTGCGCGGTGCTCAGCTGGTTCATATTCCAAAACTTGCCGTTTATGGTCACCGTTGGGGTGGTCATGCTGTCTTTGTAGGTTCCGGACGCGTTCCACAGTTCGGAACGCTTCGGCGTATAGGTGTCGATGGCGTCAAGCCAATCCTGGTAGTCGCGACCGAACGCCTTGTTCGCCACATCCTCGGAAACTCCCGAGGCGATCATCTGTTCCTTGATCTGATCATCGCTGACTGACTTGTAGTTCGAGCTTTCCTCAGGTTGGAAATCTTCGGCGTACATTTTTCCCATGAACGTGATCAGGTGCGTCGGATTGCTGTCATGTTCTGCCAAGTAGATTGCGGCATTCGCGGCACGGCTCGAATATTCGTCAGTGGACCATCCATCCAGGAACGCCATGAAATGCAAGTCAAGATTGATCTGCCCCGCATCGACCATCTTCTGCAGATCCGCATCAAGCTGACGATGCAGGTTGCCGCAACCCGGGCACAGGAAGTCCATGTAGATCGCGACCGTCGGAGCGCCGTCGACGGACTTGCCGTAACCATTCTTCGAAATCAGCAGTCCGCCCTTGTCGTCGACGAGCTTTGGCGTGTTTTTGACCTTCTGCAGCTTGTCGTATGCCTCTTCCACGGTTTGGGTGGGAGCCTGGGTTTTGGCATTCTTGTGCATGTTGTGATACACGGTGAACGCGCCGATCGCCACCAGGATCACCAGTACGGCCACCACGATGGCGCCGATGATGGTCTGCTGCTTGCGTTCCTTTTCCATCTGTTCGGCGCGGGCCTTCATGGCCGCGGCCTCAGCGGCCCTACGCTCGGCGCGGCTGGCGCGCTTCTGCGCATCCTTACTGTTCTGGGCCATCCACATTCCTTTCGATGTCTCATCGTTTGTTGCGCACCATAGTAGTGTGGGCGTGCTATCGCTGAATGAAGTATTTCGTAAAAGCTTACGTTGTCATACTACGTGCGATTGTCTGATGTTTTTCTGAGGATTGCGAACGTTTGCCGATTCTTGGTTTTCACTACATTTCATACGATTCCGCAGGAGTGCTGGATTTCGGGCGGCCACGTAGCGTTCCAGCTCCCAATCGCAGCGCCAGAGCCCCTGGAGTGAGAGCGCATATCAGCCAACCGATGGCGCAACAGCCGGCTTGTACGACACCGCTTTGCGAAACCGGTCCTTCAATCCAAGTCGGCAGTGGAATCGTGAATCCGAATATCGAGGTATCCACCATGGCGAACGGTAATTGCAGCGCGACTGTGGCGATCGCCAATCCCAATGTGGCGATCGCGGCCATGATCAATGCGCATAGCACCGCATAGCCCAACCCTTTGAGCACATGCCAAGGCAGCGTGGCCGCGCGTGCGAACCAGTCGTAGGCTTTTCGGTTGCCTCCACGGCGGCCTTCACGCTCCAGCTGCGCTTCCATATTGAATCCGATGGTGGCGAGCAGCCAAGCCAGTAGTGCACCCGCAGCCCATGCCAGCCAAGGCGAGAACAAGCCGAACAGCGCCACAGGAATGGCCAGCAGCGCGCAGAGGAGCGTGCCTCGTCTCAACAGTTCGCCTCGAAGCACGTCGGCCGGATTCGGCGGTTGCGGCGCATTCAGGTTGAGCGGGGCCGCCGGGGATGCCGGCGTAATCGGAGTGGCCGGCATAACTGGCATAGTGGACGTTGGTGTGTCTTGCGCCTGCACGTTTTGCGCCTTTTCAACCGACGCATTCGGTATTACCGCCGGTGGTCGTTGGTTGGCAATGCGTTGCAACGCCGGTTTGATGGCCGGATCGATTTGTGTGGCTTCTTGAGTGGGATTCCACGCATCCTGCACCGGCATCACCCGCGTGCCGGTGCCAAGAGGAATCGTCGTGGTATGTGCGTTGATATTCATGACCGAGGTACCGGCATCGGACGCATCGGCAATAACAGTATCGGTTATGTCAGCAATACCGGTTGTGCCGATGGTCTGTGTGGCCTCAACGAATTGCGGCAATGTGCGCGTCCCGATGGCGTCTTCGCCCGTTATATGATCCAGTGCCCGCCAAAGCTCTCGTGGATTGTCAGGCGATTCAGCAAAAGGGGGCATCGCCTCCGATATGCCAGCAGTGGAACCCGAATCCGAAGCGGTATCCGCAGCGTCCCAAGCTTGCGGATTCAACGCATCCAACGCAATCGCCTGCAACAATTCGTCGGGCGTGCAACGTTTCGTACGATCCGGATTCAACGCTGAACGGAACGCGGCCATGGTTCCCGCCGGAAGCCCGACCAAATTCGCGTTTCCCGCAGCGGCACGCTCCAACACGGCCATCATCGGCTTCGTGCCGAACACCGGTTCGCCGGTAGCGGCAAACGCCAGCACGCTCGCTACCGACCACCAGTCACTCATCTCATCGGATTCCGCGCCATCAATGATTTCCGGTGCGATGAATCCCGGAGTGCCCATAACCAAACCCGTGCGCGTCACATGGCTTTCGCCCTCGCCCATGGCAATACCGAAATCCACCAACACCGGTCCGGTATTCGACACCATCACATTCGTCGGTTTGATATCGCGGTGCACAATACCGGCCGCATGCACGGCCTTCACCGCCTCGATCAGCTTGCGTCCCAACCGTTCCAGATCGTCGCCCACATACCGGCCGTTGGCTCGCACATCCTCACGCAGATTCTTGCCATCGATCAGCTCGGTCACAATGAAGGCCAGAGCATCATCCAATTCCATATCCACAATGCCGCACACGCCTGGATGACGCACTTTCTGCAGCGCCATCGCCTCCCTGCGCAGGCGCTCGCGTGCGGTCAGCTGATCGCGGGAACGCTCGCCGGATGCATCTTCCTCGGCAAGGGAATCGCGCAAGATCTTCATCGCATACTGGTGTCCGCCGTCATCGCGCACACGCCAGACCGATCCCATTGCCCCCGATCCAAGCCGTGAAATCAACGTATATCCGCCAACGAGGCTGCCCGCCTCCAGATTCAATGCGCTTAAGTCGCTCATGGAACCCATGGTACTTGCCTTACGCAGGTTGCTGTTGGAATAGCTCGCTTCAGCGCGCAAAAATCATCATAAAAATGCGATTGCGCAGTTGAGTTGCAATTAGGGCGACGTTTTTCCGTAATATGGCAACGATATCCGGTCATCAAATCGGCAGTCGACAGTAGGCAAATCAACGATTGACGGTCAATCCGCGAAAGAACGCATATTGTTCCATATGCATGCGTGTAACGGAATCATATGTGCGCGAACGGTCGTTTTGCATGCGCAAGTGGTATGCAGATTATGCACGCGAAACGACAGGCTGGGAAAAATCAGAGTACTTTTTCCGCGGATTTTAGTGAAATCGAGATATCGACATGAAGAAGTGTCTTCACTTCTGGAAATCATGCGACGCGGGGCAGCGTTACGCGGTTTCCATGATGCTGTCCGGTCCGCTGGCGACGCTGCTCAACAACGCGACACTCACGAAGTACATGCTGTCTGACGCTACTGTTTCCAAGGCTAATGAGCTGGCCAAGGAAGTGCAGTCGGAAGCCATCACCATGCTGAAGAATGATGATTCCAACCTGCCGCTGAGCAACATGAAGGCCGAAACCATTACCTACAAGAACAACTCCAAGGATTATGATGACTTCCAGGATGGTGAGCACTTCCTGCAACTGAGCAAGACTGAGCGCGACATGATTGACCTGGTCACCAAGAACTTCGACAAGGTCACGTTTGATGTGACCGTCACCAACACTGGCGACACCGTCGGCAAGATCCAGCTCACCGATGCTGATGGTCCGGCTTCGCTGAACAACAACTTCACCGGCGTTGGCTCCATCGGCTTCCCGGCTTCCACCGCATTCGCCTGCACTTGGAACAAGGATTTGGCCAAGCAGTTCGGCGAGATGATTGGCGACATGGCTCATGACATGCACGTTGCTGGTTGGTACGCTCCGGCTATGAACATCCACCGTGGCGCTTTCTCCGGCCGTACCTTCGAGTACTTCTCTGAGGACTCCCTGCTCTCCGGTGTTATGGCTTCCAACGAGATCGCCGGCGCTAAGGAGAAGGGTGTGTATTCCTTCATGAAGCACTTCGCTCTTAACGATCAGGAAACCAACCGTACCAACATGGTGTGCACTTGGGCGGACGAGCAGGCCATCCGCGAGATCTACCTCAAGCCGTTCGAGATGAGCGTGAAGGAAGGCGGCGCACAGGCCGTAATGAGCTCCTTCAACTACATCGGTTATACCTATGCCGGTGCCTCCAACAACCTGCTGAACACCGTGCTCCGTGACGAGTGGGGCTTCAAGGGCTTCGTTCTGACCGATTATTTCGGCGGCTACGGCTACCAGAATGCCGATCAGGAGATTCGTAACGGTAACGATTCCATGCTGGCCACCACCAAGATCACCAACCACATCACCGACAAGTCCGCAACCTCCGTGAAGGCCATGCGTACCGCTGCTCACAACATTCTGTACACCGCCGCCAACAGCTGGCAGTACGCAGACGGTGAGCCGAAGGTCGCCACCCCGATCTGGAAGACCGCCATGTACGTGGCTTGGGGCGTGACCGCTATTCTGGTGATTGCACCTGAGGCTCTGACTATCAAGCCTACATGGATCGCAAGAAGGCCAAGGCTGAAGTCTCCGCCTGATTTCGCTTTCTTCTAGTGGGTCAACATCAATAACTGAATAACAACTGAAATACATCAGGGGCCGCCGACTTCCCCAGTCGGCGGCCCTCGCCGTATTTCAGAGCAACCACAGCCAGGTTTATATGGGTCTTTGCTGTATCTCCGTTTTTTGGAATCAAACTTTGCTATGTGAGATTGAATCCGGGCATGCGTTGCGTGGCCTGGTTGTGTTTGCTTGTTTTCTTCTTCTCCTGTTTCCTTATCGTTCTGTTTTGTCTGGGATTTTTCTCGGCCAATACATGGCTGGCTGGTTGATGAGTCGGTTATGTATGCGGTGTTGCGGCGGTGACGCGCCGTTTGGTGTTTGTTTTTGGTTCACGTGGTCGTTGTTTTCGTGTTCTAGACTGGCCGTGCGGCCGTTCGGAGGCCGTTTTCGACACGCCGAGGGATTGTTGTGTTTCCAACGTTTCCCGGCGGTTTCCGCATGCCCGGGTTGCGTGGGTGGCCGGTTTCGTGTAAATTGACTCTTCGCTGCCGCTCGGCGAGTGGTTCCCCGGTTGGGGTTCCGTGAGGTGGGTGAGTGGTGGTGGTTTGAGAACTCAAGAGCGTATTTGTACTACTTCTTTATAGTCAATGATTGCCAGTCCGTCTTACGGCCCGCGCGCGTGTTTCGCGTGTGGGTGCCGGGAGGCCGGTCAAACGGGACGGGGTTTTTGCGGACAGTCCGTTTTCCTTATAAACGGATGTCGATTTTCTTTGTTTTTGAGAGTCACATGTTGGTTCTCTTCATGAAAGGTTTTTTTGTGGAGGGTTCGATTCTGGCTCAGGATGAACGCTGGCGGCGTGCTTAACACATGCAAGTCGAACGGGATCCCAGGAGCTTGCTCCTGGGTGAGAGTGGCGAACGGGTGAGTAATGCGTGACCGACCTGCCCCATGCACCGGAATAGCTCCTGGAAACGGGTGGTAATGCCGGATGCTCCATCACACTGCATGGTGTGTTGGGAAAGCCTTTGCGGCATGGGATGGGGTCGCGTCCTATCAGCTTGATGGCGGGGTAACGGCCCACCATGGCTTCGACGGGTAGCCGGCCTGAGAGGGCGACCGGCCACATTGGGACTGAGATACGGCCCAGACTCCTACGGGAGGCAGCAGTGGGGAATATTGCACAATGGGCGCAAGCCTGATGCAGCGACGC
>SKEW01000584.1_pt1 | contig 32130 bp, 22 predicted proteins | sample 4841441 | NCBI WGS metagenome assembly SKEW01 (sample SAMN11008799, study PRJNA524170) | human gut metagenome | isolation source: fecal sample from pouch patient p41 | place: Israel: Tel-Aviv | reverse complement strand
ACGAAAATATCCGGGTAACATCTGGTAGCTGGATGAACCGTCATGGGAGTTGAGCAGAATAATTTCAGGGACATGCTGACCGGTTATCTGTCCGGCCCGCCGCAGACGCAGCATGTGTTTTGTGTATCCCCGGCGGCCCGGGTCGCGCACACAGGTCTGGCAGGCGAAGAATGGCTGAAAGCCTTCCCGCTGCAGACTTTCCAGCACGGTGATGGTGGGGATGTACGTATACCGCTCACTGCGGGAGGTATGCCGGTCTTCACCGAAAATACCCGGTACATGGTGCATCAGTTCTTCGTGTGTCAGCGGACGGTCACGGCGTATCTGGTTCGCATAACCAAAACGACTGGCTAATCTCATGATTTGCTCCTTATGAATGATTAAGCGATATAAATGAAAAAGCCGCGTCTCCCGGAGAAGACGCGGCCTGATGGGTGAAATGAATGAGGTTTATTGTCTGAGAAGCCCTTCACTGGCGAACCACGTATTAAGCTGTATTCCGGCATCGCCAGTGCAACTGACCTTCAGCATTGCGGATAACCCGCCGGAAATATGTTCACTGGTTGTTTTTGTATCTTCCCCCAAAATTAAATAAATTCATCTTAACCATCACCCAGATAATATATATCTGAAAATATTTTCAATAACACCAGACAGGAAAAACACCACCACAGGCGGTGGCGTTTCTCCGGAGCGTCTTTATTTAATCCGGGCCATCGCGTTTCTCAGTGCCGAATCTGCATCTTCCGTTACCTCCAGACTTTTCTGCAACACCGTTTCTGACCGGGACAGTGCCTGACGTGCTGCCAGCGGTTTCCGGATATGCTCCATCGTCAGCATCGTGTCCTCGTAGCCCTGCTGACGCCAGGCGTCGGTATGTGCCGACGTGAAACTGAGCAGACCGCCGCTGTTGCCACCATCACCTGCATGTTTCAGCCTTTTCCGGGGACGGATCTCAAGGATCGTGGTGTCCGGAAAAGCCCGACGATCCCATAAAGAACCGTCACTCAGATGCGACACAATCACCATATTGCATCCGGCATCCACCAGTGGCGTCACGGGAGTATTCCCCTGCCTGTTTCGCCATCCGCCCATCCCACTATCACCGTACATTGTTCCCTGAATCTCGCGGGGACGGAACAGCAGGGGCAGCGCGGCTGACGCCAGTAAGGCTTCTTTCTGCTGCCCGCGGGGCAGACTCTGGATATGCTGAAAAACGGCGTTTTTCGTGGTTCCGACACCCAGTTCAGCACGAATACAGTCAATAATATCCTGCATGCCCCCTTCTGTGGGGTACAGCGACACATACAGCGGTAGCCCGTCTGCCAGAGCATCAGTATCAAGATAATGATCCATCAGCGCTGTCAGGGGCTCATCTGACAACAACGGCTGAGTCATCGGATTGTCGAACCCGTTGATTATCGATATATGGCGAAGAAGCGTCGTAAGCAGTGCTCCTGCACGTCCGGGGATCTGGCAGAGGTTCATTGCCTGGAACAATTTTTTCAGCAATGAAAAGTAAACCGATCTGTTTACCGACAGCACCTGATTATTCCCCAGATGATCCCAGAGCGCCTCCAGGCGTACGGCAGCTTCTGACAGATCGGGAGAGGCCGCGATAATGGCACCATTGAATGCACCAATGCTGGCCCCTGAAACCATGCTGATCTGTACACCACACTCTGCCAGTGCCTTAACCACTCCCGCCTGATAAGCGCCCACCGCCCCGCCGCCGGACAGCACCAGCCCCGTTTTCATTTCTGTACTCATGTAGCCCCCTTCAGAAATATTTCATCGACCATACTTTCAGAGAGACGCTCTGCTGAGCAGAGACGGGGCATGCGAGCCGGTAAGTGTTCTGCAGCCTGTGTGGTTGACCAGATCACAGGATGCCGCTCTTCACTGCACCAGTCCCCCAGCCAGTTAATCGCTTCATACCATTCGTTATCTGCCTGCTCCCGGCTCTGACCACCAAGCCAGTCCAGTGAGTTCAGCCGTACTGTTGCGCTACCACCACTCTCCTGTGCCATCTGCGTTAATGATTTATATCTGAGAATATCCAGTAACTGATTAACCTGGCCTGTTTCACCCTGACGTATCACATCACCAAACGCGCCCCAGCGAAGCTCTTCAAGCGCCACATAACAGCGTCCGGCGGGGGAAAATGACGCGTATCGCCCGGTGCTCCACCATGAGAATACCTGCTCAAGATGTAACTGCGCCCGCTGAACCTGGTCAACACGGTGGAGTTTTTCTTCAAGATGATTCAGTTTCTGATGAACCTGTTCTGCCAGAGTGAGTAACTGCTCCCGCGTGTCAGCCGAATAATGCACCAGCCTGGCAGTATCACTGACCAGTGAGCTGACCCTGTCGTTTACCCGGGTAATTGCGTAATTTGTGGTGGCAAGCGACGTTGTTAGCTCCGTCAGCCAGCGCAGGGACGCCTCAACGCCCTGTGCAAGCGACGCATTGATGGCATTCTGGCGTGCAGCGCCTTCGCCGGTCAGACCTTCTTTTAAACGCTGGAAGAACGTGCGCCCCCCGGCCGTGCTGATATGCTCCTGTGCAACATCAATACCGTTTGCAAAATCAACCACAAATTTTTCAGGAAGGCAGGTGAGTACCTGACATACCCGGTTATCAGCAATTTGTTGAATAAATGGTGAGGTCACAGCAGTGTCTCCAGTTCTTCCCTTAACGCCTTACTGTCAGTAATCAGCTCGGGAACCCTTTCATTTAATGCCTGAAGGCGCTCCGTAAGCTGCTCCTGTGCCTGCTGATCGCGTTTATGATCTTCAGAGCTCTGAATGAGTGTGTTACGTAGCTGTTCGACTTTTTCCCTGAATGTACAGAAAAAATCATCGATCTCCTGGCGGACGGGCTGGTTAATATTCTGCTCAATGGATGCCTGCAACACCCCGAAATATGCCCGGGTCAGTGACATCACTTCCTTCCTGACCTTGTTCATATTGATCACGCTGCGGCTCACATCTACACTGTACTCTTTCCAGCCCCAGTCACTGGTGTTTGCCCATCGACAAAGCGTACCCCAGACACCCTCCTGTCGACGGCGACGGGTTACTGTCTCCGTTCTTTCCTCCATAAGCGCACTCAGATTTGTTTTTACCGCGAGCCGGGTCTGTAACTGGCTGACTGCCGGGAAACTGATTTTTACAGTGAAGCCCTCATCCTCCAGTCGGGCATTGATGCGTCCGGCGATCTTTTCTGTGGCATACAGGGCCGTACCACGAAAACCTGTTTCAATCCCCCTGACGATTTTTTCCAGTTCGGGCCGAAACTGTGCCTCAGCCTCACGGTGCAGGCTGGTCACGGTCGATTCGATTTGCGTCATCAGTTCAAGGGCTGCCCTGCGATCACTGAATTTTATTTCGGGGCTGTCCGGATCAAAGTCCCGCATCCTGTCATGCTGATTTCCGGTTCCGAAAATATCGTGAAAGAAAGCGAATGCGTTTCTCTCCCGGGGCTGCGCTGAATTTTCTTCCTCCAGCATTTGCTGTTCTTTGCGTTTACCGCTTCTGAAATAGTCGTTCAGCTCCTCCTCCAGTGAGGCACAGACCTTCGTCAGTAATTCCCCGGTTTTGGTATTGATGTCCTCCATGGCCATTCTGACATCACCGGTCACCTGATTCTGACATTCCTCAATCTCCTGGATATCCGCCAGCAGGCTGGTAATATGCGCCTGCAGTGACTGAATGCTTTGCTGCAGCCCCTGATGACGTAATGACAGATATTCGCTGACATTTTCTGCATTCTGCATCAGTTTTGCGGCAGCAGAGTCAACCGCCAGTGCCGCCGCTCTGGAATGGGAGCTCTGTATGACTTCCGTTATCAGTTGATCGATCAGAGATATATTCCAGAGTTTTTCTGCCTTTTTATTTACCTTAGAGCTGTCTTTCCAGTCGCCCTCTTCCACCATAGGTCCGAAAGCTTCCCTGACAAAATCATTGACCCAGGCTTCATCAACCGGAAGCGCACCGTTTTTTCGTAACTCATGAAGCGCACGGTTAGCCAGGTACGCCTGACGTGATGAGCCGGGATAAACGCGGGAGGCGTGCAGCACATCGCTGTTCAGCATTGCCGGTACTTTCTGGCGTACGGCATCTGCTCCATCGCCATTGCGGTCTTTTTCATCAAATTTATTGACCAGCACAAACAGGCGGCCGGCTGATACGTCAGCAATGGCATTAAGCTCTTTACGAACCTCCTCATCGGCTTTCGAGTTCAACTGGGTGTAGTCCATCACCGCCAGCACCGCAGAGGCTTTCTGCAGTTGATCCCGCATCATCACTTCCATCTGCGGTTGCCCGGCTTCATTAGGGCCTGGGGTATCCAGCAGTGTGAGTGTTCCCTGGCATTCATCCATCCCCACCAGATGGCTGAACTCCACGTCGATCACCGGCAGTTTCTGCACTTCTGCATATTCGTCAAAAGGAAATTCAGACCCCATTGCCGCAGCAAGACGAACCAGATCGTTTAACGATTCCAGTCCGGTAAAGATTTCCTCCTCCCCGTGGTATTCATTTTTGAGCCAGCTATCATCCGCCAGAATATCCAGCAGTTCGCGGGTATCCCCGGTTTGCTGCAGGGTCTGTGCGACTTGCTGTCCTTCAGACGTGGCGATCTTTTCTTTCAGTGTGATTAATAAATTGCAAACGGGCTGAATATGTTCCAGGTGGAGGAGCGGTTCCGTTTTTCCGGGAACGTGGCGGATCAATGTCGGTACTGAGGTCATGGGACGATTACGGTTGGGGAGAATTTCCTTTCCCACAATGGCGTTGATGGTGGTTGATTTGCCCGCCTTCATCGTGCCGACCACAGCAAGCACCATCTCCCTGCGGGCGGTTTTGATTTGTTCGCCCTCCAGCTCCTCAATTCTTTTCAGCGCTTTCCGTTTATCAAAAAGCAGTCCGTTTTCATTCTTACCGTCCAATAACACATCCGGCTCATCAACCATTTGCCGGAGCAGGTTAATGTTCAGTTGCAAAAGCCGGTCGGCTTCATCACAAAGCAGGGCGATGTTCTTTTCGTGCATCATTCACCTTTATAAATTCAATAATTCAGAACTGTGGTGAACAGCAATGAGCGTCCTTTCTCATTACTGCATGAATTTCCCTGAAATCGTATTTCCTGGATACCGTATAATCAGAAAGTCATATTCAGTGTGGCCTGACCGTTATAACCTTCAGCGCTGCTGCCGCTGACGCTGTGGACATAACCGGCCTGAACGCCCAGGGTGATAGTTTCCCGGACACGGGCTTCCAGTCCGGCCTGCAGGTCCAGTGACGTGCCATTCTGTGACGGTGAGAACGTCATGTTACTGCCAGCTGCAGCTGTACCCATGCTCATGTCACCCCGGGAGCTGAAGGTGCGGATAACAGAAGGCTGTACCCACCAGTTCACCGGTAATTCACTCACACTGTGTTTTGCACTGTCACGCAGGGGGGCACGGGATGAGGTGCCTTCGCCAAAGGTCATATCGTTGTGGCTGCCCAGACGGAAACCGGCACGCACATGTTGTGCACTGCCATGCCCGAACTTCACATAACCGGCGTTATCCTGGCCGTCGTCCAGGGAGAGTCCCTGCCAGGTGTACTGCAGTTGTGGCTCCAGCATCAGGTTGTCAGTGATACTGAAGGGCAGACCGGTTTCCAGTGAGCCCAGCCAGCCCCAGCCCCGGGCGCGGAAGTCGTTATTGTCCGATGACGCTTTCATGCTGTGGCGGGTTCCCTGTGCCACAATGTCAGCCCACAGGCCGGAGGACGTGTGTGTCAGATTCAGGTATCCGCCCAGGCTGCCGGCATCATCCCGGACCGTGCCGGCACGGGAGCCGTCATCATCCTTAACATCAACGGAAGAATGGCCTGCAGCACCATACCCCCCTGTCGTCAGAGACATACCGGCAACCTCTGTTCTGAGCAGGTCACCCTCCAGACGGACGAAGCCATAGCTGCCGCTGCTTTCCGGCGTGGCTCCACGGGCAATACCGCCGTTGTTATCGTGACCGAGATGACCGCCCTGAATGCTGAGACGGACGCTGTTATTTTCACCGTTTACACCGGTCTGATGGCTGCGGGAGCCTGCCAGAATCCGGTCATAGTCCATTGCCTGTGTCAGCATGGATGTATACAGGGGGACTTCAGCACGATAAGCATTTTCACTGCGCAGGTACCAGTCTTCATCGCTGTCACGGTTCAGGGTGTAGTTAAAGGCGCCGGCCTGAAGCGGGCGGCTCAGGGCAAACGCACCTTCTTCTGTGGTGGCACCATTCTGTGCATCCACAACCCGGATACCCTGTCCGGTGGTTGCCACCCCGAGGTTACTGTTTCCGACATTTGTGAACGCAAGCCAGGTTTTGCCGGTTGCCTGACCACCATTAATTACCAGCTGGTCTGAGTCATTACTGCCATCAAGGCTAACACGCATATTGATGGTGCCGCCCTGGCCGGTGAGGTTACTGGTGGTCAGTTTATGGAACGTTACCGGGGAGTTACTTTTTGCAACAGCACGGCTCAGCGCGGCATCCGGTGTTGTCTGATTATCAAAGCGAATCTCCCCTGCGTTAACAATATCGCCGGTACTGACCACATCGCCATTCAGTACCATGCTGGCACCTTTACTGAGCTGTGTTCTGCCACTCAGACTTCCCCCGGCAGCCAGCGTCAGTGTTCCACGATGTCCGACAGTGGTGTTGCTGGCCAGTCCTCCGGCATTAACCGTAAAGCTGCCGCCATTTTCCAGCAGCAGGCCGCTGGCCTGACCGGATATACCATCAATACTGAACTTACCGCTGGCATTGGTCCCCTCAACAGTGGCACCACTGTCTGCAATCAGGGCACCACCGGATGTCATGGTGACATCTGTTGCCTTACCGCCGACAGACACTGCCAAGGTACCGCCGTCATCCACCAGGATATTCTGTGCTGAATGGCTCTCCAGTACATCCAGGCGACCACCGGACTCCAGAACAACACCGTCAGCCTTACCGTTTTCCACCGCGAAATTGCCCAGACGGTTGCTGCCGGTGACGGTTGCCGCCGTACTGGTGACCAGTGCGCCCCCCTGCTTCAGGGTGACATTCGTGGCTGTACCACCGGCGTTCACCTGCAGTTTGCCTTTCTGGTTAACGGTGGTATTCTCAGCCACAGCACCATCCTTCACTACCTGCCAGCCGTCACTGTTAACAACAGTGTCAGTCGCTGTACCGCCGTTGTGCACATACTGGTACCCCCCATTCAGCGTGGTATCCAGTGCGTGACCATGTACAGTCTGGTCGCCGCCGGCATAAACCACAGTGGTATTTGCCGTTCCTTCAGCAGCCACAATCTGACGACCATTTTTATTGATGGTGGTGCGTATGGCATCTCCGTAGACGGTCTGCCCGGTATCACCATTTTCAGCATCCGGTCCTCCTTCCGCGCCAGTATTCACAACTGTGTCGGTTGCCAGTGCGCCGGATTTGACGGCCTGCCAGCCCTTCTCATTAATGACGGTACCCGTTGCAATGCCGCCTTCATGTACCCACTGCTCACCGCCGTTCAGAGTGGTGTTCACTGCCTGCCCCTGAAGGCTCTGTCCGCCCCCGGCACTGATAACCGTGTCTGAAACGCTTCCTCCGGCATTCACTCGCTGAAGACCACCACCGGTGACAGTAGTGTTGTTGGCGGTACCGCCATTTTGTATCCATTGCCCGCCGGTATTGGCCTCGTTATCCGGCCCATACTCCAGCCCGGTACTGATGGTCATTCCGTTGGCCGTACCGAGGATAATCTGGTTGTCATGATTTGTCAGTGTTCCGCCGTTCACGGTTTCTCCCGCCTGTACAACCGTGTCAGCAGCCAGTGCCGGGACTGACGTAACAGCAGCAAGAGACAGTGCAACCGCCACACCGGCGCGTTTTCCCCGTGAGCGGGCCAGTTCGGAAGCCACCACCAGGGAGCCCGTAATGTGATTCCATACCAGCCTGTAGCTGGTATTCAGATGTCGTTTCATCAGCTTTTCCTTACAGAGGGTGAATAAAAAAGCCGGTACCCACAAAAGTGGATACCGGCAGGTACAAAACAGCATGGTCAGATAAAGTGGTTTTTCCCGGACATAAATGCTTCCCCTCTCTCATCCGCCAGAGAAGTATCAGTCCGTTGTGTGCAATTCCGTTATGCATGATGAAGAGATTCAGCTGCCTTTTCGCAGACCATTAACCACTATAAACGATCGATAGTAACGATCGATACCTGTTTTATCGATCGTTTTATTCTATTAACAGTAGAGCAGTCACGCAAGAGAAACAGGAGGGGTATGAGGTGTTTGTATCATGTTTTCAGTTGGTTAACGCAATGTAATCAGGCATTTCCCTGGCAGACTGTTCAGAAGAAAATCCAGTTCCATACAGCGCGGGCAACAGAGACCACCGTGTCACGGACGGCTCGCAGAACCGTGCGTGCAACAGAGGCAATACAGACGCTCTCCGCCGTGTCAAATATCCGGTCCACCGCACCGGTAAACTGTTCACGGGCCTGCCCCCGGACAGATTCCGTGCACAGCTCGTCCTGCAGGCGGGTCATCAGGGGACTGGCGGCATGGTCGGGAAGCGCTGTCATGAGCGCACTGACCAGCGTATCCAGTTCCCAGCCGGTGCGGGCCGATACGGCAACAACCGGATGTACGGGCCGGAACAGACGGAATACCGCCTCCGTTTTTTCGCGAATATTCTGTGCCTGTGCGGGAGAAGGCTGAATGCCGGCCATATCCCATTCATGGCAGGGCTCCGTTTTGTCGGCCTGCGTCACCACAAACAGTACCTGCTGATGTCCCCGGTGCAGGATGTGTCGCCAGAAATACTCATCCACAGACAGGGCACGGTCATCGGCTTTAATCAGCCACAGTACCAGGTCAAGTTCAGGCAGAATGTCACGGTACAGGGCTTCATACTCTGCATCCCTGTCCCGGCTCTCGCCCACCCCGGGCAGGTCAGTGATAACCATGCTGTGACCGTGGCCACTCAGACGGAAGCGCTGCACTTCCCGGGTGCCGGCGTGAACATCACTGACCGGGGTGACCTCCCCCTGAAACAGTGCATTACAGAGTAAGGATTTACCGGCCCCGCTTTTACCTATAATGCCAATCACGGGTTCGTGACTGGTGAGTTTGCGCAGATGTTCCAGGATGTGACGGGAAAGTGAGTAAGGCAGGGAGGAGAGCGGTTTTTCAATTGCCTCAATGGCATCAGACGGATTCATACATGTATTCCCGGTGAAAAAAGACAAGACCCCGCACACCGGAAAGGTGGCGGGGGATTCACGGAGATAATATCTGTCTGAAATTATTTTGAATGGTTTTATTTTTTAATTTTACTACGGTAAATCATGTCCAGAGCACTTTCAATAACCCGATCATTTGAGATACCCTCGTTCATGGATAATTTTCTCAGTTTGTCATATGCCTCCTGTGAAATATTTACGTTCAGGGGGCGCAGCTTTTTATCAACCCTGTTTTTTATTCTGTTTTTTTGGGTAGCCCAGGCGCTTTTAAACTTCCGGGTAAACAGTTCTACTGAGTCTGGTGAATTCTGGTTGTTTTTTTTCCATGTGAAGTAACTGGCATAACACCAGGCCATAATCTCTTCAGATGATTCTCCACAGACATAGTTCAGGGAAATATTCGTCTTTTCCTGAATATATTTTTTGAGCCATGAGCAGATATCAACATTTCTGGCCTTAACCTCTCTGAAAATATCATCTTTTTCGAGCAGTGTGGTCCATTCAATACTTTTCTGGTTCAGGTAATTTGATGGTGTGTATAAAATGAAAGGCCAGTTATCAATACACCTGCGTATGGCATCTACCCTCACGCTGTGGTGAGAAGGTAGTGACTCCGGAGATAAACAGGTAAGGGTATTTTCATAACCGTTTATCTTAATCATTTCATATAATTCACAAGTCAACCATAAACTGGCGCGGGCATCATTACGATACCAGTTAAGATCATTCTCAGATGGTAAGGAATCGAAGTAACGCTGGTCTGTTTCAGCCAGAAAATTATTTATTTTCAGTGCGTCAACACCCTGTGAAATAAGAGTGTTTAAAATCCGTTTCTGATACGAGAAATAATCTTTATCGGCCAGGCTTGATGGTAAATAAAACCCATTTTCATTTAAGCGCCTTTCAAGATATCGTATTCTGCTTCTTTCATCTTCCACAACCTTAACCATAGTATCTCTCCTTCAGTCAGGATAATCACACGTGATTTTAAGTAAAATCAAAGCATCTTTAGCATGATTTTCTCATAAATTTCAGTTCATTTCACGTGTATAAATTAAGGGGGGGGAGGTACCTCATGTTATCTTTTTGTCTCTGCTGACAGGGGGAGCTTTTTATAACAGTACATTCTTTGCCAGGACGGTTGAAGTGCATTCACAGGAGTGAACCGCTCTTTTTATTTTCCGGGAAGAGCGCTTTCTCTTCTCATCCTGTTATTATTAACTTACTTTCGTTTTCGCCTTCGGGCAACTCCCCCCTTTGCCTTAAACAACACAGTTAATCCCGCGTCAGGTTATTAAGGTAAATGTTGATATGAATTTCACCAGAGACGATGAGTTTCATTGTGAGAATCATTGTATCCTGTATTTTGATGCGTCTCTCCATGACGTTAACAGAGGACTTCATATTTTCATTTACGATAAGTCTGGTTTTACGTTACCGGAGATAAAATAATTAAAAGTCATCACTTTCCTCATTAATCACTCTTACAGATATGGTATCCAGAATTATCATAACATTTCATTCGTTGACATTATTTACCCGGTCTAATAGCTTATTTTAATAAAGCTGACTTTCAGAACTCGCTTCCTGAGACTACTGTTTTTTCGGTATTAGTTCACGGTGGTGGCAAAGAAAAAATTTAAAAATCACCAGTCGTTTAATTTACAACAATGTACTCAGGCTGCGTGGTTCGCTGACAGCCAGACCTGATATGGCCGCTATTTCTGCATGAACTGACGTGTGTACCGTCTGAAGCTCGTTGTCGACTGCTTCACAACACTGATATGTTAGCATGATACGAGTTCCCGGACTGTTACTTCAGGTTTTACAGGGCGTTATTGATTTTAAGCTGATGGGGTTACTGTTATGCTGGGCAGATTACTTTCTGGTTAGCAGGTGGGGGAAGCACGTTAGCGTCAGCATCAGAAGCCAGCCCTCTGCGAAATTTGAACCGCCCCGGGTTTCCTGGAGATTGTTTTATCTGTGAACTCAGGCTGCCAGATCATCGTTTCTGATGGAAGCATAATAAGCTTTTTCTGCTTCTGCCGGAGGGATATGACCCAGCCTTCCCAGCAATCGTCGATTGTTATACCAGTCCACCCACGTTAGTGTGGCCAGTTCCACTTCTGTCCGGTTTTTCCAGCTATTACGGTGTATTACCTCCGCTTTGTAAAGACCATTGATGCTCTCCGCCATCGCGTTGTCATACGAGTCGCCTGTGCTCCCTGTTGATGCCAGTAATCCTGCTTCCTTAAGCCGCTGCGTGTAGGCCAGCGATACATACAGAGAACCTTTATCACAGTGATGGATAGTGCCAGACGGACGACGGTCCCATACTGCCTGCTCCAGTGCATCCAGCACGAATGTCGTTTCCATGGACGATGAGACCCGCCATCCCACGATGTATCCGGCGAACACATCAATGATGAACGCCACATAAACGAAGCCCTGCCATGTGCTGACGTAAGTAAAATCAGCCACCCACAACTGGTCAGGACGTTCTGCCCCGAACTGACGGTTTACGCGGTCGCCTGCGGTAATGGCTTTCCGGCTGACGGTAGTGCGGACCTTTTTACCCTGGAGAACACCGGCAAGCCCCATAACCGCCATGAGACGTGCCACAGTGCACCTGGCCACTCTGATACCTTCCCGTAACAACTGACGCCAGACTTTACGTACACTGTATACCTGATGATTCTCATCGTATACGCGCAGTATCTCTTTCTTCAGCCAGTCATCGCGCTGCGCACGGGTACTGCGTTTATCAGGACGATGTCGCTGTTGCTGACAGTGGTAATACGTTGACGGGGCAATATGCAGTTCACTGCATACCGGTCCGACCCCGCACTGCTCACGCAGCTTATCCAGCAGTGGCATTATTTTTTTCCAGAGGCGGTCGAACTCCGCCTTCGCAAAATAAGCGGAAGTCTGGCGAAGGATATCGTTACTGCGGCGCAGTTCACGATTTTTACGCTCCAGCTCTTTCAGACGCTGACGTTCAGTGGTGGTGAGCCCACCATCACCGCCTCCGGTATCCCGCTCATGCTGGCGTACCCAGACACGCAGAGTCTCCGGCGTACAGCCAATCTTTGGGGTAATGGAACAAATTGCCGCCCATTGTGAGTCATATTCGCCCTGACTTTCCAGAACCATACGAACTGCCCGTTGACGGACTTCGGGGGAAAAACGTGTATTTTTAGTCATCCTGTTTACCTCTTTCTCAGGGAGTTTAGTCTCCAGGATTTCCGGGGCGGTTCACCTCTGCCTGCATATTCAGTCCGTAGAGAACGTGGCGTGTAGCTGGCTGTAAAGAACATCCCTGTCCGTGGCTTTCATCCACTGGTGGTGTTCATGCCAGTTCAGTAATGACAGGATGCCCTTAAGCCATTCATCATGGCTCAGTATGATGACGACGAACACGCTCTGCAGGTGAGCAGGCGGGGCCGGGAGCATAATTCCCGTATTTTGCCGCACCTTCCGGAAGCAACCGGCATCAGTTACGGTTATCGTCAACCGTTGTGCGGTATGCCAGGAGCACGTACTGATCCATCAGATCCGTCAGTGCTGCGTTCTGCTTCTGACGGTTGATGATCCATTCCTCCAGCTCTTTTTCTGATTTCCGTTTCAGGTTCTCTGTCCAGTCTTCAAGGCTGTTTCCGGTCATTAAATCAAGCCAGCAAAGCCAGACCAGTTTGAGGCGCAACTCCGTGCCACCAAACTGACGGAAGAGGCTGATCAGTTTATTTGCCAGAGAATGATGTTTCAGACGTTCACATTCAGACAGCAGAATGCCTTCCAGCATCGGATGATGAACCAGCAGATGTTCACTGGTGCATAAGTTCACCACCAGATCATCATCCAGAGGCGGCGTGGTCCGTTTGTCAGGGCCATAAATCAGCCGGTGCAGACTCTGGGGTACGATGGCAATCTTCGGTTTTTCACCATTGAATGACACCCACCCGGGCGTCAGATTATGGAAGTAGTGGATATTCGGATGACACACGCCCCAGGATACGGCGTGCCGGGTGAAGCCGGTCAGCCATTTCTGGTAGCTTTCGTGGAGTAGCTCGTAACGGGTCTGATACTGTGGTTTCATTTTCATATTCCTCACGGGGGATAACAGGCAGCAGAGCGCCGCCGGCAGGCCGGAGATTGCGTCTGCTGTGGGCGAAGGGGCAGTGGTTAAAAATTACGGACGGGACTGTGTAATACGCGCCTGCAGCCAGGCTTCCACTTCACTTTTCAGCCAGCGGGAGCTGCGGCCGAGTTTGATGGGAGCCGGAAAGGCCCCATCCTTGATGAGCTTGTAAAACCACTTATCGGTCAGGCCGGTCAGCTGAGTGATAAACGCCATATCGACCATCTGGTCATCCATCAGCGAAACTGGGGGGGTCATGAGAATGTTCCTCCGGATGTTGTTAAACCAGCCGGTGTGGTTATGAAAACAACGCACCACCTTCACCGGCATAACAACCGGGGAGAAACGTAAAAAATAATCAGGAATGTGACCGCCAGGAGATAAACGGGGGGATTGCGGTGGCTGAGCCGTGCCGGTATGCCGGGTGATTGTTGCGAAACGATGCTTCTGCACGCGCGCGATAAAGACAGGGATGATTTTCGTGAGGAAGAGGGGAAAACTGGCGTTCTGATAATTGCAGAGTTGTTTTCGGAGGTGGTTGTGGTGAATCAGCCTGTGGCTGGCGGGAAGGCAACAGATATTACCGGGGGGATAAGACAGTCTGATTGGTATTATAAATATAAGAAGTTATCAGAGAGTAACGTAAGGGAGTTAGTTGCCAGAGTAACCTAAGAGAGTAAATCTCTCTGGTAACAGAGCGCTGTGAAGCGTTCTGTATCAGAGTGCAGATACATGAACGCTGATGCGTAAAATCAGCAGTGACACGTCAGCTCCTCATATACTCATCCCTGTATAAAACATGAACTGAGCGTATGAATGCTCCTGTCTGAGCCTGATCCGGTGAGTAAGAGTCTGAGAAAACCCTCATCCTTACCCCGCTCTCTACTCGGTTTCCCCGGTTATTGAGATAACATCCGAGACTTGATAACTAAACGTACCGTTAAGACTACATGTCAGGAGCCCGGTAACTAAAAGTCAGGAAGTAACACGTTCAGGAAGGGGATCAGTGTGCGGTATACTGACAGCATCCTGTTAACCGCAACATAAAGTAACGAGAGGCGAATGGAAGTTAAAACCAAAGAAGACTGGCTGTATCAGTTCCGTCGTTGTTCATCCCGGGAGACACTGGAAAAGGTGATTTCCCACACGCGTTATAAACTTACCCCTGCGGAGCTGGAAGCTTTCAACTCTGCGGTCGATCACCGGCTGGCAGAACTGACGATGAACAAACTTTACGATCGCGTGCCGGCTTCCGTCTGGAAATATGTCACCTGAATGTTCGGTAATCACAGCGATATTGCGCCAGATGTTATCTGCTCTGTGTGATTCTCTTGGGGTTTTCTCAGGTTGTTAAAAGCTGAATATGTTCCTGTTGTCGGGAACCAGGATAATACCGGGAACGTTAAACGGTATAGCGACAACAAAGAATTTGAAATCAAAAGGGAATGGTGTCCGGAGGCGTGGGCGGTAATGGGCTGATTTTCGGGCATTACCGACCTCTGCTGAGGTTTTCTCGTATTTCTGGGGAGCCGGTGCGTTACTGTCACTGTCTGGCACAGCAAGCGCAGAGGCGACGGGGCGCTTTGCTCCGCTGATTCCGGATAATCCCTCCCCTGTAACCTACTGCAACAGTACAAATAAACTGACGCCTGAAACGACAGCCAGAATCAGCACAGGCAGTAACGTCAGTAGACAGAGCAGACGATCGGTATTTCGGTAATAGCCTGAGGGAGGTGTTGACGCGCAGTCCGGGAAACATTCCGTATTATGAGGGATGGCGTTATCATAATCTCTGCACACTGTTTTGCGTATCACCATCACGTCCTCCTCACAACCTTCCCCGTAACTGGCTTTTTGCATTAAAAAAACAACGCAGCCGTCAGTCCGGAGACGACAGTCGGGTTATCACAGAGTGCCTGAGCAGGGAGGACTCTGCGCATTTTTTACGGCGTGGTTATTCCGTATGAACGAAACCATACGGAGATTTATCCATGACCTACAAATACAATCCCTTCTGGCAGCAACGTATTCGTGAGACGGTGCTGCACGCACTGAATGTTCATCCACGCCTGACGGCACTTCGGGTTGACCTGCATCTCCCGGATGTACCGGCAGCAACGGACGCGGCTGTGATATCCCGCTTCATCAATGCCCTGAAAGCCCGAATCGACGCTTACCAGAAACGTAAGCATCGGGAGGGTAAACGCGTGCATCCCACAACCCTGCATTACGCCTGGGCCCGGGAGTTCGGGGTATTCAGGGGCAAAAAACACTATCACCTCCTGCTGCTGGTCAACCGGGATACCTGGTGTCGTGCCGGCGATTATCGCGATCCGGGGTCACTGGCCGGAATGATTGAACAGGCCTGGTGCAGTGCCCTGGGGGTGGATGCCGGATGCTATGCCACGCTGGTGCATTTTCCGGTCAGGCCGGCGGTGTGGCTGGAACGCGATGATGATGCTGGTTTACGGGATATGCTGAAGCGTGCTGACTATCTCGCGAAAGAGTACACCAAAGTCAACGGTACCGGTGAGCGCAATTTTGGCTGTAGCCGGAGTTGAACACGACAGGCGCACCAATACCCGGCAAACCAAAAGTATGGGTTGTTGTCTGGCGGCAACGATGTATCCACTCGCCCACTGACTGTTTTTTACGTCAGTGTTCCATTGTGTGACAACCACAGTGCGGTAACAGCAACCAGCCTGCTTTACCCAAACTCCAGTCCAGATTTTAACTGAACCGCCATTCACACCCTGACCACGCTGCCCATACCGGGACGGCTGTTGCCTGCGTGTCGTCTGGCGGCTGAGGAATATGACTATGTACGCAAAATCCTTTCTCGCTCTTGATGGCAACGGACGTCTGACGGGCGCCCGTACTGCACAGGCCGCACCTTATGCTCACTACACCTGCCACCTTTGCGGCAGTGCACTCAGATACCACCCGCAATACGACACTGAGCGTCCCTGGTTTGAACACACTGACGACGGGCTGACAGCGCACGGTCAGCAGTGTCCTTATGTCAGGCCGGAGCGCAGAGAGGTACGCTTGATTAAGCGTCTGCAGCAATTCTTACCGGATGCCTTACCCGTGGTGCGTAAAACCAGCTGGCACTGCAGACAATGTCACCACGATTATTATGGGGAGCAGTACTGCACACACTGTCATACAGGGCGTTTCAGTGAGGAGGCAGTGGCAGGATGAACGGTCTAAAAACGGGGCTGGGGATCACGCCGGGTGAGCACATTATCAGTGCCGATTCTGCGCTCAGCAGAAATATCAGGCATTGTTTCTGCCTTTCCTGTCGTGGTCGGTTGATTTTGCAGACAGATGCTCAGGGGGCGTGGTTTGAGCACGATTTACATGCCCTGACCGCGCAACAGAAGACGGACTGCGTGGTGCTGAATCCGGAAAAATCCCATCCTTACATTGATGATATGGCGATGTTTTTATCGCCATTACCTGTCGTGCTGGAGTGGCATTGTGTGATGTGCGGGCAGCATTTTCCCGGGAAAAAGTTCTGTGAAGCCTGTGGCACGGGGATCTATTCCAGAGCGGTATGTACAAAGTATGTTTACAGCTACCAGCCAGACTTGTTCCAGGACTGTGGAGGTGCGAGCACTTAATCCGAAATGCCTGGTCTGCGCAGGGCGTTCAATCCAACTCGACGAACATCTTCCAGTGTTGAATTAGCTGATAGCTCCTCCATTTTTTGTAAAGAACAGTTATACAGGCTTATTTGAACAGCTCTCTTTTTATTCAAACACAGCCAACAATACTCAGATGTAAGTATTTTTATATTCATGAATGGAGAGGCAAGGTCTGATGAATTTAATTACAGAACGTTCTGAGCCATTGTCCTCTCCAGTTCATTAAAATAGTTACTACGTTAATTCACACCCAGCGCCTTATAAACAGCATCAACCGGGTCTGAGTAAAAACTCACCTGAAACTTGGTAAATAACTCTGCCGGAACCGTTGGAATATCCATAGCCGAGGACATCGGCAACAGAACTCGTTTTGCGCCGCTGTCGAAGGCGAGCTGTAAACTGGCGGCAAGATCCTGCACCGGGTTAATTACTCCACCAAGCGTCATACTGCCCAACACCACCATCTGTTCCTGCACTGGTTTTGCCAGCAATATCGAACATAAAGCGATAAGCGCAGCAAGACTGGTTGCGGTGCTTGGGCCAGTATTATGCAGTTCAACGACATGAAGGTGATATTCATGATCGGAGAATTTCGCGGCCGCGCTTACCCGATTCAAATTGCCTTTGAAGTAATCGAAACCGACGCGGATAGCTTCTTTCGCGGAGGTATTTGAACCCAGACCCGATACACTATGCTTACCATTACCAGCAGTCATCTGCGTTTCAAAACGATACAACCCGGTCATGCCGCTTTCTGCCTGAGTGACCAGATGCACAACGCCCGGCTTTGGCATTCCGGCAGGAATAAGTTCGCTGCCGCCCTGTTCCGGTACGCTCACAAAAAACTCTTCCAGCGTTTCGTTATCGATGTAGCTAAAGTTCACATCGAAGAACTCCAGGCCGCCCAGTTTTTTAAGTTGCTCTTTCACGCGGCGACGAACTTCCATCGCATAGGTCAGGCAGACTCGCACATCTTCTTTGCTGTACGCGCCATCGGGATGCATGAGTTTTAACAACCCCGACACGGTACGTCGAACGGCAATGACGTCACGCTGGTTGAGGTTATTACCCAGCTTAAAGAATTTATCAATCGCATCAGAGAAACTGCGTTTGCGCATTTCGCGCATATATTCAGCGAGATAATCCGTAATCAGCCCGTAACGGTTGGTAAAGAATTCCGGGCGCATTTTGGGGATTTCCCAACCGGGAATATAGGCATGAAAGCGGTCGAAAAAGGCGGTATCAATCATCGCAGCCGGAAACGGCGCCAGCAAATGGCTGGTTTTAACGAGTGTCTCTACGCTTTGATTGATGTTGCCGACGAAAACCATCGACGCTTTACCTTCAATCGAATCTCTGCCGCGAGAGAAAGATCCTGACGCCATGTAATCTTTCATGATTTGCACGCCGTCTTTATCTTTGAAAGTGATCCCCGCGACTTCGTCGAACGCCACCACATCCCACATACCAACCAGGCCGATCTGGCGACTGGCCATGTTGTAGAACAGGTTGGCAACGGTCGTTTGCCCGCCAGAAACTAACAGGGAGTTAGGAGAACACTCTTTATACACATGGCTTTTACCGGTGCCGCGCGGCCCCAGCTCGCAAACGTTATAGTTGTTCTCCACGAACGGGATCATACGGGTGATAAGGTGCCATTTGGTGCGTTGCTCAATATTGGCGGGCTCCATACCCACCGAGCGCAGCAGCACATCGATCCACTGATCACGGTTAAAGTGTTTACGCGCATCGAACACTTCTTCCATATCCATATTCGGCATCTGGATAGGCTTAAGCGTCATCAATGAGAAGGGCGAAGTCTTCTGCCCTTCTTCAAAGAAATAGTTGACGGTAATCATGCACCAGATACCGCCCGTCAGTAGCTTCTCGTTGTCTTTAACCATCTGTGATGGCACCAGCGCGTCTTTGATGCCGAGGTTAGAAAGCTGGGCTTCGTAAACGTCTTTTTTCTGGTTTAGCTTCACCGACACTTTATCGATGATTTTGTACGAACCACGCTCGCGGATCAGCGACTTCACTTTCTCTGCTTCATCCGGGCGCACATAGTTATCAGCCAGAATACGCTTAACGTTTTGCAACCCTTGCTCGACCACATCGTCATCGTCAGAGGCGCAGTACATGCCGAGCAGATACTCCAGCACATACACCGGGACGTTTGCCCCTTCCTTGAGTTGCTTGGTGAGATCTTTACGCACCACGCGACCAGCAAAATGCTGGTTCAGCAGGGCATCCAGATCGTAACCCTCGGAGGCAATTTCCCCTGTGGATACGCCTGAAACAGGTAAATCATGATGGGTTTGCATATCGCCTCACTTAGAAGAAATCATCCTGGAACGCCAGATCGATAATGACCGGGTACTTCTGATACCCCGTTTCCGTTTGTGCGTCTTCCAGTATCAACCAGTACTCATTGCGACGGTTGAAGTTAGCGCCAATCAGCTTCAGGGTAACTTCGCGCACGCGTTTTTCCATGGTGTTGTTATCGCTATCAAAGCTGAAGCGCTCTTTGCCCGAGACCACATTGTTGGCGTTGTCGACAATGTAAATGTTCAGGATACGCGGTTCATAAAGTTCGCCCACCGGATGCGTCTGCAACAGGCTCACTTTATCGATATTATTCACCAGCTTAATCATGGGATGGTAAGCGACAATATCCACCGGGCGGCGCTGCGGCTGTTTTTCTGCGGCGGTTTTTTGCAGGGCTTTTATCTGCAATACCGGAACACAAACCTCCTGCAACATGGTACCGCCATGAACAAAGCGCGCGCCGCCAGAGAAATGGAAGCGCTGGATCCCTTTCGGAATAAGGAACTCGCTGTTGTCGCTCACGCCTGCGGTATCCGCCACTTTTCCTTTCCAGCAAAAATCATCGGCGGGAAGCTGATGGCCGATAATAAAGCGTTTGTGGTTCTTGATAGTGTTTTCCGGCTTAATTTGCAGAGTGGTTTTATCCTGAACCGAAAGCGCCTGTTGCTGGAACAGGAAACCGTGATCCGCCGTAACAAAAATGCGTGTGCCGTGGAGACGGTTGATTACCTTGGTGACTAAATCTTTCAGTTCAGTCACCGCCGTGCGGCACGCTTCGAAGGTTTTATCTTCCGTGGATGCCGTGTCGCCGGTGGCATCAATCGTGTTATGCCAGATATACACCACTTCGTAATCGCGAATAAGGTCTCGCCCTTCCTGATTTTTTAACTCCAGAAGGTCCTTCGATTTTATCGCCATTCCCTTATAGTTCTTCAGAATGGTATCGCGGTTAGGAATACCCGAGGTCGACAGCCCATCAGCATAAACAATGTCACCGTTACCCGGTTGATAACAAAGTTGTTCATGAGGCAGCAACGCCGCCATTCCCAGTTGGGTGTAGCTTGGGAGCACGCCGAGCTGCGATCGCAGTTCTGCGGTAAAGCGTTTCTCGGTATTGATTTGATTCCCCAGCTCCTCCGCCACTTCATAACGCAGGGCATCGGAAATTATCACGAACACGCGTTTGATTTGCGGATTTTGGAACTGCGGCTTCACCACCTCATTGAAAAAGTTCTGCTGACGCGGCACACCAGGGATTTGCCACGCCTGCATACGATTTTCCGCTTCCAGCACTTCGTTCCAGTTACGGCTTAATTCTGCCAGATACCAGTTGCTGTAGAGCGCCTCGATATAATCATCCAGGCTCTTGAGGATCATCGCCCCTTTGCTGTGAACCAGCAGGGCATATTCATTAAACAGGCGATAAGCCTGGTCGAAGCGGAACAGTTCTTCGCAGTAGGCTTTCCAGAAGGTGGCGCTGTCCTGGTAGTGGAAACCATCGATGTGGCGATTGCGCAGGTTCAGCAACCGCTCTGCCTGGCGCAGTGCGTCATAGATGGCGTAATACTCAGGTTGTGTCTGGCACCAGTATTTGCTCTGGCGTTCAGAGAGCAGTTTTTTAAAGGCTTCCCGATCGAGCGTGGTGCTCTCTTCCAGCAGTTGCGTTACCAGCGCATGAATAATGGTTTGTTCGATGCTGAGGGTGGTTTCGCATTCGTGCAAATCATACGGCGAGCTGAGTCGGTAATGATCTTCCGGGCGCAGGGCGGCCTGCATTTGCTGAGCGCAGTAGTCATAAGCCTCTTTATAGCGACGATCGGCACGCCAGGTCACCATAAATGCCAGGGCAGATGCTCTGCCGGATGGCGTTAGCAGGACATTTTTTTCCAGCCAGGCACGTTGCTGTGGGTCGGCCTGGGCAGAGAGATCGGTACAAAACAGTTTCAGGAGTAGATTTTCCAGCGATGGCTCCTCTGCCTGGTAGCCCATTTCGTGGTTGAGCATTTCCCACAATACCGGGTCCAGACCGTGGCGTTTCAGCATCGCCTGCGTGTTTTCCAGTTCGCTGTCGTCTTCTGTTTGTTGGTTAACGTACTGGGTAATCAGGTTGAACAAAATGTCTTCGGTTTTCGCGGTCTTTGCGCCAGCGATCACCGTAATCATTTTCTTATCCAGCGAGGCTTCATCTTCCTGTTCTGTCACCAGGTTTTTCAGCGCCTGCGTGCGTTTAGTGCTGAAGAAGGCCTTGCGCCGCTGAATATGCTCGCGCAGGCCAAGCTGGGGAATGCCCAGCGTGTTCAGGGTGATGGCGGCAAAATCGGCATGGAATTCGCTGCTGTAAAGGCGGATATCCAGCAGCCAGTCTTGTTCATGAGGCGGCGCATCATGGGGGAACCACAGCAGGAACTGCTGTTCTGGCTCATCAATCTCGATGCGTTTTTTCACCGCCAGCTGTGACGCGTGGGTCATGTTGATTAGCGTGACGTTTTCAAGCTCGAGCTGTTCCAGTTCCTCAATAAAACGTTTATCGGGATCGTGCCAGAAAACGATGCGATGTTCGGCAAATTTAGCTTTAAGGCCAGCAATAAAGTCCTGATTTTGCAAGTTCACAATCCCATGTTGTTACGATGAATAAGAAAGCGCCAAAACGCGATAAGGAGATTTTGACACGGTGGCGCATTTTATCATGAAGTGAGGTGGAGAAATGCCAGCAGCGGCGCGTTTCCCGGTGGTATTTGCCACCGGGCAGAACCCGGCAGCAGGAGAACGCGCCGTCTGGTTTAGATCACCTCTGGGGCATTGCCGGTGATGGCTTTGACATCTGCCAGCAGATCGCCAAACTTGCCGTAGTTAACCTTAACGCCATCGTCGAGATCAATACTGATTCTCATATCAGCATAGTGACGCAGGCGGTCGTCATAGCTACGCAGTTCGCTGAATTTTTTGATCAGGCTGTCGCGTTCGCGTTTCAGACGTGTGGCTTCACCGCCAGACGCCTCATCAAGTTGATCGTTCAGGCGATCGATATTGGCCTGATAACGCGCCAGCAGCGGTACAACATATTCGGTACGCATTCTCGACAGCGTGGCATCGTTATAGCGATGCAGATACACCAGGCACTCGAAGGCTTTCTCTTTACCGGAGCTAAACAGCCAGTAGATTGGACGCTTTTTATACATCTTCAGATGATCTTTCCAGAACTGGGTGGAAAGATAGCGGCGAATGGTCTCCAGCGCAGATTCGCCTTTTTTCGGCTTGATCGCGTATAAACAGAGACTTTCGGCGATAAATTCGAGGTTTTCCTGCAGGTGTTCTTCACCCCAGACGGTGCGGACAAACTCTTTGACGCGAGAGGTGACGTCGTCGTCAAACCATTCGTCATCCATCAGCGGCAGGATGCCGTCGCTGTCAGCTGGGAAGGTTTTGTAGGCACCTTCGGCGACGAGTTCGGAGAAACCTTTGTTGCCTTCATGGGCGTAGACAAGGCCTTCGCGATCGAGGGAGTAGCGGCCCATCATGCAGCCGATGGAATATGACATCATCTCAGATAACTGATCGGAAAAATATCTATTTTGACGTATGTTATCTGAGATATCGCTACCATAAAGGTGTTTTAAATTTATATATAAAGTTATATCGTCACGGTCTTTTACGATTTCAGAGTATTCATCTAGATTATAATTTCTAATGAATATTTTATTAATTTCATTTTCAATTTCCTGAGCTTTTATCAAGGTGGCGTTGTTTTTCTCCTGCAAATACAAACATGATTTTTTTATTTTTTTTTGTTTTGCAATATTGAAAGCTAAACTGTTTTTTTTGAATTCAGGTGATGTCTCCAAAGAATTCCAGTCATCTGAGCTAATATTTATATAACTTTCAGTCAGTGAAATTATTTTATCACTATGCATGCAGTCTAGTTCAGGAACTGGTAACGATAAAACATCATTTACTGTAGTGTTAATAGTAGGGCTGATTGCTGAAAGATAATATTGACCAACAGTGGAGTTTAAAAATGCCAGAGTAACATATGTTTGATTTAAATCCTCGCAAAAAATAACAGGTGATCCCGAACTGTATTGGAGATGTTTTGGTTTAATACGAAATGAAATACTTTTTGTGCCAATAAGGGACCATGTTATACCTAATTTATTCCAAAACTTAGAATTGGAAAGGCCACCATGCGAGTCATAGTAAAGCTTCGCTTCATCACTCCAGTTAATTACATATTGATCATTTCCATAATATTTTCTGGACTCTCCACCATTTGCATAGGTAACCCATTTTTTTTCTTTCAAAGAAACTTCCCAGAAGTATCTAACGTAAAGATCGTTGTTATGAGTTTTATTTCTTCCACCCGATAAGAAATAATGAGCTAGCTTAGCTCGCTTGAAGTTATGTATGCCCTTTAACCAATACGTGATTGGTGCTCCGGGTATGTTTTTCATATCATCAACAGTGATGTCTTTATAGTTACTTTCACGTTTTTTTAAAGTTTTATTTTTTTGAGATTCGTTACCTTCAATTAACCTGAAAAATATAGGTTGATATTTATTGATCTCATAATTGTTCATTACCCATGCAGTTGTTTGTACGACTTCGCCTGAAATCTCCGCAAATGCTCGAGATCCGAGGTGAATCATGTTAACAAACGTTTTGTTTTCGATCAGCCATTCACGTAGCACCTCAAAACTGGATAAAAACATCCAAGATTGCATATTTATTTGTGCATTAAACCCATTTTCTTTAAGTAAAGAAAATGCATGCTGCATAAACATTGCAAACAAATCAGCTTTACTATCCGGGAAATTATTTTTGGCAAACTCTTTCAGCTCACTATTCATTCCCTTGCCGCCCATATACGGCGGATTCGCCACCACCGCATCATATCGCTGCGCCAGAATCCACGCCTGCTGAATAAACGGAATAAACGCTTTCGCTGCGGCCTTCTGCTGGAAATCGCCTTCCTGTTCCAGGCGATACAGCGCATCCAGGAATACCTTCAGTTCCGCTTCTTCTTCCTGCGGTACCTGAATCAGTGAACCCAGCGTTTTGGCATTCACAAAGCGTTTCAGCGTGCGCAGCAGCAGCTGATATTCTGCGCTGTCGGTTTGTGTTAACGCGTTATTTTCAGCAAACATATCCCCCATACTGCCGGTTTGTATCTGCTGGTGGAAATTGAGTTGCTGCCAGAGTTTGGCGATATCCAGATGCAGGCTTTCCTGCAAAGAGACAATATTCAGACGTACATCGCGGGTAAATATTCTGCGGTCATCCTGACGCGCCATCATTAATAATGCAAAACCGGAAAGCTGTGCTGCCCGGTCGTCGATATCAAGACCAAAAATATTATTTTCCAGAATCAGTTGTGGAATATCACGCCCGCGATAACCACGCTCTTCGTAGATATTTTTCAGCACATTATAGGCTTCAATCAAAATATGACCGGAGCCGCAGGCCGGGTCGAGCACTTTAATACTTTCGGGTTCAATGCTGGCCGGGGTAATCGCCGCCAGCTGCGCCTGCACTTCCGGCGTTTGCTCCGCAGGCTCAATGTAGTACTCCATTTTGTCTTTCAGCGGTGAGTCCGGGTAGGTCTGCAACCACTGGCGGCCAACGGAGTTCTGTACCAGATACTGCACAATCCAGTTTGGCGTAAACAGCTGGGTGGCGGCAGGAATATCTTCGCTCTTCACCACTTTGCCAATCACAGCATCTTTCTTTTCCGAAATATAGAACTGATACAGCCAGCCGATAACCTCTACCTGCTCCCAGTCTTCTTCCGGAATATCATCAACCAGCCCACGCAGAATGGAGTCGGTACGGGTCAGGTTATCCGGCAGCAGCAGTTCCGCTTCGTCATCTACCGCTTCAAACAGGAACGGCATCGCGTGGTGCAGGGCGTGGCACTGCCCCAGCAGCAGTTCACGGTACAGAGCTTCATCCTGATTACCGGAAAGCTTCATTTCAACCAGCTGCGCTTTATTTTCCGGCAGCAGAGCTTCTGCCACTTCCGGCACATGATCCAGCACCTCAAACGCGGCCGGGGTTTCCGGGTGGGATAACATACGGAAGCCGTGATCAAGATAACCGTGCAGCTCCATATAGCGTATCGCACATAAGCGGTTAAACCAGGTGTAGGCGCAGTGCTCAACCAGCACCTCAAAACCCTGCTCCCGGGCGCGTTTTACCAGCCGTTCGCGGCGGGGAAGGGTCGATAACGGGTAATCAAACTGACCGTAACGCACGGTCTCGCCAATGGTTTCGGCCTCGGCAATCTGCAGATTGCCTTTTTTATCTGCAGCGATCCCAAGCGTCGTTAGCTTCTGGATCACCGCATCGCGGAAGTCGTTACGGGCCTGTGGGGCATATTTTTTGATGTTATTGGTATTCATAGAAAATCCTGCAAAGGGCAGCAGAGTGCTGCCCTGAAATGGGAGTTACTGAAGGCGAATGCGATCGCCTGCTTTAATGGCGGCCAGCAGCGTTGTGCGTAACGTGTCGAGCGCCTTTTCCACCTGTTCGGTCGTTTCCAGAACTTCACCACCGGTGGCATTACGCATCTCACTGGCGACATTCACCAGATGCGTTTTTTTCGGTACCGGTTGGATAACGGGTTTTTCCACCACAACATAAGTCTGTTCTGACTCGGCAGCGCGTTTGGCTTCATTTGCTGCCCGGAGTTGTGCTTCTTGCTTTTTACGCAGCTCGTCGATCCACAGGTTAATCTTTTTATCTGCATCCATTTGCAGCGCTTTCGTCTCTTGCTGTTCCGCCAAAATTTCCGGAATCGACTGGCTGACCTCAGCGCGTTTTCTGGCTTTTTGCATCGGCAGCAGAACGCTGTTTTGCAGCTCTGACGTGGCGTGCGCTTCCAGCAAGCGTTGACGACTTTCCTCGATGCGGGCGTCAATGCGTTCGAGGGCGTGCTGGCGGTGCTGTTCGACTAACTGATGGTTGACGTTCTGGACCTGTTCAATCAACGGCGTGATACGATTGAGATGCTTATAAGGTTCCGGCATTTGCCAGATGCTTTCCAGCTCGCCCAGCGCTTTAACCGCTGCGGCGTCTTTTTCCAGCGCGCTGCGGTTAGATTTAAAGCTGCCATTCAGCGCAGCACCCAGTTTTTGCCAGGTGGCGAATTGCTTACGGTAGAAGTCGACCAAATCTTCACGGTCTTCGCTGAAATCCAGAAGTTCATCTTTCAGCGATGAGACTTTTTCGATCAGGGCAAAATCTTCTTTCTCATTAAGAATGGCATTAAGCAGGCGCAGACCGGATTCAATCTCGTTTTTCCCCGGATTGTTTCCGCCCTCTGCCTTGGCGCGGAATACGTTCAGCTCTTGCTTCCACTCTTCAAATACCTGACGAATATGTTCAACCAGCGCCGGCTCTTCCCGTTCGTTAAACGGCTGCTGAGCGATGTCAGCCATGGTTTGCGCGGCTTTACGCACCTGCGCTTCATCATGACGGCGAACTTTATGCAGACGCAATTCGCTATGGCGGCGGCTGTTATTAAATAACTCCCACGCCTGTTTTCGCTCGACGTTGTTGTTTTGCTGGCTGAAGCTGAATTTACCTTTGCAGGCCAGACGGGCTACCAGCAGTTTCACTTCGTCTTCGGGCCAGCCATAAGGGCGACGCGCGAAATGGTTCAGAATATCGCGTAAATACACCGGTTTATTGTATTCGATATTCATGCTGATCCAGGTTTCTACCTCGCGCATGGCGTCGGGGTTGGACTCTTCGAGGTTACCGAGATCCAGTTCAGTGTCGTTCTCAACCGTCAGTAATGCATGAATTTCACGGGAGATGTCGCCGTTAAAAGGCCGCAGCATCTTCAGCTTGCCGAAGGTGTTTTCAATCACGTAACGGCAGGCTTCATCGACAATGTTCGATGGTGTGGAAGATTTTTTCGGTAAGCGCTCGCCAATCGCCCAGACATCTGCTTCTGCAAGTAGTGATTCCAACTGAACACGGAGTAATTTTTCCCGGTTGCTGTTTTCACGCGCTTTTTCTGAGAGCAGGGTTGCCTGTTCCGGACGTTGCCCGGCGTTATCTTTGAGGAACTTTTCAGTCTGGACGACTAAATCAATATCGCTCCAGGTGCGGCCCTCTTCCGGCAGACGAATCAAAATACAGCCGTCGCCTTCTGATGTATAAGGGCGACAAGTCGCATCGCTGTTATAGAACGAATAGGTTGGATCTTTAGGGGTCAGGATCTTCACCACCAGATCGTTAAGCACTGCGCCGTCTAATGGGTGTCCGTTCAGGAAGCGACTGATATCAAAGTCTTGCTTGTTATCCGGATAACGATATTTACGGCTTTTCAGAATGTCATCAAAGATGATCGATGCCAGTTTTTTGTTGATCGCAGAGAAATCGACATCAACGTTACGGATCTCGTTTTCGATCTCTTTTTCTTCGTTGGTCAGGAACACATATTTATCTTCAACGCGCGCAATGAGCATCAGGCGTTCAAGCGTGTTCAGACTTTTTTCGACCCGGCGGCGCAACTCAACTTTATCGGCATCGATCCTATCGATAGACAATGTGACCAGGTTATCCAGGGTGCTTTTCAGCGTTTCCACATAGCGGATCAGGAACAGCGTTTTCAGCAGGTTGCCATCGAACTCATCAAGAATGCCATTCTGGCAAGCCTGAGTGATGGTGCGGCTAACGGCAGGTTCCAGGAAGCTCTCAATAGCGGCATAGAAACGCCAGAAAGGCACCAGAGAATCCAGCCCTTGCGCTGAGATTTGCTGCGCCGCAGTCTGGAATGCCTCCAGCTGAGAACGCTCACCCATGGCCAACTGTTTACCCGCTGCACCTTTCGTCCGAATAGATTCAAACACTTTTTGCAGAATCTGATAGTGCCACGGGACAAACGGGTAGTTGTCAACGAACTCTTCTTCGCTGGTAAAAGGACGTAGTGCAGTAGTTGTTGTAGGGTCAAAAGCCAGCTGGTTACGCAGGATATCGCCTTTCTCTTGCCACACTTTTGCCAGCGCCGCTTTTGCTTCGTCAGTTTTTACCAACAAACGTTTCTGGATAACTTCTGATGTGTTAGAGCTGGAAAGTTGCAGCCGTGTAGAGAAGCGCCCCTGGATCTTGGAGAAGTCCTGTCCGTCGCGACTGCTCATACCACCGATTGCCGCGTTGATATCGGCCTGCGAAGTCACGATAACCCATGCGCGGCCACCGCAAATTACCCCAAGGTTTTCAGTAATAGTCTGCAGCTTCAGCATCATTTGCGTATTTTTGCCAATGAACTGACCGACTTCATCCACCATAAAGAGGATGTTCTTACCATTGTCATCCAGCCACTCTTTTACCCACTGGCAAAAATTATTGATATCCAGCGGGAAGTTTTTGTCGAGTTGTTCCACCCATTGGCGGGAGGCTTCAAGACTCTGCTGCGTGGCCTGGCTTAATGCTTGTGCCATGTCATCGCTGATGAAGTAGTAAGCGTCGCGCTCGTCTTCCCAGCGCGAGCCATTGATATCGGCAAACGCGGCTTTAAAGGTTTCATACTGACCGCGTTTATCCAGCTCGCGCTCAAGATGGGCAATATGCGGAAAATCAGCGCAGTATCCAATGCGTTCGTTGAAAACTTTCAGGAAGACTTTAAGAATGGCATCTTCTTTGTCATCTACGTTGGCACGCGAATCAATATTGAACAGAATGACTTCAGTCGGGTAATGTACCGCTTTGTTAATATCGGCAAGGAATAATGCATCTTTGATTTTCTCTTCAAAGAAGGAGTAAGCATTACGTTCCGTACCGTTATGTGTAACTTTGCGGTTAGATAAAAGATAAGAAAGAATCTTAATAAAGTGCGATTTACCTGAACCGAAGAAGCCTGAAACCCATACGCCGATCTTGTTTTCCATAAGGATCCTTTCCGGGCCAGTGGCAGGAACATAGGATTCGAAGAAATGGCGAAGATGGTTTTCCAGTTCGCGGGTGATGACATATTCATCTAACTCGATGTACGCGCTGGCATCATCGGTTTGCTCTGCTTTGACTACCCCGTTTATATTTCGTTTTAGAGGTTTTTCAAAAATCTGTTCAATATTCATTGTTATGCTCTTCATTGAGGATTCAATGTTGCTGCGGGTCCCGTATCTGGTACCAGTCTGAAAGCGCGATAATAATTTTGTGAACCGGTGTCTGTGAGCGGGGAAAGGTTGTACCCGCTGTAGGTGCCAGGATAAAACATCAGCAGTGGGGTGAACCCCATGACATCCTGCAAGGCACTCATCAGTTCATGACCGCGTACTAATGGCCAGGCGTTGCCCATGCCGGTAAGAATGACAAAATCCTGGGCAGCCAGATCGACTTTTTTCGCTATAAAATCAGCGATCTTTTTCTGATTTAACGGACCAGCAAGCTGCTTTTTCAGCGTCTCAGTACCCACTTTGACTTCCTGCTGGCAGACGCGCTCGAAAAGGCCGCGTTCATTGAGCATATCGATGATGATTTGGAAGACATTCAGACAGGCAAATTTATGGTCCTTTTCCAAATGCCGGAGCAGATATTTCAAATGCTCCCGTACCTGCAGTTCGCACTGTGCGGGATAATCAAAGATCCAAAAACCAATTTCATTTCCGGAGCCGTTATTTTTGAGGAAGCGATCTTCGTTAATGCGACTCTGGATTTGAGACAGGCGATATTCAAGAACGGGATCTATCACCGTTTTCCCTCCAGAATAGATATCAAGTCCTGTTGCCCCAGGCGCTGTAACACTGCCTGAGTTTCCGGTAAAAGGTAAACTGCCTGCAGGTTACGTCTGCGGGGCGTATCCACATAACCCGCTTCAGCAAGCGCCTTCACCAGATTGTTTCCCATTTTTGCAATAGATGAATCTGAGTAGCTGGCGAGTACCGGATGCTGGCGAACCTGGCTATTAACAAATTCGTTCCAACTATTGCCAGGCAACTTTTCCTTGAACTGCCTGCGCAGATCGTTCACCACTTCAGCCAGAAAATCCTTAACTACCGGCGAATGTAGCGTCAGAGCCACAAACAGAAGTTGCTGGCGTTCCCGCTCGCTACCTTCGGCAATCAATGTCCACGCGCTTTTATCAAGCGTGTTCAGGCGAAGCCTGATTGTTGCCGCGTAACGTTTTGCGGTGTTAGGAGAAGAGGCTTGTAAAATGTTGTGGCCAACAATTTGCTCTTGCCATGTCTGTTCATCGGGATCGGTTAGCAACAGCTCGGCAATGACGCGGCTTTCCCTGCTCATGAGCGGCCCGCCCAGCAAGTCTCCTATCCATGCCTTGTCATTTTTAATCATCGAAAAACCCTCTGAAGACTGGAATGCAGCTCGCAAAAAAACAAAAAGTGATTGTAATGGGGGACCGGGCGAGATGCCATGAGAAAAGGCAATTTGTGAGAGGGATGATCGCGTTATGTACAACACATAAACGGTTTTGGCGAGAGTCATGCTTTAGCCATTTTTATTAGTGAGACTGGAAATGACACTATATCATTCCCATTGAGTGTATCAGCTTAATCGATTACAGCTCAGGAAATGAAATTTTTACTGTGTTAAAGTCCCTGTAAAATCAGTTAAAAAAGGAAGATAAACGTGGCGCTGTACAATATCGCAAATAAAGAGCTACATGCTTTAGAAAAAACGACCTTTACTCTGGAAGGATTACAGGAACTTTATGATTTACAGGAAGCAATCAAAAAAAACATAGATATTATTGCTCCTGATTGTCTGGTGATTTCCGAAGAGTTTTCTGACTGGGAAGATAGCCGTCGGCGAATTGATTTATTGGCAATCGATAAACAGGCAAATTTAGTGGTTATCGAATTAAAACGTGATGAAACGGGTGCGCATATGGAGTTACAGGCACTACGATATGCGGCGATGATTTCCACAATGAGTTTTGCGAAAGCATGTGAATATTTCCAGACGTATTTGAAAAAACAAAACTGGGATGCCGATGCGAAAGAAAAAATACTTGAATTTGTTGAGCTGGATGAAACTGAGCTTGTTGATTTTGGTAAAGATATCAGAATCATTTTGGCTTCATCGGATTTTAGCAAGGAACTGACTACCACTGCGATTTGGTTAAGAGATAAGGGGGTAGACATTCGATGCATTCGTCTGACGCCTTATAGATTTAATGATGATGTTCTTATCAATGCAGAGCAAATTATACCGGTTCCTGAATTGGAAGAATATCAAGTTAAGTTTCGTGAAAAACGTGATGAGCAACTAATTAGCAGTCAGAAAAAAGAGAAGGACTATACGTGGTATATATACAAAGATAAAAAACTTAATAAACGTAAGTTAGCGCTTGAGTTATTACGCGATTGGATAAAACAATTTAATCCTGCAAGTTATAATGATTTAATAAGTGGATTAAGTGAAGACTTTAAAAAACGTACAGTTATACTTATCGATCAGATACCAGAGAAGCAAAAGAGTCGCTATCATATCAACGAAGATGCATTGATTACACTTCCTTCTGGTGAAATTGTTGCTATTTCTAATCAATGGGGTATTGTTAATATTGAACCCTTGATTGAGTTTGTACAGCAAAATGGTTTTGTTGTTGAAAAAGCTGAACAATAAATTTTTATATTGCTATAAATGTCTACATTGAAAAATAGGGAGAGCATTTGTAGCTTTTAACATCTCAATGTAAGAGATGGCAAGATTATGGGGGCGCGGTATTATCAACCTCCCCCCCTAAAAACCTCTTTCCGATGCCACTCTCCCC
>SKEW01000581.1_pt1 | contig 32301 bp, 55 predicted proteins | sample 4841441 | NCBI WGS metagenome assembly SKEW01 (sample SAMN11008799, study PRJNA524170) | human gut metagenome | isolation source: fecal sample from pouch patient p41 | place: Israel: Tel-Aviv | reverse complement strand
AAGAGCCTACTAAAGTCATTTTAAACGAAGTCGCACACTCTATTTTCTATGCACCGATGTATGCGGCAATCGAAAACGGATACTTTGAGGATGAGGGTCTTGATATCACTGTCATTACTGGATTTGGAGTTACATACTTAGTACAAAATAAATTTAAACTAAGATGATACAATATATTCTTTTTCATCCTCCCCTCGGCATGAAGGGAGGATGCTTTATACTATCTAACTCGAATCTTTGTTCCTGCGTAAATCAAATCTGGATTTGAGATCCCATTCCAAGCACAAAGCTGACTTACTGTTGTTCCGTATTTCTGCGCAATTCCTGACAGTGTATCGCCAACTTGAATTGTATAGTGTTGCGCCGGCGCATTTGCTCCATACATCCCTCTAATGTCTCCATCATTCACCCAGCACAGACCATTATCAAGTAAGTATGGATTTTTACTTCCTACTTTAATAGATGTGATCACTCCATGGTTGCGCGCCATATTTGCTGCTTGAATCGCCTTGCTGTTTGGATCTGAAGAACTTACATAGCAAGTGCTAAACACAATATGCTCTCCAACTTTATGCTTTGTTCCGGAAGGTGTTGGATTCGTCGGCGGTGGGGTTGGCTTGTTCCCGGATATTCCACCCATTTCCCCAGGAAAGTTGCGGTAACATTCATTCATATCTACCGATCCATTTATCCCTGTAACACTATCGGATGATGTGTACTGCCACATATCCTTATTTGCTCCTACATAGTCACACTGTGAATTATACTGAGCAACCCATTTCGTGAACCGTTCCAGTCCCTTAAGATAATTGTTCCACCAGTTGAGATTTGCATACACACCGCACCAGTATCCGGCTTTCTCAATCACATCACCGAAAATTTGTGCTGCTTGTTTCGCATAACCTTCTGTCCCTGGCTCTTCTACATCATAATACACTGGAAATTTTAAGTTATAGCCCTTGATGCACCGCAGCACATGTGCCGCCTCACTCCTTGCCATCGCCTCATTCGTTGCGTAAGCATAAATATAAACTCCAAACGGAATCCCTAAGCGAGTACACTCATCTGCATTTCGCTTCCACTGGTTATCATCCTGACTTGCAATATCATCTCCGTATCCTACTCGAAGAATCGCACCATCAATCTGTCCTTTTACCTGCTCCCAGTTAATAATCCCCTGATGTTCTGATACGTCAATTACTTTCATAAATTTATTCTCCTTTCATACGAGAGCGCTATTTTACGCTCTCTGAATTTTCTGCGTTACTTGTTAATACATCTAATGCTTTCTTAAGTGCTGTCGGATATTTCACCCCCATGATTCCAAGGTTTTCGAGGATAGAAATTCCCTCATTCGCAATAAATGCAAAAATAACCGCTGACCGAATATATTCCACACCAAGTGTAACATCTAATCTGTACGCAATAAGTATGACAAGAAGGGATACCCCTTTTCTGCATAATCCCCTCCACGCCGAATAGCTACTTAATGCTCCGGTATCGGATTTATTGCTTTTCTTCCAAAGTGCAGCAATCAAAAGCCCCAGAATAAAATCTACACCCATAAAGAGAAGCAATGTAGTCAAATCTTCCGACCAGCCGCCCATCAAATTTACGATTCCTCCCACAACCGCCCCGAATACTGCACATAAGTATGCTTTTACATTTGCTAATTGTTCCATGTTCTTAATCCCTCACTCTCCTAGATTTCGACCTCTAATTTTTTCAAGACCTGTTTCACCTGCTCCAAAATTATTTCTGGTACATCATCGATGGTTTTTACTCCTTTAATGATTAATGTTGCGTAAACTACTGCCATATCTCCCACCTCCTTCCGCATTAAAAATAGCAAAAATTTAAGCATTGCCCTCCACCTCTCCGGGCTTAAGCAATGCCTGCATCTGTCCTATCAACTCATATACTTCGCATAAGGCTAGCTGCGTAGCAGTAAGTTCTTTTTCCGCTTGTTCCGCTCTCTTTTCTGTTTCTGCAAGACGAGTTTCAGTATCTTTTCCCTGCTGCTCCATCTCTATCTCAAAAATCTTCCCTGCATTTTCACGGATGTACGAAAATATAGTGTAATTTTCAAATGTTTCTTCGATTTTTCCTTGATCATTTTCAGCTTCGATTTTTGCTGTTGTGATCGGATCTGTAAAAAGGTGCTTAAGCTGCTCATAGCAGTTATTAAGGACACTTACATGCAGCTTTCCATCTGCTGCTGAGATTGCTTGTACTTGCAATGTCTGTCCATCTGCAAATAATAGTTTCATGTTATCATCTCCTTTCGATTTATATAAAAAATGATGATTTGTCGAATAGAGTTTCGGAACTTGATTATAAAAGAAGTAATATTTCTACTGAATCATCCGTAGAAGTAAATTCTAATCACAATGTTGTTTATAAATCAGGCAAGATTGTTTATTACAAATTGCAGCTTACTGCCAAAAAGAAAATTGAATACGGTAATAAAATCGCACAATTTCCAAATTTTGCACTTCCAAGCGAAAATGTTCCGTTTTTCACCATTGCCTTAACTGGGAGTGACTCATCACGGGTAGTAGGAAATGTGCGAACAACAGGAGAAGTAATTGTTTACGACACCATTCCGCTAAATGCCAATGTTGTCATATCGGGGACATATATAACAAATAATTAGTAATTTACATTACCTCATATACGGTCATGCGCGTCCATTGGGTATCTTTAAATGTAACAGTTAATTTGCCGTCATTTATTTCCCGGCTAACCACGTCACTTTCCGCTCCTATTACTGTCTTAGTCCATTCGTTAGTTCGAATAAATAGTAAATAGGCATATGGAGGATATGCGTTTTCACTGCCGTATAATCTGCGGAAAAATACAAGATACATGTGGTCTTTGCGCATGCTCTTTTTCATAGTCAACGATTTGCTACCTTCTTCTGGGGAAATCACATCGTCCCAGAAAGCAAATTTGCCTAGCGCAGACGACATGTTTTTTACTTTTGTATCTAGATCAGATGCTTTCTTTGACAAATCATCATTTGTCATAGGGATGCTATACAGTGGCTCTATCTTCTCAATAGCAAGTCCATTAATCTTCACTCGATACATCGGCACTTCCGACTCGAACGCTCCCGATCGGATGTCCTGTTTGTTCGGCACTGGATCTTTTCCAACACTTCCAGTCTCTCCTTTAAGAACCACAAATTTCGCATTTTCCTTTCCAGATTCTTCGTCTTTCTTGTATTTCACAACGATCATATCGTTTCGGAGTAATCCCGGTGTACCATTTTCGATTGTTACATCTTCGTACTCTCCGTCTCCTAAAATACATTGTCTACCGTATGCCATAAATACACCATCAAAAATCCGCACTTGATTCGCAGATACCGCCTCTGCACGCATCTTTTCGCCGATATTTAGGACGTAGTTCCCAGAGCCGATGATGCCGGCATTTAAGTCCGCATCCTGCTCTGCTGTAACGTGCTCCATGCCCCAGTACCCTGTTACTAATTCTAAAGCCATATCATTGTTCTCCTTTCAACTTATATTCAACACTCATTTCTCCGCTTTCACAACGCAATATTTTCCTTTCCACCGGCCGGCTCAAAAGTATGCCTGCCTTGCGGTCCCTGGCAGAAACAATATCGCCAATTTCAAGATCCGCGGTAGAAATTGTCATCTTTGCTTCTTTGTAATTCATTAGCTCTTTCAGTTTTTTTGTACCTTCTTTTACTAAATCCTCTTTTTCCCCAGATGAATAGTCGTATATCGCAGTGCGCTCTTCTGTTCCTTTGTAATATTGCTTTGTTCCGACAGTTCCATCTAATTGTGCGTATAAATGCACTACTATTCGGTTTGCAAGTTCGCCTTTCCCCAAACAGATCAAATGATTGATTCTGCCATTGCACGCACGCGTTGTGACATCAATATTATCATCCCCATTGTATTCCAATTCTTCTTGATAGTTTTCCTGCTTAACGGCCTGTATCACTATCCTGCAGGGCTCTCCGGTTTCCCCTTGCATAGCTTTTATATCTAATCTTGCATTCTGTTTCTCAAGCATATTCGTCAATCCCGTAAGAGCATCTACATACCGGAATTGATGTTTAGAGATGTTTATTCCGGCGGTATAATCCGGGACCTCGAAAAGAAGTCCCGTCCCTTTGTTTAGTACCTGTTTCAAAATTCTGTTGGCATCTCCGTATACCGTTAGATAGCTCTGCCCGCTTGGAGGTTCTATAATCAACTGTTCTAAATATTTTCTCCATGCGCCTCCACGAAAAGTAATGTTTTCTCCGGATGTTATGCTTTCGGTATCCTCGATCAGTCCCCCGAACTCCGTTCCAGGTACAAATACAATGCATTTTTCGGCAATTTCATATTTTTTTGCAATTATTTTCGGTAGTATTAATTCAAAATCGTTGGAATCTCCAACCTCAATATCAGCCTCTGCAGTATCTTCGAAATATCCTAATTCTATCCAGTCTTTATCTGTGATCAGTAGCTCCAAGGCGGCTCACTCCTCTCTTGGAAAAGTATTACATCAAATGGAAATGTTGCGTTCCATTTTACCGCACTTTTTCCGTTTGGAATTTTTTTGAAAATATAATTTTCTTTATCTCTTTTATTAAAAATGTTTTCCTGCACGCCGTTCCTTGCATATTTCACAATGGTTCGTGCTCTACTATCAATCATAATATACTCAGAATCATATAAGGTTGCTGCAACATGATACAAATGATCACCGATCCAAATTTTCGGTTCCGTGCACGGACCATAGATAAACATCTTAAAATCCGTTTCAGAAAAATGATCGTTATCCAATCGAGCCAGCTGATGATTGTGATAATAGTCATATTTATAGTCTCTCAGATACCGTTTTTTAGCAGGGCGATACCTCGTCTGATATTTCCGTGGATAATCATACTTGTAATCCGGATCCAATACTGAGTTTTCAATAATATTGTCGTTTTCCTCTTTAGTCCCCTCATCAATGATGGACTGAGAGGATGTATAGAAACTGATCTTTTTTTCGCGGCACCAAAACGGATACGGACAATAGAAAATAATATCGTTTTGCGACCAAGTGTTTTTTATTTTCGATACCCCTGTTTCCGATTCTACACAATATCCCTCAATCCAATAATCACCAAAGTACATGCGCCCCGGCTTCTTTGTTACCACATCGTTTTCAAAGTCATTTCGCAACCTATCGAGGAGAGCTTTCCTTTCAGACAGCTCTCCTCTAAATTGCAACGTAATATCGTAGCTTTGTGCTTCTTTCGTAAAATCTTTTAAAATTTCTCCGAGTTTCGCCTGCTTCGAGTTTGGTTTCCAAGAGTACTTATGGAAACTTCCCTCTGTTGCCCTCATTTTTTCCGCATAGAGGCTATATTCATTTCCGCTGGATGCCCTATATTTTATCATGCAAATACAACCCCCATTTCTTTTAGTGCTCTTGTGACCTCTCTATCTTTCAGATACACTTTTATCACTGGATCTTTATTTGCGATCATCTCCAAAAGCGCTAAAATCGCATACAAAAGTTCTCTGATTGTTGTATCTCCGGATTGTCCAATATTTCCGTTGTACTCGAAATTAGATTCGAACGGCTTTGCTACGGTCCCTTCCATCAGACTCACCGATCTTCTGATCGGTCCGAGGTTTGTTTCGATTCCTTTTGCAAATCCCCTGTCTATCATTTCTCCAACCCAAATTCCCCAGCGCGATGGAGAATGAATTCCGAAGAATGCAAGAACCTTGTCTTTAAAGTTTCCAAGGACACCTTTTACAGCATCCCATAATTGTCCTGCTGCTCCTGCCAGTCCTGATGCGATACCGCTTATAATATTGCCTCCGACAGACCACCAGTCTGTATTTGTAAATACGCTGATAATGCTGCTGATAATCTGCGGAATTTGTGCAATAAGATTCGGGATTGCCCGTACAATACCTGATGCCAAATTTCCCAAAATCGTAATACCAGTTTGCAAGATACCTGGCAAATTTTGTCCTATTGTGTTGATAAAATTTGATATTACCTGTGCTGCAGACGAAACGATTCCCGGAAGGTTGCTTATAATTCCGTTTGCGACATTTAAGAGTATTTGCACACCGCTCTGCAGTACAGATGGCAACATTTGCAAAATTTTGTTAATAAAATTCGTTACCATCGTGCCAGTCGCCGAAAGCAGTGCAGGCATATTTGATAAAATCCCATTCACAACACTTGCTAGGATATTGACTCCAGATTTTAGAATAGAAGGGAGCATTTTTGCAACCTTATCAAGGAAACTCGTGATCATCGTTCCTGTTGCACCGACCAATACTGGTAGCGTGGACAGAATTCCTTGTACGACATTCGTAATAATTTCGGTTCCTTTTGCTAAAACACGCGGTAAATTCGTAACGATTGCATTGATTACTGATCCGATTATATTTCCATCTGTCCCAAGTATTTGCCCTGCTGCATCGTCTAAACCTGTGCGCAGATTTGTGATCAAGCCTTGCGCCACCGCCATCCAGTCAGTTTCTAATAGCGCTGTCCCGAGTGCGGTAATCAGATTCCATCCAGCTTCGATCAAAAACGGTAGTCCGCTGATAATTCCCGTAACCAGTTCTGTTACAAGCTGGATTCCCTGCTGTACAAATTGATCTGCATTATTTGCAAATAAGTTTAAATTCAGCGACATCATCGTCATTCCCTGCTCGATGAGTGCTGGGATTCCCCTTATAAAATTTCCGACCATCGGAATAAAATTTCCTACAAAGAATGTATTTACCGTTTCCTGCAGATTGAACAACGGTTTTCGTATGTCATTTCCCAATGTGAGATTTCCAATCACATCCTTCGCAGCTGCCTTCATGGACAGAAATGATCCGGTAAAGGTTGTGGATGCCTCTTTTGCAGTTGTTCCTGTGATCCCCAGCTCTCCTTGTATGACATGGATTGCTGAATAAACGTCCGACAAGTTGCTGATGTCATACTTGACTCCTGTAATCTTCTGTGCATCTGCAAGTAGTCGCTCCATCTCGGTCTTTGTTCCGCCATACCCAAGCTTAAGATTGTCCAACATGGTGTAATTCTGCTTCGCAAATCCCTGATATGCATTTTGGATGAGTTCCATGCTGGTTCCCATCTTGTTGGCATTGTCTGACATGTCAACCATTGCCATGTCTGCAATATCTGCCGCCTTAGATGTATCATTTGCGGTACTGCTTAGCAAGCTTGCAGCAAAACTGGTCGTGATCTCCATGTATTCATTTGCGCTCATACCGGCGGTCTTATACGCTTGAGCTGCATTCTCTTTTACTTTATCAGCGCTGTCCTTGAAAAGTGTTTCAATCCCTCCGAGACTCTGCTGCAATGCAGCCCCCTCATTAATGGATGCAGATATTGCCTTTCCGATTCCAGCTGCCACGATAACACCTTTGATTGCTCCGACCATACTGCCGCCGAAGGACTTACCTGCCGAATCTGCTTCCGGGCTGATCTGTTTCGATATTTCTCCTTTTATTCCTCTGGCAGACGGTATGATTTGCACATAAGCTTTTGCAAGTTCTGTTCCCATTTATGCTCCTCCCGTTCGTCTTTCCCACTCTCGCTTAAAGTCTTCTCCGGATTCAAATGCCATTACATTGTCATTTTTCTCCGCTTGTCCGGTTAGGATCGCCAAAAGAGATTCCGGCCTATTTACTCCATTCGCTCCATCTTGGCTGTTTAGCCATGCAAGCAGTTTTGTATTATCTACGAGTGCCGATAAAAGCATTTCTTCTGTCGTAATCTTTGTATCAGCCAATTTCATCTTGATTCTTGAGTTATCTCCCAGCCCACAAGAAAAGGTCGCAACCGTTTTACACGGCAACGACCTATAATCAAAAATTTTATATGTTTCTGCGAGATCGCAAATCAATGCATCCTCGTCAGTATTAATCATGTGTGCCAGGATCAGGAGTTTTTTCCTTGTCCACAGCTGGTAAGGATCTCTCCAATCGCTTCTCCCATTTTCTGCGATGATACTCTTCCGTTTTCTCCCCGGATGTGTTCCATCAGCGCTTTTTTCTGTTCTACTCCAAGTAACTGCGTAGCTACTGCCGGAATCAGGCTTGCATTTCCATTGTCAATCTCACAAAGAGTTTCCAAAAACTCATAATCATCCATTAAATCTTCTTCTACTTCAAATTCAAATCCGTTTGTAATTTTTCCTGTAATCATCATTAAACTCCCTCTTTCTTGATATATTCGTAGTGTGTTTGTCCATCGCTGTCCGGCACGGCAGTGAGTGTGACTTCGTAGCCAATCGCCTCATTATCCTTATATACAATATCTCCCAGCTCTGAGAGGCTCGCATTTGGGACCACGATCCTTTTCAGTGCACCTTTTAAGATCATCTCCACAACCCAAGCACAAGGCTCCGATTCTGTATTATTCGCTTTCACAGTGATTCCTGCATCCAATGTGCCGGTTACATTCTTTTCTCCATATACAGCTTTTAAAACTTCGATATTTAAAATCTCAAGCAATTTGAGTTTAAACGTATCTGGTTTTGCTGTCTGCATATTTAAAATGGTGTCACCGCCCCATGCTTTTTGGGACTCTGATTCTGGACTATTTGTATTTGTAAGCCCATCGTCCGAACAATATCCAAGCTCCTTAAACGCGAGATCCAACGCTGTTGTCGCATCTGTTGGCAGCTTACTTCCTAGCGGTGCCCGGTATACTGCTCCTCCGATTTTCGGCTTACCGGTACTTACATTCTTAACATCCATCTTTTTCCTCCTTAATAATGTGTAATATCAAAAACAGCCTGATACCGATACTCTTTCCGGCTCGTGTCTGAGTACGGATAATCGCTATTCAGGCTGCATCTGCTCACTTCATTGATTTCAATTATGTTTTCCATTGCTGCTTTCAATTTTTCATTTAAGACGGCTGCTTGATACAGAGATGTAGAGTATGACTTAATCGCAATGGTTGCTTGTCGGATGTGATTGTCTTTCCCACTTCCGGTTTTTTCAATTAGAAAGTATTCCTTAGGCATATCAGGCTCTTTTTCCATAAATGCAGGAATTTTAGTTTTTCTAATCAGATAATCACGTACCATTTGCTCTATCATTTTCCACCCACCGCCTTCAATATCGTGTTATTTTCCATGTTGTCTCTTTTCGCTTTCTTGGTAACTGCTGCTATCTCCGCATTGCATCTAGTCTTTCCCACCATACTTGTGACTTCGTAGCCGGATCCGAGCTTTGCCAGTGCATTGTTTGCATGTCCTTCACATATCTCGATCATTTCCGGCGACTTCATCATTTTTTCAATTCCTTTGCCGTTTAAGACGATTTTCACTTTACTCATAGCGTGCCACCATCCATTTCTGATTCCAGGAAAGCGGGATGTTATCGGCAATCCCCTCCTGCGCCAACCCAATTACCTGCCAAAGTTCTCCAAAAAATTCAACTTTCTGGTCCTTCCAAACATGATTATCTCCTTTCGGAATAGCTAGATTGTAGACTCCTTTTTTTCCTATCAAATTGAACATATCTACGATTTCCGTTGTTCCCGCCGGAGCAACAAGCACATTTTCCACATTCACTCGGCTCTCTTTATAAACAGGATGGCCAAAACCGTCTTTTCCTGTTTCGATCTTATTGATTAATGTAACTGTTATTCCTTTTATCTTCGCCATACAGTTCAATCACTCCCATCCTTTGTCTTCTCAGCCCGAGTCTCGACAACTCTGACTTTTTAATGAATAATCCCCCTCCAGGGACAAGATAGGTGCCGGACCAAGAATAGCCAAGTGCCGATTGAGACTCCTGCGCCAACGGCTCCGAGTCTGTTGAAGTCATAAGTGTCCTGGCAACCACATCCACCGTGACCGATTTTGCCACGCTTTTCAAAAAAGGCTTTTGTTCAATCATTGCATCAAGATCTTTTCCTACTTTATCCGCTTCGACTCTTAAGCAATCCGATACGACACCAACCAGCTTCTCTGCTCTCTTCGTTTCTTCTTCGGTCATTTCTCTCCAAAGTTCCTTCACATCACTTACTGTCGCAAATGGTTCCATTCTGATCACCAGCCTTTTTTCTCCGAGGTTTGGAAGAGGCTTTTACCTCTTCCCAATCGCCACCGCTCAATTTGCTTTCAATGTCGATTACAATTCCGGTTCTTTTATTCCTGTACTGCATTATGCTCCTTCAACCACCCTTGAAAAGTATTCCGGTACAAGGATTCCCCATCCAATATATACTTCCGCACGAATATACACCTGATTGTATCCTTTTAAATCTTTTCCAGAGTTATCCGGATCCCCATACTTGATAATCTCCATCGGGATTTCTTTTGAAAATCCCCATTTAAATGCAGACTGGAAATCTCCTACAATCGCGTGATCTTTTACAGTTGCATTGTAAACTGTATTGTTTACACTGACTGCCATGCCTCCAAGACTATTTGGGGATGCCCCAAACCGAAACTCTGGATACTGACGTACTCCATTTTCTTTCACTGTTGCCATATCTGCTCCGAATGCAGTAGAGAATGCCATTCCGGTTACATCTCCATCAGCTCCTTGCACTGCTGCAATAGCAGCATCTAAGTTCACATCCGGCGTACCTTTTGTATAAGTCACTTTCTGCGTTACTTTGCTGTCAAAGTGATTTGTTCCCACTACGTTTGATGCCGCTCCCGTTCTTGGATTAATTCCGTGGAAAGCCGCAAGATCCAATCCTTTTGCCACCTTTTTTGCAAATCCATCGTTAAAAGTCGCTAAAATCTCAAGCTGCTCTTCCTCTGTCGCATATAGAAATTCATCGGACACTCGTGCACCATATTCAAATTTGATCGGTACGATTTTAACTGGCTCTACCTTAATTCCACCTTCTGTTTTCTTTCCGTTTTCTGCTACGATGTCAATTTCTTTCTCCATGGAAAAAATAAATTCTTTCAATCCGTTAAAAGGGATTGGTGTCTGCCCGGATAATGCTGCAAGAGATGATTTGCCTCTTACTTTGCTGATTAAATCTGTCACTAATGTTGGATCAAATAAATTTCCTCTTTCTGCTGCCATACTATTGTTCTCCTTTCAAATTGTTTAACATTTTTCTCATTGCTTCTCGCTTTGAACCCTTGTTTTCACTCGGCTCTGGATCATAATCCGGATATGGATTATTCTTCTTTAAAAATCCAGATAGTGTTTTTGCATCTTTTTTCATCTCCTCCTCTGTTTCTCCAGAGATTTTCTCTGCAAGTTCATACGGAATCCCCTCAGACATCGCGATTTTTACTCTGCTCGCGTTTCTTTTGTAACTTTTGATGAGATTATCTTTTTCTTTTACCTGCTCAGGAGATAAATACTCTTTGTACTTTTCCTGTACTGCATCTGTGGAAAGATATCCGTCATATTTCTTTTCTACATCTTCTGGAGATAAATACCCTTCGTATTCTTTTTCTACTTTTTCTCTTTCTCTCGTGAGCCTTTCTTTGATTGCCTCATCAAATTGTTCTTGTGTTTCAATCACCTTAAAATCACTCATTTTTTTAACTCCTTCCCCCACTTAACCCGGTGGTATCGGTAATTTTTATACAAAAAAGACACCCCGCAGGCTGTCCTTTTAATACCTTGCTTTCTGCTTCTTTTTTTCCTTACTTCCTGCACATTTCCAGTATGCCAAAATCACAGAATCCAAAAGAGAAATCTCAACTCCCTCCTTGATCGACTTATAACCGAATCCTCCATTTGATCCAATCGTCCTTTTTTCGCAGTTGCTCGCCGCCTGCGTTAGTGACGGCTGATTCGCATGACAGATTGTGCCCTGGAATAGTCCTTGTTCAAATGTTGCGTTTGCTGTAATGACTTCCTTTACCGTCGGCATCTCCGGTTCTTTTAATCCAGCTTCTTTCATTTCGCTTGCAAGAATCTGTTGGCCATTCGCTCCGTCTACAACTACCTTCTTAGGCTTCATCGGAATCAGATAATCTATAATCCACTGGTTTCCCGCTCGTATCGGTCGACAATCAAGCGCTTCTATAAATATTTTTCCACTTGTAGTCTTGGAAGCAACCGCCATCGCAACATGTTCGCCAGTGTGACTATATTTGATTCCGACAAATATATCTCCTTCCAATTCCGGATTGTCTGATATTTGCAATGCTTCCCATTCATTCTTACCAATTGCTGATTTTTGATTATATCTAAGCCACAGCCCCAACCTTTGGATGTTAAAATCAACATCATCGTTCGTAATCTCTGCACGAATTTTTCTCTCAGTCAAAATAGTTCCGAGAGATGGGTTTGCTTCATACCATGCCTCAATATCATGTGGGTCTGTTTGATATTCCACCGACCATTCTGCCCATCCGGAATCGAATCCGTTCCCCGACAAAACCGTTTCCCTGAATTTCACAAAAACAGTTCCTGCAGAAACTACCGTTGGAGGCGTTCCGAGCATGATTGTCTGCGGATTATCACTGTCAGATACAATGTATTTCAACGATGTTTCCTGCGCCTCTGTATATTCCTGCGCCTCATCGATGATTAGCAGATCATACCCTTCTCCTAATCCTCCGCTTGATGTTCGTGTTCGAAATTCAATTACACCTCCATCCGGTGTATATAAATGCTCCTTTCCAAAAGCCTTGAAAGAGGATGAGATTTGTATCCCTGCCTTTTCACACATTCTGTCCAATCGCTCCCATACCGCATGAGATGTCGTTGCTCTGTGTGCGGTATATAATATTCTCTCTTCGTTTTTTAATCCCCATAAGCACCTTGCAAGCACATTTTCTGACTTACCATTTCGTCTTGGGATAGAATATCCATATTTCTGATGTACCCACAGCCCTTCCTCATTGACCGCCATCAGATCGCATTGGATTAACTGCTGCCATTCCAGAAGGACATTGCCAGTCTGTGCGTATAGATCTGCTGCCTCCTGCCCTTTTGTTTCCGAGTAAGGAATCACAACGGATTGCGTGGGTGTCTGACGTCCTTGTCTAATTTCTGCCATGACAACCCTCCTATTTTTAGCTGTATCTTTTGTAAGCGATATCACCCCACCGCCCAAAGGGATATATTTGTGTAGTAAAAATAGCATAAAAATACCGCCAATCCTTGTGATCAGCGGCATCATTATTTTTCTATTGGCATTATTTCTTTTATTTCATCTATCGGAATTCCATACCACACCTTTCCCGTATCAAGCTCTATTTCTTCTTTCCCTGACTCTGTATCAAATTCACTCTCTGTGTTTGTAATCACTCCTCTAAATTTTTTATCATCGACATCTGTCACAACAACAGTTTTCCCTATATATTCTTTTACCTCTTCGTATTTCACAAAATCATCTCCTTTTACTTGGATAATCTGGCACAATATGAATTCCATCTTTTGCGTAGTGTATTTTAAATACTGGCGTATTTGCATAATTGCCATTTCTGTTATCAACAACTACCCCCACAATTTTATCATTCGTCACGATAGTTTCTTGATGATTCCATTCTCCATGCCTATTATATTTTATTATTCCCTTTCCGGAATATTTCTGCACAAGCTCTAATATTTCATCATCTGATATCGTAATATAGGATGGTCCATATTGTCCTTTTTCTTTCAAAGCTTTTTCTCTTATATTGTAAAGCTCTGTACCCTTTCTATGTATTTTTTGTCTTTCTGCAACCTTTTTTATATTTTGATCAGATATAATTTTCTTCTTAATTTCTCTGATAACCGAATCATCTTCCGGAGAGAGTCCTATAAGTTTCTTTGACTTTATTTTACCACTTTCCTCGGATTCTGACCATCTTTTTGTGTGCACATTCTGACGTGTCCCATCGCCCGGCTCATACTCTACCAGACACTTGCAATGCTGATGTCTTCTGAATACATCGTTCCCGGTATCAGATACTTTATCATAATCGTACACTCCGGCCAACGAATCACACCAAGCGCAACATTTTCGAGTAGATGTGCGCACAATTTTAGGGCTGAGTCCTGCTTTACTCTGAAAATCAGCATTAGCCCTAACAGCATCATCTACAATCGCTTGCGTGAAATTAATTATCGGCTCTCTCAACATATACGCAATCTCATCATAATTTTCTCTTTCAGAAATAATATCTATAATTCCTTTCGCTTTGTCCTGATTGAATTCCGGCCTGATTGCTTTGATTCCGATGCCTGCCTTTTCATTCAGCTGCTTTTGTATCTCAGCTGCAGCCTCTGATACAATGTCATAGTTTCCCTTCAGCATAGGACCTATAACTCTCTCAGCAATATTATAATACATCCTGCCATCCGGCAGAACCGCTGAAGAAAGTGTCTGATCAAATACCTCTGATAATATCTCTCCTGTTTTAATCGCAAATTCATGTGCCTCCTTATAAGTGGCACTTCCTTTGCCGATCTTATCATACAATTTTTTTATAGTGCCATCCTTTTCAAATTTTCTTTTAAACTCCATTTGAACAGTTTCAAACAGCTTCGGTGCAATATCCATGCCGCCTCCTAAAATCCAGTCAAATCTCTCATTTTATTTTCATCAATATATCCTGGGATTGCTTGATTGATCTTAATCGCTCCATCTCCGTAGGAACTTAATGCTGCTGCATCTGGCTCAAACACCGGCTCCCACTTTGGTCGTGTAAGATAAAACTGTCTTCTTTGATACGGAAAATCATCCCTCAGACAAGCCGCCAGATAACCTACATTTAAGAACCCTGTGCCGAAAGTCCGTTGCGCTTTCCGTGCAATCAACCGCAGATTCTCGTGGCTTGCTTTGATTGCCTCTGCACTGGATGGATTATCTGTAACAAATCCTAGATCATCTAAAGTCAGCCCCGTTTCTCCTGCAAATAGTCCTGCGAACATCTTGAGCTGCTCCGTATGGGGCGACATGCTTTGCTGACTAAATTGGCCAAAAGTAGGTTTGTCTCCCTCATCATCTTTTGTTATTTCAATCAGCGATGACATCGTTGCCTTCCACTTATCCATTGGATCCGCATCTTGCGACGTTCCAACAACCCACTTTTGCGGGAAAGAATAGAATTCTGCTGCAATCTCTGATCTCTTAACTGTTCGCATCGCACTGTTTACAATATCTATGCATGCCCGGCTGATCCGGCTGTGTCCGAATGGCCTTGCTGCATCCGGACGGAAAATGATTGGAACTAAAAGCGGATGATCCACATTATTTGGAACATCTATCAATCTTCCTCTTGTGCTGATCCTCGTAAGTCCTGGAGCGAAATATGCTTCCGTGATTGGATTATAATTGCTATCTCTTTCCAATACCGCATATCCCTCTTTCAATAGACCGGTGGACTGATCTATGATTCCGGTTGCATTACTTCCGTCAATCACCCTGAGTCTCGGATATCCTTCATTATCCTCCGAAATGTACACAAAGCAGCATGCCGAAATCAGCGCCGATAGTACTGCGCTATCAAAAAAAGTGTCTGGATTATTCATTGAAAAAATCTGTCCTATATCAAAGTTGTCTTCCGCAAATCCCCGAAATACAATTCGATCAGCCAGATTGTCCACTGCTTTTCCACACCACCCAAGCACTGTCTGTGCATTTCTAAGTTCCGGAGGCGTGGATACTTGAAAATCCTTTATTCTATTCTTCATCTCATAGTAGTTATATCGCATTCTTACGCGGCTTCTTTTACTGTTCAGCCGTCTTTTTAAGTATTCTGCGCCCTTATAATTTGCCATCTCAGTCTCCTTTTCTTTTGGCGTGTGTTTTTTTTCACAGTCGCCGTGAACCTCTTTCCCATAACAATATGGGGGAGGTATCCCCCCTCTATCCTTTCGTGCTTTTTCTTATATTTTTCCAGTCAAATGTATGTGGCAGCACTCGGTTACTTATGATCTCTTCTTTCTTTTCGCCGGCTCCTTTTATTATCTTATCGCTCTTTTGTCTGTTGCACGTCCAATGAGCCAGCTGGAGGTTATCTATATCAGATGGGTGGCCCCCCTTATTAATCGGCATAATGTGATCAATGCACGGAGACAATGGATGCGGATACTTATACGAAAAGTCTACCGGCTTTCCGCATATTCCACACACTGTTTGAGTTGCATATATCTTTTTCTTATTTCGTTCGAATGCTCCTCGATGTGATCCATCTCTGTCTGGTCTATATGCCATGCTGCTCACCTGCTTTCTTTTAATTGTTCAATTTAAAAAGCACCCCGGAGGGTGCATATATTCTAAATTACTTCAAAAGAGATAGCATTCACAAAGTTTTCTCTCTTTCGATAGTATTCAACATTTTTATCTTCTAACTCTTTATCAATCTTTCCAAAATGTTTATATACTTCAATTGCAAATTTTCCCCTTCTTGGGAATTCAAAATTATCAACTTTCATTATCATTGGCATACGTTGTGTCATTACTCCATCTACATCTTCTGACAATCCCATTTCAGCTACTATAAATGGGATAACATATGCTGGTGTTCCTCCTAATGTACGAATAAAAAAGCGGAAAGATACTCTGTCCTCTTTTTCAGGAATTTCAAATTCTATAAAATTGTAATCTGCAATAAATGTAAATGAAGTTTTATTTTGTCCATCCAACTGTAGTTCGTCTTTAATTCTAGAAATTTCAAGTAATTTTCCACCTTCTTGTTTACACTCGTCACATATAAGCATCCCTATGTTCAAACTATTTAAATATCTAGTCATTTACTTTTCTCCATCCCTTCTCGTCATCCATTGTAGCTGTTATTCTTTCTTTTTCTGTTTGCCCCTTAAATTTCCCATTATTCATATCAGTTATTTTTTGACTTATATCACTTTGCACATCATTAATTTTTTTCATAATATCTTCTTTCACGATATTCATGATATCTATTGTCTGTCTTTGAACTTCATTAGACTGTTCCACATTATAAAAACTAAGAAACAAAGATATAATGCCAATAATCAAAGCAACTAACCCTAAAACAATTCCTACCCAAGTATTTATTTCATCTAATCCTACAATCTCTTTAAAATATATGCTTCCCAAGAACAGTCCAATAATACTCGTCGCAATTACATATAAGACAAATCTGCCCCAAAAATCACGAAAAAATCTAACAGTTTCTTCTATGTTGATTTTCTTCTCTATATTCCTTCTAAACCAACAGATAATTATTCCTTCAGCTATACATATTACAAAAAGTATCCCACATATATACTTCATTATCCCACCTCCAGTTTCATTTTACATTATCTAGAGATTTCTTTCAAGCAAAAAGACACCTCACAATCTGCAAGATGTCTTTCTCGATATATAAGTGTGTTTTGGAAGAAAAGTCAAAAGTTAATTATAACTTTTCTAGAATAATTATAACATATGTAAAATGTTAATTGTGTTAATCTTTCAGATATCCACTAATTATTTGTGAAATTCTTCCTCTGCTATATCCAACGATGTCTGCAACCTCTTGCTGCTTCTTCCCTTCCACAAATGCCAGCTCAAATATCTCCTTAATCTCTGGATCCCCTATCGCCTCTATGTACTCATCCACCTCATCAATATCCGCTTTTAGCAGCATCCTTTCCGCTTCTGCCTTTCTAATCTGCTTATCAATCTTCTCCTGCTCATAAGGATCAGCCATTAATACTGATGTTCTAACTTCTGTGTAAGGAAAGTCTTTGCTTGATCCTCGGACCTTCCCCAGCACTTCTTCTGCTTCCGTGCTACATAGATCTTGTATCTTCTCTTCCAGTCGTTTTAACCGCTCTTTATTGCCCTTATGCTTTTTTAGTCTTTGCTTGTCCATCAATTTTCCCACTCAAATCAACTCCCCATTTTCTCAAACACTGCTTAACGCTATATTCTTGGTATGCCGGACGCTTAAATGCTTTCACGGCATTGTCCGGTGCCTTATGACTTTCCATCTCGTCATAGTGCTGCTCCTGATCCATCTTCATCTGCCTGCGGTTTCTTCTATGCGCTAATTGTGATTCATTCTCTAACTCTTCCAAAATCTTCTCTAGTACATTCATGTCAATACAATTCCTTTTTCTTGTATTTTTGCTTCAAAATTATTTTTTTTAACCGACGGGGCAACATACACTTCCAAATCGGAACATTAAACTCGTAGTCGAATAAACAACCACAGTCTTCACATTCTCCTTCATATCCTATATCTTCCCAACCCATCGGGCAGTGTTCGCAATCCCTGTCATACCAGCAATTTATTGTAGTATAATTTTCCCATTTATTAGAATTTTCGATAGGTCTCCCGTAATGCGTTGATGTTATTTTTACGTTTCCAATGGATTTGTCTATATCAACGTGTTTATGCGTTTTAAATATTTGCATCTACTCTACCTCCAACAACTCTGGATTGTCAAAAATATTTCCGATAACCTCATGCTCTTTGACAAATTCAGAAAATTCAATGTCGTGATTTTTGTGTAAATCAGCTTCTACTTGATTCTCATTGTATTTATACTTTGTGAAATCATATCTTGCAGAATAATCGCAATATCCAACCACTCCATAATTCTCTGCTTCCCATGAATCGTATTCTGTACCGCAACTTGTGTAGCAAGAATACCATATTTCATCATTAAACTTTAGAATATCATTCTCCCAGATTTTCTTGTCGTACTTGTCGGCAAGTCCTGTGTATTAGCAGAAAGTATCTAGGTCAATCAAGTCATTAAATATATTAGTTCCATTACAAATCAGATGTTTTATCGGTTTACCATCTTCTGTTAGCGGATTGGTAATATATGCATACTGACCTTCCACACATTCTCCATTATCTATTCTCTTTGCTTTAAAAAGGATTTCTCTGTCATCTTTATTTTTCACCTCATAAAATCAATTTAAAAATTCAATTCCAATCCCATCCGTAATATAATAAGCTGTATCAATATCCATGTGTTCACTATATCCCGTAATTGTTCCGTTATCATACGCTTTTTCTACGATTAAGGTATCTAAATAACGTCCTGCTGGGGTTGTGATCTTAATACGACATCCATCTTTAGTCTTGCGTTTGCTTGCAATTTTAATTAAAACTTCAACCATCTCCTCTGTCATTCTTCCACTCTCCTATTCCACATTCCCCTAGCCGTAGCTTCTAAAGCACAATTTCGTGTTGCAACTCCGCATTCCTCGCAGTACACGAAAGCTGATATAACTTCTTCTCCGAACCCATGATTAACTTTAAGACTTGCTTCTCCATCGCAAAATGGGCATTTCTTTAATTCTTCCATGTCATTCACTCCAATCTAATCTCTGTCCACAATCCAACAACAGCTTGTGTTCTGTCTTTCATTCATCATTTCTGCCAATAGACAATTGCCACAAGTCGGGCAAGTGTAATGTTTTTGTTTCCCAAGCCTACCACCACGAATTTTATTTTCTCTAGGTTTCTTCGGCAACTGCTTTTCCAGTGCTTCGATTGCTACTAGAAATGCATCGACATAATTGTTATAATCACTTCTTTCTCTCGTTTTCTGCGGAAGTGAGCGCAATGTTGCATTGTACGCATCTCGCATTTTACACATTCTTTCTATTGCTTCTCTGACTTTCTTTTCGTCCATTTATTTCCCCTCCTCATACTCCGGACACTCCACACAATACTCATACTCGTCCACGTCTATGCATTGCATATTGCAAACATCGTTGTGTGGACACTCTATGCAACACTGTTCACTTCCGCATACGCTTGTTAACCTGCATTTTCCCATGTTTACACCTCTTATCTTTATTTTTTTCTATTCCTCTCTATTTTCTTCTCCATCTCCTCTCGAAAAGAGCCACACGGCTCTTCCCACCATGTATGATCTTCCTTACCTTTTCTTTGTTCTTCCACACGCCAGACCTTTACAGAAATACATCTCTGTTCCTCTCTTTGTTTTCACATAATCATACTCTCCGATCAGCATCTTCCCGCAGTTAGCGCATAACTTCGCATCATCGGGAGCCAGTTCCTTTTTTTTCATAGCACTACTCTTCATTCTTTCGGATACCTCCCGATAGCACTCTCAATCCTCTGTACAGCTGATTTATTAAGTCTTTCAATCAAATCCACATATTCTTTCAAGTCGATGCTCATACCGTCCATAAAGTCAAGCTGAGAAAGAGTTATGTATCTGTCTACCGCCTGCCGGATGCTTCCGTAATATCCATGTGTTCTGACAGATTCTTTCGATTCGCCATCCTTTGTCTTCCCGGAATACCTCTGTCTCAATGTGTAATTTAATGGATCCACCTCGATAAAATATCCATCCTGTAATTTAATCTCTACCATTTATCTTTCCTCCTCTACTGCCACTATCCTATATCCGCATATCTTTCCATTGTTCTGCCTCGATCTCCTACTCCGTATCGTAGATTCCGTAGTATGTAATCTTCTTGCCAGGAGAGTGGCTGATTCTTCCACGCAGAGCGGCAGCTCGAATTGATCTGCGGTCACTGCCATCCATAGCATAGGATCACTCCTTCCATAAATTAATTACCGGAGTCCATGCAATTAATAAGGATTTTACAAAATCAAGCATCTCTTTGTCTGACTGATATTTCTTAGCGATCGCCTTGATTGATGCGTTATACTGTTTATAATCTTGATTCTCTCTAAAGTCCTTATAGGCTTTCCAGAAAGAATTTTGAATATCTGTTATTTTTTCGTGCATATTTACTCCTTTTCGTAACAAAGTATCAAATATTTCGTATTAGTAACAAACGCTTGCTACCTGCTCAAACCCGCATGGTTGACGGATTTTCAAGCTATGGTAACAAAGTAACAATGATTTTTACCCTATATAGGGATTTCATATTTCTTGGATTTCTCACACAAAACGCTCTTATATATAGCGCGTTTTTCCGTTGTTACCTTGTTACTTTGCTACCTTTTTTATTGAAATGGCAACTCCTCTTGTGTCTCATCGATGCTCGCAAATCCATCATTATCCACACTTTCTTCCAGATTTAGTTGCAAAAACACACACCTCGAGTTTTTCCCGTCAATCTTCTTCTGCTTTGTATGATTTCCTTTGCTGTCCTGCTGGATAATTCCTTTCTTCGCCGCCCACGAAAGAAAAGACTTTTTAGAAAATCCACCATCTTTGCAAATCTGGTCAAACGCAGAATTGTAAAATATTGCATATCCATTCTCAACAATTCCCCACTTTTCGCAGCTCGTCATTGCATCAAACCGATGGCCATTCATTGCCACCTTATCCTGGATGAAATGATAGCAGCGCTCATTGTCTGAAAGCTCGTTTCGATCTATAAGCACCTTTTTCGCCTCTTCCACGGAAATATATTGTCCATCCTTAAATATATAGTCTGTGGCGATTTTATCCGCTGTAAGAACGATAGAAAGTGAAATACTCTGCTTCTGCATCTTGTCCGTATCTAAAAGTTGTTTTTGAAATTCTTTCTGAATAGAACGAATTTCGTCCTCACCGAGTTCCTTTATAATCTCCACAAACTCTTTCCCTGCATGTCCATAATTTTTCTTCACTGTTTCTGCCGTCTTCTGTGGATCCTGATATATTTTTTCGCCGCACTCAACTTCTAAGATTCTGTTAATTGCTCCGCCTTGATTGACATAACTGCTTAATGGCCGTTCTCCATTGCAGATCATCACGTTTCTCCAGCGGTTTTCTCGATTGATTCCAAGTTCTTTATTGGACCGGCTCTTTCCTTTCCCAGAACACAGATCATAAACAATTCCTTCAAAATTATCCCTGATTCTCGCTGAGGTTTTACTTGTATCATCGAGAAACATCGGGAGATGATTCAGCATATCCGCCTTTGCTTCCAGCGCAACATCTGTAGTTTTAAAATCTCCAATATATCTGCTCTCATCTGGATTCGCCCACACAGAAGCAGCGACCATCAAAGATACTGTCTTTCCTCCCTCTGTTTCTCCCCATAAGTCCACGAAAAACGGGAGCCCGCCAAGAACTTGCACTAATACACTGGAAAATGATGCAGCTAATAGAAATTTCACTTCCATCCTGCCAGATGCTCGAAGCTCCCGGACATGCCTTAGCCATACATCAAAACTTCCATGCTCTGAAACACTCTCAAAAGCTTGTTTGAAACGATTATCTCCATCAAAGATAATGTCTGTATCATAAGGGATAAATTGATCGTTAATCCATCCTAGCTTGCTTGTGGAGTATTGCACATCTATGTAGTCATCATTTCCATTTTCCACGTCAGCGAGATACTTGACCAACAGCTTTGCATTTTCCGATGTGACAGATATTCCTCTTCCGGACAGCGCTACAATCTTATTCGCCGATGTAATCATTGTCTTTGGCACAACAATGTCCTGCCATTGATTATTTCGTTTGTACGCCAACTTGATCTGCTCTTCTCCAGTCTCGAGATTACGCAGCCTCTCCACTGGCAGAATCGGGTGATAGCAGGCTACCTCATCAACTCTTCCGGAATTCTGAGCAAAGATTCCTCGATCATCTGCTATCCATGCACCGCAATACATCCGATCATGAGGTCCCGTGAAATTGGTGTAATTATCCACTGTGCAGACAGTTCTATTTTCCTGCTCCTGCCTTTTCATTTCTCGATCTGCCTGGTTGTACCCTTTCATTATTTCTTCAAAATCCGACTTAACTCCTAGCTGTTTAGCTCTTCTGGTAAGCTGGACTTTTGTTTTTGACCGGAGAATCGGATCTTCCATCTCAAACAGCTCGATAAAAACTTCATCATCTAATATACTGTCTGCATCGAATTCGCTCATTTCTTTCACATTCTCACCTCCTCACTGTTTAAAATATCATGCAGGTACAACTGATATTGCAGAGCATTGTAGCAGTCACACCAAGTCTCACTGAATGGCTCTGATCGATTCATATAGTCGCGATACACATCAATCAGTACATTATTAAGCTCTCTTCTTTTTTTAAGCTTATCTTGTTCTTTTTTTCGCTGATCTGCTTTCTTTTTACTCCTATATATGGATAGCTTCGAATGAAATGTTGGCTTCTCGTAGGTTCCCCCAAGACTTTGGAAAGCCTCTTTAAAGTCAACCTGGTCCATCATTTGAACAAACGTGAATATATCTCCATTTGCCCCGCACCCAAAGCAATGAAAACTATCCTGGTAGATTTTCAATGATGCTCCCTGATCCCCTTGGTGGAATGGGCAGTGAATAAATCCCGCCCGATCCACTTGGAATCCGTACCGCTCTGCAATTTCCCTCATGCTGTATGTTTTCTTAATCTCTTCCTTATTCATCTTTCCTGCCTAACAATTCAATGATTTTCTTTCCGGTGTCTTTTTTCTCGCAAAATTCAAATCTCACATTGTATCGATCCCTGATAGTACAAAGAGATTTGTAGAGCTGATTTCCGTCCACTGCCTTTGTTGACACCACATATCTTTCCTTTTTTCCATTTACAGTCCGAAAACGTACTTCATGTTTCCGTGGATTTTTCCAAAAATAAACATCTTCAATGTTATTTATGCCTTGTCCGTGTTCAATCAATATGATGAGCTGAATTCCTGCATCCATTGCTCTAAGCAGCTCTCTCTTAAACCTTTCATGTTGCTGGCAAACATTTCCGCAAAGCTCCTGCAGGTTTTGTTTTCTGTCAATGATCAGCCGGGGATTGTCCAAAGACATGTAATCCCCAACTAATAACTTACTAGAAAAGTATTTGACTCCACTCTCATCAAAAGTCTTTACAATTTTCCTGATTGCTCTTGCCTTTTCCCGGCTATCAATTTGTATATCCATCTATTCCACCTCTACGCAAACGGAAGCTCTTCATCGATTCCATCAGGAATATTCATAAATCCATCCCCTGCGGAAGTTGAATTTGGATGATATCCGTTAAGATGATTCTTATATGCTTGTGTTTCCGACATATCCGGCACTTGTGCATCTTTTACCTTGTCAGCAGATGTAAACCATCTAAGAACTCTTTTCTCGATTTCTTTTCCGTTGTAATAATCCATTTGCGGTCCGAACACTCCACCAATTGCTTTATTTTTAAACTGTTGCTCGAAGTTGTCTCCCCATTGCACTTCCATTTTGTTGGAATGCTCTACGCAAGTAATAAATGTTTTAAATGACCTGCTACAATTTCCATCAGTATCCTCTGTCAAGATGTACTGAGTCGCTTGATTTGGCCATTTTTTATCCGGTCTGATATCATCTCTAAACATTTTTTCAAAGTATCCTGGCTGCTTATCATTCTTTGCAAAATCGAAAGAAATTCTGATCATATCTTTCCCATTCTTGGACTTCATCTCCGTAACATCCTTAATTACCATGATATGTCCTCCAAGTTCTACCGGAGTAAAATCTCCCTGCGCTTTTGTATTATCAAAATTATTTGGCTTTCTCATATTTAAAATTCCTCCAATGCTTTAATTACTTCTACGATGTCGTTATTAATTTCCATCTGCTCAAATGCTCCAAAAGGTGATTTTGCAGTACTGTTGTTGGCTTGCGTCTCAAATTTGTACTGCCCATCTACACATTTGCTAAGTAGAACAGTTGTAAATTTACTTTCCAACACAATCTTGTCCAATTTCTTTCCGGATGTCTTGATTCTAGTAAACATGTACCCATTTTCATCGTGGTCTGTCTGCGTGTGAGCAGTGAAAATAACTGTCAGATCATCCCGATATTCGTATGCCTCATTCACCAAATCCCACACACACGCTGCAAGGTCCACCCACTTGTCGTACCCTTTCTCTTTACTTCTACGCATTTCATCAGCGATCATGAGACCATTGATGGTATCCACAACGACTACTTTAATATGCTGCCACTTTTCCCCCTTATCAATTTTCTGAAGCGTCTGCTGCACAACTTGTGCGAAATCTGTTTTAATGTAATTCTGATTCGTCGAATTGTATTGATCTCGCCACCCCTTCCATGACAACCCCTTCTTGTCGCAATCCAGATACATTGTTGTCTTTGGATCTAAATTTCTCATGCTTGTTGTTTTTCCGGATCCTGATTCTCCCATAATGCAAATTACTTTACTCATCTTCTAATCCTCCTTATCGAATACCACGCGATCTACTGATTCTAAAATAATTAAGCTAGCCAGTTCCTTCATTGACAGCGTACTTTCGTTGTAAATATCAACCAGTGCATTGTACGCATCATCCGAAATTCGAATCACTGGTTGACCTTTCGCATATTCCTTTCTTCTTGCTGGAATATGAATTTTCCCATCTCTCTTCATAACTTTCTCCTACTTAATCTGAATATTTTTCCCTTCAACAAGCCGCACTCCCTGCAAATCAATCCCTTCTTTCAGAGCCTTTTTGATTTTTGTCTTATCAGCTGTCGGCTCCGCATATTTAAGATAATCATCATCTATCTTTGAAATATCCGTAACTTCCACACTTTCCGACTTCCGGAAGGCGATTTTTACCTTGCTTGTCTCAAATTTCTGCCCTGCAAGTGCGCCTGATAAGTAATTTTTCAGGGATGCCGCTCTGCTTTCCGCTGCTTTTTGGCGCTGTGCAAACACCTCTTTTTCCTTTTTAAGCACCTCCGCATCCGCTAGGAGATTCTTAATCCACAAAGCGATTCCCTCAACCTTCTCATCACGCTCCATTTCTAGTTTAGCTAACTCTTCAAGTGCCTTTTCACTGAGAATTTCCCCTGTTTCCGCATCGATTCCTCTTTCAAATGCCGCTACAATCGACTCGTTAATTTCATATAAATTTGCCATTATTGTTCTTCCTCCTCTGTTTTTTCTATTCCAAGAATTGCCAACATTGTTTTCTCGACTGTTGTCATATATCCGTCATTATCAAAACTATTGATGTACCGCTCAACCGCTCGAATCAGCTCTACTGCCATCTCTGCCGGTATATCATCATTAAATTCCCATTTTTTCATCTTGATTTTCCTCCTATTATCGCTTATCATATAAGATGATTATTATGTGCAAGGGCGCTTATCGGTTTACATACCGTGCGCTCTTTTTTGCTGGGTGGGTGATATCAATAAACTTCAATTCTTCCAGTCCTTTCTTTTCTTTCTTTTCTTTCTTTTCTTTCTTTGGAAACGGAATGATATCCCCCATCGGCTCACTTTTCTTTTCATATCGCTCGATTTTTCCGTGCTTCTGAAAAATTCCCCAAATGCTCATGCTTGTCCACCTCCTTTCTACCGCCTAAGCGGTTTTCTCTTCTGTAATCTTTTCAAGTGTGTAGTCAATTTCTACATGTTCCTGCTCCTCTATTAAGGAGATCAATACCGCTATGATTTTTTCCATATCCGGCTTCATTTCTCATCACCTCCCTTAAAGATATGCTCCGCTGTTTGTCCTTGTTTCGCGTTCTTATGTATCTTTATTGCCATTTGTCTATGTATCTCCTATAATTTACTTACAAGGCACTGCCATGCCTGAACGCAAAAGAAAGGAGAATTGTTATGTCTGTTTTTGATAAAATTGAACAAATTAACAAAGAACACAATGATTTTTTACGCAGCCGCCAAAACTATGAAATTCCAGAAGATGATGTCTTTTCGGATGAAATTATCTCCAAAAAAATTGATGATCTAAAAACGACTATAGCTAAACCTTTGAAACGACATGTGAAAGCAATAGAAAAAATTGCTGATTCTGCAAAAACTCAATCTGATATCGCTGTTAAAACCTCTAAAAAGGCTGATATTAAGGGATGGTTTGCTGTAATCATTTCCGCTATAGCACTTTTCATTGAATTTGTTGTAAATTATTCAGAAATTATCAGCTTTTTAAAATCACTTTTTAATTACTAATTCCACAAACATAATAAACACCAATGTGAATACAGAAAATCCGAGAGAAAAATTCGCAAGTCTTTTGGATTTTTCTGCTTCTTTTTCTGCGTTAAGCACTACCCATTGCATATCACGAAACTTTATATTTAATGGTTTCTTTTCATCCATCTTTCAATCCTCCTTCCTTATCTTCTGTCCCCTGCATTACGCCACCCCATATTTGATAGCCAGTTCTTTCACGATAGCCGTATATCCCTCGATCAGCTTCTTATCATCCGCAATCACGTCAAGATAATTCAATTTATCTCTTTTGGATTTACAGACTCCCTCATCTGCCATTCTTCTACGCTTATTAGTAAGTCTCTGTTTTACATTCACTCCCATGCGCTTTTCCAACAGCTGATAAGACTCTGCCCTTACATCTTGGTAAGACTTGCTGTCTCCGCACTCCATACCGATTTTCCTTAAAATTCTTCCGGTATCATCTCTCCATGATGTCGTGTCGATTGCCACAACTTCCCGAATGCTTTCAATCCGTTCTTCCACATGCTCAATCTTCTCCGCCTGACGCTTCTGTTCAATTTCTAGGTTAATCATGACTTGTAACTGCGGTGAAAGTTCTTGTGTGGCAAGGGATGCTACTTTGTATTTCTTCTCTACACGGATAAAATATCTGCGTACTTCCTTGCCCTTTTCATTTCTCTCAAGCATTGCCATTTCTTTAGCGGTATCAAGCTTGATGATATGGTCTTTCTTTGGAGCTCCACCTGACACTGTCGGAATTTCGACGGTGGTAAAATCCACATCTTCTTCCGCGTCAATATCCAAAGCTCTTCTCTTGATCCACTCTCTATAATTACTTTTCACTCCCAGAACTTCATGCAGCTCTGAACCGTATACTGCTTTTTCTCCCGTGCTTGTCTCGTATACTGGGACAAGTTCATTTTCGATTACTGTTAAATTGTTCATTTAATCTCCCTTCCAATTTCTATCAGTGTCTTTTTTAGACACTTTTTAATCAAAAAAAATTTTTTCAATATCTTCCCCACACAGAGAATACTTCTGCTTAATTTTAGAAATTTCCCCTTGAGTAAATTCCGCACCGTTTGTTTCATTGATTTTTGCGGAAAATGTACTTCGTGCAATCCCTAAATAAGAAGCAAGAGAAGTTCCCGTGTCGCCATTTAGTTTCATGACCGACTCTAGCATGTTCTTATTCATCCTGCGAAACCTCCTTTAATTTATTTGTGTCTTTTTAAGACACTTACAGAATATCACTAGGTGTCTTTATTGTCAATAACTTTTTTATATTTTTAAGACACTTTTACGCAAAAAGCTTGCAATTTCATATTTAATGTAGTAAAATTAAGACACATCGAAAGGAGAACAAAAACATGGCAATGTCAGATAGAATAAAGAGCAAAAGAAAAGAAGTTGGGCTCACCCAAGAAGAGCTTGCGCAAAAACTGGGGCTTCAAAAATCTGCAATAGCAAAATATGAAAATGGAAGAGTTAAAAATATAAAGCGTTCTACCATTGCGAAAATGTCAGAAATTTTTGATTGCTCGCCAACTTATCTTATGGATTTAGAGCCATCTACCGATAAATCCATCGAAAATGTATTTGAAAATGATAATCTCGAAAACATAATCGATAACATTGGAGCATTATCTCCGAAAGAAAAGAATCATTTTAAAAAATATTTGCAGTTGATTGAAGTAAATAGAAGAAAAGCTGATAATTACATCGAACAACTACTATCCATACAACAAATGGATGATGATTTATCTGTGATGGCAGCTCACGAGCGTACTGATATTAAAGTAACCGATGAAATGAGAAAACATGATAAAGACATCATGATGGATGACTCTGAATGGGAGTAACACAATGACGATTTACGAAGAACTTTTGGAAGAGGCAAGTAATAACGGACTTGTTGTCCGTGAAAAAACTCTATCCAGTAGCGATGGCTTGATATGTAAAAATAGAATTGCAATATCCGATAGATTAGAAACATCAATAGAAAAGGCTTGTGTTTTGGCAGAAGAAATCGGACATTACCATACTGCTGTTGGTGATATAGTTGATCTGCAAAATATTGAAAATTTAAAGCAGGAGCAAAAAGGACGATTACATGGGTACAACCGGATGATCGGATTGCGTGGCATCATAGATGCTTTTAATGCCGGATGCCAAAGCAGGCATGAAATAGCAGAATTTCTCGAAGTGACAGAGGAATTCTTGCAGGAGGCTATTAATTGCTACCGAGACAAATATGGTATATGTACTACTATTGACAACTATGTCATCTACTTTATCCCGAACTTGGCTGTTGGGGAACATATCGATATATAACTCTTAGGAGATTATGTATAAATGTGGCGTTACAAAAGAAAATTTTGCAGGGGAAAGAGAGAGGAAAAATGGGACTATCAGACATATTTAAAATTAACAAATTCAAGGAATCTATCTCACAATTACAGCAGGAGAATCAAGATCTCCAAAAAAACATACAAGAGCTTAGAACTGCCGCTGATAATATGCGTTCAAAATTAAAGGAATTAAATGGGTTTAGCTATTACGATGTAAAACAAATGACCGAAAAGTTAGAATTCGAATGCAAAGAAAAACAATCTATTATCGATCAACAACTTGTAAAAATGGCTGAACTCGAAAATCAAAAAACTAGGATAGAAAGAAATATTAAAACGCAGACAAACAAACTCAGTCGCTCCAAAGAATTGGTGAAATCTGTAAATTATTCTTTAGAACAATTCTTTAACTACAACCCAGATCAAGAAGACATAAAATTACAAGATTTTGAAATTTCTGAATTAGATGAAATTAGTCCTTCTGTAATCCTTAAGTTGCATTGTATGGATATGAAGGATTTGCGCAAAGCATATCGTCAGAATGATAAACAGATTGACTCTATTTTAGAGAAATATTCCGCTCGGTATACAACTAAAGCAAATCAAGCTATTTATAAGCTTATGGTCATTGCTCTACGCGCTGAATTACAAAACATTCTCTACAATTTAAAATATGAAAAACTAGAAAAATCTATTGCTGATGTGAAATCAGTTACGCAAAAATATCTAAAAATTGCTGGCGATGGGAACCAGAGTATAGCTGGAACTCTTACAAAATTTATAGGTGAAATAGAGTATCTTTTTATCAATGCTGTTAAAATTGAATATAATTACTATGTCAAAAAAGAACAAGCTCGGCAAGAACAATTAGCCTTAAGAGAACAAATGCGACAAGAAGCAGAAGAACGCAAAGCGCTTGAAGCAGAGCGTAAAAAAGTAGAAAAAGAAGAATCCAAATATCAACTTGAAATAGATAAACTAAAAGATCAGATTTCTAATGCAAAAACAGAAGAGTTAGAAAAATTGAATGCTCGTATCTTAGAACTACAAAATCAACTTGCCGAAGTTGCTGTGAAAAAGGAAGAAATATCAACTCTCGCAAATGGAAAAGCTGGAAATGTATACGTAATCAGTAATCTTGGATCATTTGGTGAAAATATATTTAAGATTGGTATGACAAGAAGATTAAATCCGCAAGACAGAGTAAATGAACTTGGTGATGCTTCAGTACCATTTAAATTTGACGTGCACAGCTTCATTTTCTCTAATGATGCTGTTGGACTCGAGAGTAAATTACATTCTATTCTCAATGAGAAAAGAGTAAATAAAGTAAATATGCGAAAAGAGTTTTTCTATACATCTATTGATGAATTAGAAGAATTAGTAACTAATATCGAGCCGACTGCTGAATTCAACAAAACCATGTTGGCTGAAGAATTTAGACAATCTCAATCGGCAGAGTCTCCATATACATCTGATTATGTGATGGAGGATGATGACGAAGAATAAATATAAAAACCGCTCCTGCGCCAACAGGAACGGCTTAATATACACCCGAAGATGTACGAAATGATTGCAAATATATTGTATCATCTTCGAAACAGCCTTGCAATCGAAACATGTATTCGATGGCTGTTATTTTTATACTTATTTTTAATATAATTAACGAAGGAGTGATATAAAATGCCTGAAAAAATTTTGAGATGTGCTATCTATATCCGTGTATCTACCTTCGAGCAGAGTGTACATGGAAAATCCCTACAAGCGCAAAAAGAATATTTAGAGCACTATGCCAAAGAACATAACATGTCTGTCGTTGAAGTGTATGCAGACGAGGGAAAAACCGCACGAAAGGAACTTAAGAAACGAAAAGCTATCCATGCTCTGATAGAGGATGTAAAGCAGGAGAAAATTGATGTGATTCTCTTCTGGAGACTCGACCGTTGGTTTCGTAGTTTAGCAGACTTCTATAAAGTGCAGGACGTTCTTGACGAATATGGTGTGCGGTGGATCTCTGCATCTGAACCCGGAATCAACATGGAGACGCGTGATGGCAGGCTGCAATTGAATGTCGTACTATCGTTTGGGCAAAATGAAGTTGACACAACCTCTGAACGTATTAAATTTGTAAACGAAGCATCTATCAAGAATGGACGTCTGATTTTCGGCGAAGCAAATATGCCATTCGGCTATAAATCTGGTGTAGTTGACGGAAAAAAATGTATGATTAAAGATCCCGAAACGGAACGCATGGTAATAGACTTCTTTCGGCATTATAAAAAACATCAGGGAAAACAAGATGCGCTGAAATACATGCAGCGCACTTATGGAATCTATTTTTCTTATGGTATGCTTAAAACTATGCTTTCTAGCGAATTTTATAAGGGTACATATCGAGGATATCCCTACTGTCCTGCGTATCTTACAGAAAAAGAATGGAATGAAATCCAAGAAATCTCCGTCCGTAATGTAAAGCGGGCACCATCAGGTCGAGTATATCTATTTACAAGTCTAATGCGCTGCCCTTCGTGCGGTCAGAAATTGGTCGGAACCGGATGCTCATCAATTTCAAACCGCAAAACCGGTAAAAAGCGTACCTACTGCTATTACCGCTGCAACAAAGCTTTGGCCGACCATCTTTGTCCGAACAGACACCGCGTAAGTCAGAACCTTATCGAACAATATTTGCTCGAGAACTTATCTAGTGAATATGAAAAATATAAAATAAGAAGCAATAAAATTAATGAGGAGAAAAAGAAAGTTCGCAAAGCAAAAAATCCTGCACAGCTGAGTAAGGAGATGGAAAGACTTAATTTGCTATTCCAAAAGGGAAGAATATCATTCGATTATTACGATGAAGAATACCAGCGATTAGAAGAGGAACTCGCTTTCGCTGCCTCTGATCCTTCACTTGAAGAACCGAAACGCAATTATTCTGAGCTAGAAAAGCTTCTGCGGACAGACTTTAAAGAAATGTATGATTCTTTATCACTTGAGAATCGTAGGGCATTTTGGCGGTCCATAATAAAACAGATACACCTTAATGATGATTGCACAATAAAAGAGGTAGATTTTTTGTAAATTATTTTGTACTAATTATATTGCCCCATTTGGTGCCGATAAGACAATGACCGCCGTTCTCTCCGGCGAGGCAGATATCGGCTTTATGGGATCAGAAGCTTCCATCTACACTTACAACGAAGGGGCTAATGA